>JGI12048J13642_10721390_pt1 | contig 10799 bp, 8 predicted proteins | sample ElkSlonscriptome_16_FD_13642 | JGI IMG/M metagenome (IMG submission 13642) | reverse complement strand
AGCGCTTCGGACGCGCACCCCGGGATCTCCGGGTCCAGGCCCTCCTCCAGTATTCGGAGAAGGTGCCGCCCCTCCCGGAGGAGTACGCCGAGGACCGCTCCCGTCTCGAGCAGGTCCACGAGTGCCAGACGCCCTTCTTCCTGGCTTCGGAGGTAGACGACGACGGCACCGTGCACGTCTTCTTCGACGCTCCCAAGGAGAGCCCGACGATCCGGGGGTTCGCCGGCATTCTGCGGGAGGGGCTGGAGGGTGCGAGCTGGCAGGAGGTCCTGGACGTGCCCAAGGACTTCTACACCGGCATGGGGCTGGGCGACGTCGTCTCCCCCCTCCGTCTCCGGGGCATGGGGGCGATCCTGAACCGCCTCCAGCGCCAGGTGAAGGAGCAGGTAGGGGACGCGGCGACGGGCTGATGGCGCTCCTGTCGGGCCGGGACCTCCACATCGCCTTCGGCGGGCGTCCCCTCCTGAACGGCGCCGACCTCCACCTGCGGCGCGGCGACCGGGTGGGGTTCGTCGGCCGCAACGGTGAGGGCAAGTCCACCCTCCTGAAGATCCTCGCCGGCGAGGTGGCCCCCGACGACGGGGAGGTGGTGCGTGAGGTCGGGCTGAGGGTGGCCTACCTGCCCCAGCGGGTCCCCGACGACGTCGGAGGGACCGTGGCCTCGGTGGTCCGCTCCGGCCTCCCTCCGGAGCGACCCGACTACGAGGCCGAGCGGCTGGTGAGCCTCCTGGAGCTGGACGCGGACGAATCCTTCGCGGAGCTCTCCGGCGGCAAGAAGCGCCGCACCCTCCTGGGGAGGGCCCTTGCCGAGGATCCCGACGTCCTCCTCCTGGACGAGCCCACGAACCACTTGGACCTGGAGAGCATCGAGTGGCTGGAGGGCTTCCTCCGTCGCTTCCAGGGAAGCCTGGTCTTCGTCACCCACGATCGAGCCTTCGTCCGGGCGCTGGCCACGCGCATCCTGGAGCTGGATCGCGGTCGCTTGACCTCGTGGGACTGCGGCTACGATACCTTCCTGGAGCGCCGGGAGGCCCGCCTCGCCGAGGAGGAGAAGCGGTGGGCGGAGCAGGATCGGAAGCTCGCCAAGGAGGAGAGCTGGATCCGCACCGGCATCAAGGCGCGTCGCACCCGAAACCAGGGTCGGGTCCGAGCGCTGGAGGAGATGCGCCGGCGCCGGTCTCGCCGCAGGGAGCGGGTGGGGGAGGTATCCCTCACCATCCAGGAGGCGGAGCGGAGCGGGAAGCGGGTGGTGGTGGCCGAGGACGTGGACTTCACCTACGGAGACGGCGAACCGCTGATCCAGGGCTTCGAGGCCACCCTCATGCGCGGCGACAAGGTGGGGATCCTGGGCCCCAACGGGGTGGGAAAGACCACGCTGGTGAAGCTCCTCCTGGGGGAGCTCGAGCCTGACGCCGGGACCGTGGAGCACGGCACGTCCCTCCAGGTGGCCTACTTCGACCAGCATCGGGCGGAGTTGGATCTGGATGGGACCGTGGCGGAGAACGTGGGCTTCGGTCACGACCATGTGGAGGTGGGCGGCGAGCGGCGCCACGTCCTCGGCTACCTCCAGGACTTCCTCTTCAGCCCGGAGCGCGCCCGCCAGCCGGTCTCGTCGCTGAGCGGGGGAGAGCGCAACCGACTCCTCCTGGCACGGCTCTTCACCAAGCCCGCCAACGTCCTGGTCCTGGACGAGCCCACCAACGATCTGGACGTGGAGACGCTGGAGCTCCTGGAGGCCCACCTCGTGGCCTTCCCCGGGACGGTCCTGGCGGTGAGCCACGACCGGAGCTTCCTGGACAACCTCTGCACCAGCACCCTGGTGTTCGAGGGCGGCGGTCGGGTGAAGGAGTACGTGGGAGGGTATTCGGACTGGAAGCGGATCGCCGATCGTCGGTCGGCGGAGGAAGCGGCTCGGGCCCGGGCGCGCACGACGCGGGAGGCGCCGGAGGAGGGGGCGAAGGGATCCTCTCAGGGGGCCAGCCGGCGACCCGAGGGGCCACGGAAGCTCTCCTGGCACGAGAAGCGGGAGCTGGAGGCCCTGCCGGACCGGATCGAGGCGCTGGAGGGGAAGTTGGAGGATCTCCACGAGCGCATGGGGGATCCGGCCTTCTATCAGGGCGACGCGGCGGAGATCCGGTCCGTCACGGAGCGCGCGTCCGAGCTCGAGGAGGAGGTGGAGGAGGCGGTGGACCGCTGGGGGGAGCTGGAGGAACGGCACCAAGGCTCTTGACCTTCGCAGTCCCCCGGGCCAAACTGCTCGATGCGCCGCCCGGCCCGTCCGGAGCGAGCGCTCCTGCGAGTGTGAGGATCTCGATGCGCCAGGACATCCCCTTCGACGTCTCCCGACCCCGGCCCACCGCCGGGCCCCTCGGGCCGACGGTTCCGTTTCCCCCGAGTCCTGGGGTGTCCGGGTAGCGACGCGCACGTGAGCAGATGATGCGACGGCCTTCCGGGTGACCCCGACCCGGAAGGCCGTTTCGTATCCACTCGCGAGCTCCCATGTCCTCACAATCCCCGCCGGAACCCACGTCCGGATCCTCCACCGGCTCCTCCGGTATCCCGCCGACCCCGACTGGCCCGGTGGGGGCGCGTGCGCGATTGGCCCGGGGCGTGCGCTTCTTCGGCCAGGCCCTTCGCGGGGACGGTCCCGGCCCGACCCAGGGTCCGCTGGTGCCGGCGATCCTCCTCCTGGCCGTCCCCATGGTCCTGGAGATGTCCATGGAGTCGGTCTTCGCCGTGGTGGACATCTTCTGGGTCTCCCGGCTGGGCGAGGCCGCCGTCACCGCCGTGGGGGTCACGGAGATTCTCATGGCCGTCCTCTACACGGTGGACGGCGGGCTCTCCATCGGCATCACGGCGCTGGTGGCCCGACGCATCGGCCAGGGCGATCCCGACGGGGCCGCCGACGGCGTCGTGCAGGCGGGCCTTCTGGGGCTCGCGGTGTGTACCGTCACCGGCATCCTCGGGGCGATCTACGCTCCCGACCTCCTCCGCCTCATGGGTGCCGAACCCGAGGTGGTGGCGGTGGGCACGGGGTACACCCGGGTCCTCCTGGGTTTCAACGGGGTCCTTCTCTTCCTCTTCGTCTTCAACGCCGTCTTTCGGGGGGCGGGCGACGCGGCCATCGCCATGCGGGTGCTCTGGCTGGCGAACGGGCTGAACCTGGTCCTGGACCCGCTCCTCATCTTCGGGTGGGGTCCCTTCCCGGAGATGGGCGTGACGGGCGCGGCCGTGGCCACCACCATCGGTCGGGGGACGGCGGTGGGCGTCCAGATGTGGACGCTCCTCACCGTCTCGGATCGCATCCGGGTGGGGGTGCGCCACCTGCGGGTGCGCCTCGACGTCATGGCCCGCCTCCTGCGGCTGTCCGGCACCGGGGCCCTCCAGACGGGGGTGGCCACCCTCTCCTGGGTGGGACTCGTCCGGGTCATGGCCACCTTCGGCACCGAGGCGCTGGCCGGCTACACCGTGGCCATCCGTCTGCTCATCTTCGCGCTCCTGCCGGCGTGGGGCCTTTCGAATGCCGCCGCGACCATGGTGGGGCAGAATCTGGGCGCCGGGCTTCCGGATCGGGCCGAGCGGGGGGCCTGGGCCAGCGCCTGGCTGAACATGGCCTTCCTCTCCACCGTCGGGGTGGTCTTTCTCCTGGGCGCCGGGTGGCTGGTGGCTCCCTTCGGCCTGGAGGGGGAGGCCCGCCGGTTCGCGGAGCAGGGCCTGCGGATCATGAGCGCCGGGTTCTTCTTCTACGGCCCCGGGATGGCCCTCACCCAGGCCTTCAACGGGGCGGGGGATACCTGGACTCCCACATGGCTCAACTTCGCCTTCCTCTGGGGGCTGATGATCCCGGCCTCGTGGGTGCTGGCGTATCCGGCGGGGTTCGGAGTGAACGGGGTGTTCGCCGCAGTCCCGCTGGCCTACCTGGGGCTCACCGCCCTGTCCGGGCTCCTCTTCCGGCGGGGCCGATGGAAGACCATGGAGGTGTAGGCCGGTCCGTGCTCCCGGGAGAGCGCCTCGGGCGCGCTTGCTCCGCGATCGTTCGGGGGTAACCTTCGCCCCCATGACTCGGATCGGTGGCGGGCGGTGAGGTGGCGTACGGGGATCCCGGGATGGGTGCTGCTCTACGGCCTCGCCCTGGCCGGCCTCGCCTGGGTCCTCGCCTGGATCGACTTCCAGTGGCAGGTACGCTCCGGCCCCGGGGAGCTGTACCTGGCCCTCGTCGCCCTTCTCTTCACCGCCATGGGGATCTGGGTGGGCCGGCGCCTCACCCTGGGCAGCCGGCCTCCGGCGGCCCCGTTCCGCGAGAACCGGAAGGCCCTCGACTACCTGGGGGTCACCGATCGGGAGCTGGAGCTCCTGCAGCTCCTGGCGCAGGGCTGCTCCAACAAGGAGATCGCCCGGCGGGCCTCCATCTCCACCAACACGGTGAAGACGCACCTCTCCAACCTCTACGGGAAGCTCGAGGTGTCGCGACGGATGCAGGCGGTCCGACGGGCCCGGGACCTCCGGATCCTGCCCTGACGCCCCCACTCCCTGCCCGCCGGCTCGAGTCGACGCGACCTCCCCTCCATCCGGGTGAATGCGCCGAATTCACCCGTTCGGGTGATGGTGGAGGAGGTCGGTGGGAGGCACCGTCCCGGGGTCTGCCACCCTCATCTCCGACGGAGGAAGAAGGATGAACAGGATCGCGCTCGTCTACGGGAGCCTCTCCGGGCTCGCCATCATCGGCACGGCCGTCCTCGGCATGTCGCTCGGCGGTGCCAGCGACATGGAATCCACCAAGTGGCTCGGCTACCTGGTGATGATCGTCGCCCTGAGCCTGGTCTTCGTGGGCGTGAAGCAGTACCGCGACCGGGAGCTGGGCGGCGTGATCCGCTTCGGCTCGGCGCTGAAGGTCGGTCTGGCCATCGTCCTGGTGGCCAGCGTGGTCTACGTGGCGGTGTGGGAGGTCTATCTGGCCGCCACCGACTACGCCTTCATCGACGTCTACGCCGAGAGCGTCCTCGAGCAGCGCGCCGAGGCCGGCGCCACCCCGGCAGAGGTGGAGGCGGCCCGGGAGGAGATGGCCGCCATGGTGGCGCGGTACGATCGGATGCCCTCCCGCCTCTTCCTCACCTTCCTGGAGATCTTCCCCGTGGGGGTGGCGGTGGCGCTGGTGAGCGCCGCGGTGCTGAGGCGACCCGAGGTGCTCCCGGCGGACGAGCCGGCGTGGGCGGAGGTGTCATGAGCGGCGGTGGGGACGAGGTCCGTCCGGGGTCCATCGCCTGGCACGACCTCACGGTGGACGACGCCGCCGGGGTGCGGGACTTCTACGTCAGGGTGGTGGGATGGGCGCCGGAACCGGTCTCCATGGGCGAGTACGACGACTACAACCTCACGACGTCAGACGGGACGCCGGTGGCGGGGGTGTGCCACGCCCGCGGGCCCAACGCCGACCTCCCGCCGACGTGGCTCCTCTACGTGGTGGTGGAGGACCTGGACCGCTCGCTGGAGGCCGTGCGGGAGGGGGGTGGAGAGGTGGTCGCTCCGGTCCGGACCATGGGGGAGCACCGCTGGGCGGTGATCCGGGACCCCGCCGGGGCGGTCCTCGCGCTCTACGAGTGAGGCGGAGGTAGCCCCCGGCCCCCGAGGTGGGCGCCGGAGCCTGCCGGGACTTGTCGGGAGGGAGTGCTGCAACTATTGTCGATCTGACAGTAGTATCGTCATGACATGAGTTCATCCTCCACGAGACGCCTCCGTTGTCCACCCCCGACGACCAGATCCGGGACCACCTGCCCCTCCATCCCGAGAGCTTCCGGATCCTGCTGACGCTCCGATCCGAGGAGCTCCACGGCTACGCCATCGTGAAGGAGCTGGAAAGGGACCCGGACCGTCCGGGCCGGGTGCTTCCGGCGAATCTCTACCGTCGTCTCCGTACCCTGCGCGACGACGGTCTGGTGGAGGAATCGGAGCGCCGTCCGGGGCCCGACGAGGATCCTCGTCGGCGGTACTTCCGGCTCACCGCAACCGGGCGGGCCGTGGCCCGGGCCGAGGCGCGGCGCCTGAAGGCGCTCCTGGCCGAAGCCGCCGATCTCCTTCCCGGCTGAGCGAGGTGGACGACGGACTCCGGAGACGGATCTATCGCGTCCTCCTGTGGGCCCTTCCCGGCGACTTCCGGAGGGAGTTCGGGGGTGAGATGGAGCGGCTTTTCCTGGAGCGGTGCGGGGAGCTGGCGGGGCGCCCCGGGGCGGAAGCCCGACTCTGGGTGGAGGCATGCTGGGACCTGGTGGACCACGGCCTGCGGGAGCGGACCTCCCGGGTGGTCGCGGCCTTCGTGAACGAGCGACGGGAGGGGACGATGATGGACGGGTGGACGAGTGACCTGCGATTCGGGGTCCGGAGCCTGCTCCGGCGACCGGGCTTCACACTTGCGGCGGGAGGCACGCTGGCGCTTGGGATCGGGGCGACGGTGGCCATCTTCAGCGTCGTGAACGGGGTGCTTCTGCGTCCGCTCCCGTATCCGGAATCGGAGCGCCTCGTGAAGGTGTGGAAGGTGAGCTCGACGCGAGGGCCCTCCACCTCGGTGGACCATCCGGACGTCCGCGCCTGGCAGGATGCCGTGCCGGGTCTGGCCGTGTCGGGCTTCTCCAGCGGACGTCCCACCCTCACCGGGCTCGGTGATCCGCAGGTGCTACGCGCCACCCGCGTCACGGACGGGCTCGTCACCACCTTCGGGCTGGAGCCCGACCTGGGTCGGGACCTGGAGCGCGCCGACGACACACCGGATGGTCCACGGGTGGCGGTGGTCTCCCACGCCTTCTGGACCACCCGATTGGGAGCGGATCCCGGTGCCCTGGGGACCATCCTCACTCTGGATGGGGCGGGCTGGGAGATCGTCGGTGTGGCGCCGGAGGATTTTCGCGAGCCCGACGGCACCCAGGTGTGGCTTCCCCGGCGACACGACCCCGAGGCGTGCGGCCACGGGTGCAACACCATGGAGGCCGTGGCTCGGCTCCCGGCAGGGATGGAGATGCCTGCGCTCCAGGAGCGGCTCACCGCCGTGGACCGTGTCCTGGCGGCGGAGCACCCGGATGCCCACCGGGACGTGGTGACCGAGATCCAGCCGCTGCACGACTACCGGGTGGCCGACGTTCGTCCGGCGCTGTGGATCCTCCTGGCGGCCGTCGGCATGGTGCTTCTGGTGGCCTGCGCCAACGTGGCCAACCTCCTCATGGTACGAGCGGCGGGGCGACGCACCGAGGTGGCGGTGCGAGTCACGCTGGGCGCCGGCAGGAGACGGCTGATCCGGCAACTCCTCACCGAGAGCCTCCTGCTGGCGATGGTGGGAGGCGGGCTCGGCCTGGCGCTGGCGTCCGTGGGCGTCTCCGGGATGGTGTCCATGGCACCGCCGGAGTTGCCCCGCATGGCCGAGGTGGCGCTCGACGGGCGGGTGGTCCTCTTCGCCACCTCGGTGACGCTGGCGGTGGCCCTGCTCTTCGGGCTCCTGCCGGCGGCCCACCTGGCGCGTCGTGCCACGGCAGCGTCCCTGCGGGGGGCACGCGGTGCAGTGGGAGGGACGCCGGGCCGGCGAGGGCGGTCGTCTCGCTTCCTCCTCCTCACCGGAGAGGTGGCCCTCAGCCTGTCCCTCCTCCTGGGGGCTGCGCTCCTCTTCCGGACGCTGCAGGAGGTCCGCTCCGTGGATCCCGGGTTCCGGACGGAGGGAGTGGAGCGGTTCCGTATCGCTGCACCCGGAGCCCGTTATGACACGGAAGCGGCCCTCGCCTTCTTCGACGAGCTCGAGGAACGGCTCCAGGCGGAACCCGCCATCCGGCGGGTCGGTACCGGCTTCGGCATTCCGTTGGCGCCGGGGAACCTGAACGTCTCCGTCCAGCTTCGGGACCGTCCGCCGGTGCCGGGCCCCGATCGCCCTACCGCCGCCGTGCGGTTGGTGAGTCCCGGGTACCGGCAGGCGCTGGGGATCCCGCTCCGGCAGGGCCGGTGGCTCGCTCCAGGAGATCGGACGGATGCGCCGGGCGCCGTGGTCCTGAACGAGACGGCTGCGCGGAGCTTCTATCCGGACGGCGAGGCGCTGGGGAAGCGACTCGTCGTGGACATGACCTGGGGCTTCGACGAGCAGCCGGAGCGGACCGTGGTGGGGGTGGTGGGGGATGTCCGAACCCGGAGCCTCACTCAGCCCGAGGGCCCCGCCATCTACGTGCCGAACGCCCAGATGGGCGCCAACATCCAGTACGTCCTCATGGAGCTGGAGCCCGGCGCCGGCTCGGCCCTTCCGGTGGCCCGTGCCATCGTGGCGGAGCTGGATCCCACGCTGGCCCTGACCTACGAGGAGCGCATGGAGGAGGTGATGCGCCACGAGAGCGCCGGCACCCGCTTCTACCTGACGCTGCTCTCCTTCTTTTCGGGCTTGGCGGTCGTCCTGGCCGCCGTGGGGCTCTACGGAGTGGTGGCGTACGCGGTGAGCCGACGGACTCGGGAGCTGGGCATCCGCATGGCGCTGGGCGCCGAGGCCGACCAGGTGGTGGGGTTGGTGGTGCGCCAGGGGTTGGCCCCGGCGCTCCTGGGCATCGTGCTCGGGCTCGCCCTCTCGTGGTTCGGGGCCCGATCCCTCCAGGCCCTCCTGTACGGAGTGGAGCCCCAGGACCCCCTCACGCTGGTGGTGGTCACCGGGATCCTCGCGGTGGTGACGGCGGCCGCGGTGCTGCTCCCGGCCCGCAGGGCGACCCGAATCCCCCCGGCGACGGCACTGCGGAGCGAGTAGGGGCGTCCGGCCGAGGGCCAGCGGGGAGGCCGTTGCCCTCGGGCCGTCCGGTGCCGTAGCGTGGAGCGCTCCTCCACCTCCTACCCGGAACCCCCTATGGCCACCCGCCTCCCCATGCTCGACGACGTCGGGCTCAACCGGCACTCCCGGATCCTCACCCAGGAGCCGGCCCACGCCGCGGCCCAGGCCATGCTCCACGCCACCGGACTCACCCGGGAGGACATGGACAAGGCCCAGGTGGGCATCGCCTCCATGTGGTGGGAGGGGAACCCCTGCAACATGCACCTCCTGGAGCTCGCCGAGGCGGTGAAGGAGGGGGTGGAGGCGGCGGGGATGGTGTCCATGCGCTTCAACACCATCGGGGTGAGCGACGCCATCGCCATGGGCACCGAGGGGATGAGCTACTCCCTGCCGTCCCGGGATCTCATCGCCGACTCCATCGAGACGGTCATGCGGGCCCAGTGGTACGACGCCAACGTCAGCCTGCCGGGGTGCGACAAGAACATGCCCGGGGCCCTCATGGCCATGGGTCGGGTGAACCGTCCGTCGTTGATGGTCTATGGGGGGACCATCCGCGCCGGGCATCTGGGCGACGAGGCGCTGGACATCGTGAGCGCCTTCGAGAGCTATGGGCAGCTCGTCTCCGGCGAGATCGACGAGGCCCGCTACCGCGACGTGGTGGAGCACGCCTGCCCAGGCGCCGGCGCCTGCGGCGGGATGTACACCGCCAACACCATGGCCAGCGCCGCGGAGGCCCTCGGCATGACCCTCCCCTACAGCTCGTCGATGCCGGCGGAGGACCCGGCCAAGCGGGAGGAGTGCCGCGCTGCCGGGGCGGCCATCGCGCACCTCCTGGCCGAGGAGATCCGCCCTCGAGACATCGTCACCCGCTCCGCCCTGGAGAACGCCGCCACCCTCGTCACCGCGCTGGGGGGCAGCACCAACGCCTGCCTTCATCTGCCGGCCATCGCCCGGGCCTTCGGGCTGGAGTTCGGGCTGGACGACCTTCAGGCCGTCAGCGACCGTACTCCCTACCTGGCGGACCTGCGGCCCAGCGGGCGGTTCGTCATGGAAGACCTGCACCGTGTGGGTGGGGTGCCGGGGGTGCTGAAGCTCCTCCTGGAGGCGGGGTTGGTGGACGGGGAGTGCCTCACGGTCACCGGACGGACGCTGGCGGAGAACCTGGCGGAGCTTCCGGGTCTGGAGGAGGGTCAGGAGGTGGTCCGCCCGCCGGCGCGGCCCATGAAGCCCACCGGCCACCTTCAGGTCCTGCGGGGCTCGCTGGCCCCCGACGGCGCCGTGGCGAAGATCACCGGCAAGGAAGGTGAGCGCTTCGCCGGTCCGGCCCGGGTCTTCGATTCCGAGGAGGAGGGGCTGACGGCGCTGGAGGAGGGGGCCATCCAGGCCGGCGACGTGGTGGTCGTCCGCTACGAAGGGCCCAAGGGAGGTCCGGGGATGCCGGAGATGCTCACGCTCACCGCCGCCCTGGTGGGCGCCGGACTGGGACCGTCGGTGGCCCTCCTCACCGACGGCCGCTTCAGCGGCGGAAGCCACGGCTTCGTCGTGGGGCACGTGACCCCCGAGGCCCAGGAGGGCGGTCCCATCGCCCTGGTCCAGGACGGCGACCGGGTGGTCCTGGACGCCACGACCAACACCCTGGAGCTCGAGGTGGGCGCCGCCGAGCTGGCCCGGCGCCGGGAGGGCTGGAGCCCCCCACCCATCCGAGCCGAGACCGGAGTGCTCCGGCGGTACGTACGCACTGTGGCTCCGGCCTCCCTCGGGTGCGTCACCGACCTGTGAAGGTCGTGGTCGTGGGGGCCGGCGGGCTCGGCAGCCTGGTGGGGGGCGAGCTGGCCCGGGGGGGGCACGAGGTGGTTCTCGTCGCCCGGGGCGAGCACCGGCGGGCTCTGGAGGCGTCGGGGCTCTCGGTGCGGAGTCCCACCGGCGACTACCGGGTGCACCCCCGCTGTGTGGCCACCGCCGACGCGGCCGGGGTCGTGGATGTGGCGATCCTCGCGGTGAAGGCCTACTCGCTGGATTCGGT
>JGI12048J13642_10834877_pt1 | contig 10810 bp, 8 predicted proteins | sample ElkSlonscriptome_16_FD_13642 | JGI IMG/M metagenome (IMG submission 13642) | reverse complement strand
GGAAATGAACGACGCAACAGAGGGAACAATAAATTGAATTCCATCTGTCTCTCCGGGTACAGTGGAGAAGTCTGTAATTAAACTCACAGCAGCCGGGTCAGTGGTGTTGGGAAGTTCGGCAATGAAAAATCGATCCACTCCAGGTCCCCCTGTGAGGGTATCAACACCCGTTGACCCAATTAAAGTATCATCCCCCAAATCGCCAAATACAACGTTATTCCCAGGGCCACCAGAAACAACATCATTACCTTGGCCGCCAAATACAAAGTCATCTCCCAGCGCCCCCGCTAGGGTATCATCACCGAGATTACCAAAAACCTGATCGTTGCCGCCAAAACCATCAATCTCATCTTGATCCTGGCCACCAAATAAACTATCGGTACTACTTGTTCCCGTCAGGTTATCATTACCTGTATTACCCAGTACAATTAATGCTGTTCCATTCCCGACCGCAGATGTATCGACATTGGAACCATTTAAAGTATCGTTTCCATCCAGCAGTGAGATTTCTAGTTGGCTAATATCTGCATTGGACTCTACACCATCACTATCTCGTATAGAAGTAGGAAAACCAACTAAATCATTTAGCTCTGTTCCGAATGCGACTTGACGCGCAGGATCAACCTCGCCAGCAAAGCCCGCTTCTACAAAGCCAACATCAACAAAATTACTAGTCATAAGCTGTTTTTTGATTCTTTCTCAATTTTCTCTGCCCTAGATTGTATATCATCAGCAAAATGGGTAAAGCAACTTGAGGCAAAACTAGCGTTACTGTGACTGAGGGCAATCTAGATAATATTGCAGCTTTCAATATTTGAGCAGGTCTTGACAAGCATTCAAGCGAAATCACTGAAACATCCGTTACGCACCACACCGGGACTTGACACCCAAACTTAGGCGGGAAATTGCTATCTATTTGTTCTAGTAAATGTAAATTGTAAATTGCTAGAACAAACAGGAAACCGATACAAACCCTTGTCTATCGGGAATTTCAGGAGATTGTCTTCAAGAGTCAGATAACAAATCTCTTATGCGGTTTGCCATCTTGGTCAACTCCCGCATGGCGTCTCTGGCGGCAAATTTTTCCACCCATTCCTGATAGTCGGGGCTGTTGGCATAAGACCCTCGTTCGGTTTTAGAGCCGTAATTCTTAATATGATGGTGGCGTTTTTTTCCCTCAATTTATTCAACCACTTTTAGATATTGATATTCTTCGTATGCAGGGACGGTATAATGAAGTTCACCGGAATTTGACCAACAAAAACCCGAATAAACCATCGCTAAGTTTGTCTCCTTCTTTTTATCCTTAAATTGTTCGTTAAACAGTTCAATAACTTTAGAATCAGTCACTTTTTATCCCTTAGCGATGCGTTTGCGCTTTACGGTGTAAGTGTGCCACTTAAATTTTTCACCCGCAGCATCATCTTTTAGAGTCAATATTTCGGCTTCTATTTGATTTAAAGTATTCTCCAAAATAGGTTTTAATAGTTTAATTTTCCCCTGATCAACGTCATCTAAATAATCAACATTTATCCCCGCACAGCCAATTCTTTTACTGCCGATGAATTTGGTTATAGCGTTTTTCAATCTAATGAGGTACAATAACAACAATGAGTAAACCAGTTACGAATATCTTCTGTAGACACTTCATTAAAAGCAAATTCAATAGCTTCAGATAAGTCAGGATATGTTCTCGCAACAATCTTACGCCAAATACTTTTCAGTTTTGACCGCTCCGTTCACTTGAATTAAATTCAAGTGCCTGCGGAGCGGCGCCCAGACGCGCCAACAATTTTCTATAGGATTAAACTCGGGAGAATAGGTCGGAAGATACAGTAACTTAGCTCCAGCTTTCTCAATTAATTGTCTAATCCTTTCTCCCTTATGAATCGAACAATTATCCAGAATTACCCAAGCTCCTTCCCAAAGTTTAGGAACTAACTTTAATGCTATAGTATTCTATTAAATTGTAGATCTTCTGACTTCTGACTTCATTTGACACGCACCACACGAAACCCGAAATAGCGGTAGTCGATGCCGGAGTTATTGATACTGCGGTACGCGGAGCGGCAGTGCCTCGAATAGTAGAGCCAGGAGCCGCCACGAAGGATTTTACTATAACCTGTAGTATCTGTAGTTTTTGTATTTTGTGACAACCACGCGCTACCATCATCGGGTGCGCCCTCATAGTTGTCGTGGAAATCATCCTCGCACCATTCCCAAACGTTGCCGTGCATATCGCACAAACCGAAGGGATTCGCCACTTTGAAGTAGCCGACCGGGGTGGTTTGTTCTCGATATTCTCCTTTGGGGCCTCTGCCGTAGGAACCGCTGTAGGTCTCGCCGCCAATTTCTCGATCCGTTCCGCAATAGTTAGCCAGGTCTGTGGTGATGGTTTCTCCAAAGTGAAAGGGTGTTGCGGTTCCGGCGCGACAGGCGTATTCCCACTGGGCTTCAGTTGGGAGGCGGTAATCTCTGCCCGTTTTTTGACTCAATCGGGCGCAGAATTCTTTGGCATCTAACCAGGAGACTTGCTCAACGGGACGACTCCAACGGTCATAATTTTCGTAGGCATCTTTGAACTCTGAGGGGTCGGGCTTGAGATCCCGTTCAATCTTCTCGGTGGTTTCAACAACGGCTTTCCACTGACCCTGAGTGATGGGATAACGCCCCATAAAAAACTCTGAAACGGTAACTTCATGTTGGGGGCTTTCCCGGTCTAAGCGTTCCAATTCATCCTCGGTCGAACCCATTATAAACCTTCCTGCGGGAATTTTCACCATCGCCAGTTCAACATTATTACCCAACATTTCGACATAGTATTCAGCCTGTCGCGTTTGCTTGCGAATTGTTATTTTTGCCATAGTGTAAATTACCGTGCCAAGTGTATGATACAAATGTACAAGATGATGCAGTGGTCACAAAACCAATATAGAGTTTCTCAAAGCCTGAAAGTTCGCTAATGAGTCATTATCCTTTACAATTACCGGAGACGTTGCTGAAGGAAATTGAACGTCTAGCCGAAGAAAATAAAATCTATATCGAGCAGTGGTTGCTGAGTGCTATTACTGAAAAGATTGAAGCTCAAAAAGTTGTCCGACTGTTGCAAAGTTATGCGGAAAAAGCAAATTACAATCTGCTGACTTCTGACTTCATCTAACACGCACCACACGAAAACCAACGAAACTGAAGATGAAGTCGCGCGGAAGATAGTAGTCGCGGTAGGCAGAACGACAATCACAAGGAATGTCGACCCATGAGCCGCCCCGCAGTGCTACCCCTGTTGATTCTGTACGGTCTTCGTCTATCCAGGCACTTTCATCTGTTGGCGCACCTTCATAGCTTTCGTGATGGTCATCTAAGCACCATTCCCAAACATTGCCGTGCATATCGTAGAGTCCCCAAGCATTGGCGGGAAAACTCCCCACATCTGTCGTTTGTTCTCGATACTCGCCTTTGGGACTTCTATTGTAGGTGTGGTTTGCGTGATAGTTGACGAGTTCGGTTGTGATGATTTCTCCAAAGTAAAATGGGGTTTGGGTTCCCGCACGACAGGCATATTCCCATTCCGCCTCACTGGGTAGACGATAAACTTGACCTGTATATTGGGAGAGTCGAGCGCAAAATTCAACCGCATCGTACCAGGACACTTGTTCTACAGGTCGATTATCTCCTTTAAATCTGGATGGGTCAGGATTAAGATCTCGTTTAATTTTTGGCACCTGAGTGATAATGGTTTTCCATTGAATTTGGGTAATAGGATAGCGACCCATGAAGAAAGTAGAAACATTGACTTCATGTTGCGGACTTTCACGTTCCGAGCGTTCTAATTCATCTTCCGGGGAACCCATCAGAAACCTACCTGCGGGGATTCTGACCAGTTCGAGTTGAATGCCATTTCCCAAGTCTTCTATTACCCCTGAGATTTGCTGTTTCTCTTTTTGAATGACCCATTCATATTCATGCTTGCTTCCCTTCGATGAGCGGGGCTGACGTTTCAACGTTGCCACATCAAATTCAAAGGTTACGGTTTCTTCAACCTCAATAAAGGCAACTTCAAAAGTGTCGGTTTGAATTGGGGGTTCTGGGAGGGGTTGATCGTCTTGACCGTCTGGGCCATCGGTTTTTCTGTTGCGGTTGTTGGAAATCTCCACATCATCGGCTATTTCCCGGGCAAATTCGGCATATTCTCCGCCCATGTTTTCCAATACTTCGACTGCAACTTCGGCGAAGGGTAATATTTTCTCCCGCTCTCCCTCTTCATAGTCCGGCAACAATGCCAGCAATGCCCGAAAACTGCGAATGGGTCGGTCTATTTCTTTGGCGATGTAACTCGAAATGGCATCAAGGACTGCGGTGGTTTCGTTGCGTCCCATTGCCTCGTTCAACGCCTGTCGCACGCCTGGAAGAAAATCATAGACTGGTTCGGTGCCGTTGGAGTCGGTTGGGGTTAGCAGTCCCCCCATGTAAACTTCCGCCACATGAACCGGGGTGGCTTCTGGTAATAGGGTTTTGCGAATGAGATTGACGACGGACAGGTTCACGGGTGCGGCTGCCATCATTCCCGCCAGTCGTTGAGCAGTGACAGAAGCGGTTGCTAAAAATCGACTAACTTGGGTTTTGGCTGAATATTCGCGCTGATCTTCAACTTCTGTCGATTGGCTTTGGTACTGTTCCCGAACAAATTCCAAATCAAATAAAAAGGTGGGTATTCGGGCGTTGCTTGACCCGGACACCACCCGACACCAATTGTTTAAAAGTTCAGGTTCGGGTCGGATAACGGGTAAAACTAGGGCGTTTTGACCGTCTACGGGTATCCAGGCGGGAAGGTTCTCCAGGATGAGGCGAGGGTTGGCAACTCCGGGAGCGATCGCGGTGCCGAACAGTTGGCGTCCGGTTCCCAGTTGGGTGCTATCCCAAAGCCATTCGGGAAACAGTTGTAACACCGTTGTCGGGCCGTGTTCTGACCAGGTTTTCAGCCACTTGTGGATGCTGGCGTTCTGCCAAACGGTTGAGGTACAATCGCTGACGAGGATAACGGCTCCCCGTTGGTTGGGATGGATCAGTTCCCGGTGGCTGTGTTGGCACTGACGGGGTTTTCCGCTTCGATGTCGCCGGACTAATTGGGGTTGGGCGTCGGAACCGAACAAACTCCACACCCGCACGTTGCGAAAGGCGCCGTGAGTTTCAAACAGTTGTTGGAGTTCGCCGACGGTTTCTTTCCAGATGAAGGCGGAGCGGGATTCTTCGACAACCAGTTCCAAGTCTAGCCAGCGCTCGGGTTCGGGTTGGGTGACGGGCATCCACAGGTCCCGCTCGGCTATTCGAGTCACCGTTGCTTCTTCGTCTAACACGTTTCCCGTTGGAGAGGGAACTTTCCGCATCAGGGGACGCAGCGATCGCCCCAATTCTAGCGCGTTCAGCAGGGCGGGGGCGGCCGGAACTTGCAGGGGTAAACTCTTGATGGGGGCTTGTTCGGGGGTTTGTTGGGGGGAGTCTTCGGTAATAATTGAAACGGTGGGTTCGGTTTCCGTTGGGGGTTCTGGAAGTTCACCCTCTACAATTTCAACTGTTGGGTCAGGGTCGGTTTCTAGTTTGTCTTCGGGTTTTTGGGAAGTTTGTACCTCACCCATTTGCAGCGCTAACCAAATACTATCGGCGAGATCTTCATCGCTGAGTTCGAGGCGTTTTAACAGTCCGGTTTTTTCAAATCGGTCGATTAAACGTTTAACGGCATAATGAAGATTGGAATCGCTCATTTTCAGTATTTATCCAGCCTAACTTCTGACTTCTGACTTCAAACTTCTGACTTCATTTAGTCCTCATCTTCAACTCTGCCCAAGTCTTTTAAGATTTGTTCGATCAATTCATCTTTAGTGGAAATGCGACCCCTAACAACCATAAAAACGGCATTGAGAAGTTGATCTGTTGCCAGGGTTCCTTCATCCCGCTTTTCAATAAACTGATGAATCAAATCTTGTGATTCCTGTGCTATTGTTTCATCTAAATGAGCCGCTACAATTCTCGTGAGTTCTTCTTTTGTTGGCGGCTTCATGGTTAACCGCAAACACCGCCGCAAAAAGGGAGCCGGAAAATCCCGCTCTCCGTTGCTGGTCATCACCACGAAGGGAAAAGCGGTGCAGGTTATTCGTCCGTTGTGAATTTGAGCGCTGATATCGGAGCGAGTGATTTCTTCGTATTCGTCACTGTAGGCGGTGCGAACGGTTACGGTATTAACTTCTTCTTTGATTCTAACCAATTCGGGAATTTCAAATGATCCTTCTTCGAGAATTGTTAGTAAGTTATTGGGGAGGTCAATATCGCTTTTGTCAATTTCGTCTATTAGAAGAACCCGAGGACGTTTTGAAGGAAGCAAAGCGGTTCCCAAAGAGCCGAGAGTGATGTATTTTTCTATTTGTTGAAGTTGTTTTCGGCGTTCTTCTGGGGAAAGGGTTTGATTGTTTGGGGTTTCCTGCTGTTTGGCTTCCTGTAACCGACCAATGGCATCATAATCGTAGAGTCCATCTTTGAGGCTGGTACGGGTGGTAATCGGCCAGTAAAGCACTTCCCCCAGTTTAAGCTGTCTTGCTACGGCGTAGGCGAGGGAAGATTTGCCCGTTCCCGGTTTTCCAGTGATGAGTAGGGGTCGTCGCAGGTACAAAGCGGCGTTGATCATTTTTACTTCATCGGGACGCACCTGAAAAGTTTCACCCCTTCGTTTCAGGCGACTTTCTCCGGGTTGGCTTTCCTGGCCAAACGGTCGCCAACTGGGAGGGGGTGGCAAATTTTTAATACCATCGTGAGGTTCTGCATTCTGTTTGAAAATTTCCCAGTCACTCATGGCTTCGACATTCCCAGTTGTTGGGCAGGGGGTACGAGATTGAAATCATCCCAAAGCAATGATAAGTGGCCGATGTGTGTGTCACTTTCTTTTTCCCAAGCTTCATAGCGCTGGTTTCTAATACTCTTTGGTAGTTCATTCCAGCAACAAGACTGGCAGATTTTATCCAATTCTCCATTACACATCAGACTTTCCGCTTCTGACCTGATCCACAGTGCTACGGGAATTCCTGCATAGTAAAAAGTTTCCATAATTGATTGTTGTTTTGAGGCTTGAAGCACTTCTTTTAATCGGACTGCCACCACATCATCCGAATTAATTTGCTTGAACAATTTTTTGGGGCTTCCCCAATCTGAAAGATGCAAAATATCAATAGCTTGTTTGCGTGGTTTTCCAGTCAGTGCTTGCCATTTTGTTCTCGATTTGTTGACATATATATCTGAATTTTCGGGAAGCTTGAGACGTTCCGAGAATCTTACTGCCACTTCACATTCGACACCCCATATAGTTTTTAAGTGTTCGGGAACGCTATCATCAATCGACCATTGATCGATGGATTTTCTCTCCCGGTCAATTAATCTGTAGGGAAGAAAGAGTTGGATTTTCTTAACGTTGCATTGGCACAGGGAAGAAGCTTGGGCAAAAATTAACTGTAGGAGTTCAGATAGATTTTGGGGTGACTTTCCGCTATAAATAGCGGTTTTGTTAATTAGAATGCCCTTTTCATTAATGCAAAAATTATCCTGATCAGTCAGGAGATGACAGCTTTCGATCTGGACGGGAGTATATTTTTGTGCATCTTTAATCAGCCATGCCCTGACGACTAAAGAACTACTTTGTTCAAAAATTCCCACCAATAAACAGGGTTCTTTTTCTCCGGCTTCAGTTCTCTGTTGTTCTTTAATAGCCCGCTCCTTTTTTAAAGGATTCAAAAAATTTTCAGGTTCATCTTTTAAATAAAACTTGAGCCATTGGGTTAACTGTGAGTGAAGTTCAGGAGAATGTTTCAAATCTTTGAGGTGCAAAAATAAGTAACCGATGAATTTATCAAGTAATTCATAATTTTCCAAATTTTGAATCATCTCAGTTGGAGATTCGGGAAATTCGGATAAAGATTTACCCGAACTTAGCGGAATTGAATTTTGAGGCAAAGATTGATAATAAGCATAACGGATCTCTTTCTCAAGGCTTTTAAAATAATTTTGGAATATAGCGATCGCCTTCTGAATTCTTCCATTAACTTGACAAACTTGTGCCAAATCTCCAACTTTTAGTAATAGGTCTGTTGGGGTGATAAATGCAACTTTGGCTTCCGGTCGTTTACCATCTTCCGTGACTGCCATACCCACAACACCTTGAAGTTGTTCATCCCAAATTGCTGTGCCACTAAACCCTTTTTCCAAACGAAGTCCTGTTTCTTTGATATCCTCAACCTGAATACGACCTTTGCCCACCCGTCCTCGCAAGATTCCTGTTGCCCATTCTCCATTACTCCCTTTTTCGGGAAAACCTAATGCTCGGAAACGATGTCCCCAAAGGCTTTCATTTCCTGTCAAAATTAGGTTAATGGGTTCGGCACGTTCAGGAAGTTGATCGGGGTTGAGCAGTTTTAATACCGCAATATCTTGTATATTTTCATCGGTTTTTAAAGGACACCAGAACGCTACTTCTGTCTTGAGTTTTTTACCGATTTCAAGAACCGGAAAATCAATTTCAATGATTTGAGTTGGTTTTTCTTCCTGCTTAGAAGATATTCCTTCGGTCGTAAAAGCAACAACATGAGCGCAGGTTAAGATGTACTGAGGGGAAACTAAAAATCCCGATCCAGCAATGTTCCCTGCCGACTTAAATACTCTAACAACAGCTAATTCTAGTGCCGAAGCCATAACAGATGATCAACTTTGGGGTTTATGTCTAGCTAGGGTTTCTTCTGTGTGTTATTCCATTTCAGGGTAATCTCGTAATTCACTTCTGCACTACCCGATGCGATGACCGCCCCCAGTCCCGCACTCATCTTCACCCCAAATTTGACTTCAACTGCATCTGCGGGTTGGTTTAAATCCTTAACTTTTTTGATAATTGCGTTGGCAACAGGCTGAATGCTAGAAAGGGCTTTCGCGAGTGTTTGTTTGGCTTGTATCACCGTCTCATCTCCAAGTCCAATCAGCCCTTCATCCTCATCAACGCTTTCAGGGATAGGAAGTTTCTCATCTACTTCCATATAGACAAAGGATTGTTCGTCGTCATCTAACTGAAATTTTACCAGTCGTGCCGCCATTACCTTTCTCCTGTCAGCAAAGTTTCACCTCATCCTGTATATCCTACGCTACTTTGTGTTGGCAACTCCTATACTAGAAAGTGCCGGACTCCAAATTTATCGCTGTGATGGAGAAAAGTTCTGGGTTCTGCATTGGCGACGCTGTGGAAATTTTAATCAGGTCGTTAACCTCGACGTTCGGACATTTCATCAGCTTGTAAGACTTGACCCAACCAACATGGCTGACCTGCATACTGAATCAAACGAAAGTTAGAAACAAAACTCATTCGCTTGGTTCGGAAGCGTCCCGCATTGGGATCAAAATACCAACGCCACGCCTGGTATTCATAATTTCTAAGTGTCTCACCTGCTGAGACTCTATCAATTCGTCTCTCAAATTCGGGAGGGTCATTGAGGTCTAGGCAAGAGTTAATTGATAAAAATTGCTCTGGTGGCATTCCCTGTGCATTTGCAGCAACAGAATTACAGTAGAGCTTTTTTGTTGTGGCGATCGCATACATTGAGCGATGCGACCCAATACACCTCAAATACACTATGGGATTGTTTACCCCAACAAGCACTCCCTAACCTCATAAAAACTGCACATAAATTAAAAAGAATCTACCAGGACATTAACCATGACAGCAGCCTTTAAACCCGGAGATATTCCCGTAGATTTTCAACTGAGTTTGCTATCTTCCCCACAAATAGAAAGCCCAATTATCCTCAGACCCTATCAACAAACCATTAAGGATGAGGTCTACAATCAACTCAACCAGGGTATTCACCGCATCCTCGTTTATAGCCCTACAGGTTCGGGGAAAACGGCTACCTTCTGCTCGATGATTGCCGACTTGTTGGCATCCCGTCATCGGGTTCTGTTGCTGATGCACCGGGAATTTTTAATCGAACAAACCGTTAAAACTTTAATGCGGTTTGGTGTACCGACGGAAGCCATTGGCATTATCAAAGCTGGATATTCGGAGAATCGAGATAGACCCATTCAGTTAGCGGGGATTCAATCCCTTAGCCGTCGCCAACATCCACAAAATATTGATATTGTTATTGGGGATGAAGCCCATACAATTTGCTGGTATTCCGAGTATAAAAAACTCTTAAACAGCTTGAATAATTCCATTCAAATTGGGTTCACCGCTTCCCCCTGGCGACTCAAACCCCATAAACAATACTTTGGTGAATGGTTTGATACGATTGTTAATGGGCCGACTATTCAAGAGTTGATGTCACTGGGTTTTCTCGCCCGTGTGAGGTATTTTGGTAAGGGGGGATTGGTTGATTTAACCCAACTTGATACCGACTCGACGGGGGATTTTAAGACCTTGCAAATGGAACAAAAGTTTCTGGATGCGGGGATTTGTGAGGCGGTGCTAGTCGAAACCCCACAATGGAATATCTTTGTTTGTTTTCGATAGACTCTTTTTGATCCGTAACCCTAAAAACCTGAGACAGTCAGATCTGAAGCTACAAAATATTGCCCTTTTTAGAGTAAGATTGTGAATCCCATAAAATCATTTATGATTGATAAGATATCAAAAGTAATTGTTAACTATGAGATTTAAGGTCATTGGCGCGATCGCCTTACTCAGCCTAACGGGACTGGGGACAGAGGTTCGAGCAAATATCTCCATGCAACTCAGTCAGTTCCGTCCCGCAGATACCACAAAACCCGCTGATCGAGAAGGAGGAGGTTC
>JGI12048J13642_10086338_pt1 | contig 10810 bp, 9 predicted proteins | sample ElkSlonscriptome_16_FD_13642 | JGI IMG/M metagenome (IMG submission 13642) | reverse complement strand
CCAGAGGAAACACCGGACCTGTCCAGGCCGGGCTTGTGGGGTTGCATATCATTCGATCGGAATTGCCTGGGTATATTTCCGCAAAAATTGAAGAGCAGATCGCCGGGCAGGTTGATTTTGCCGGGTTGAATCCTGATTATTGGAAAAATTCTCGGCATAGTCCCGATTTTTGAAGATCGCCGACATCGATCCGGCCGCCAAGGCGTACGTGCAAAAATGCGACGGCCCTATTCCCGTCCCCCCGGAAAATTGGCGGGGCGTCTGGGTGATGCGCAGCAAATAGCCGGGGTCGAATCCCCAAATCGCCTTTCTCTGTTTATCACCGCCACAATAACTCCAGCAGCCCCTCCGGATACAGCGGGGCCTCCCCGCGCTTGAAAAATTCGAGGTCTTTCCACACCACCTTCAGTTCCGCATCCCCGTCGTGAGCGGTGAGGGTGTCGGCTTCGTACAGGGCCGGGTTGCCGAACCGGGCGTCGTAGACCATGACGATTTCATGGCCCGGTTCGTCATTGTAGGTGAAGATGTTTTCGATGCACCCGAGAAAGGTGAGGGCGTGAATCCGTTCGCCCAGCTCTTCTTCCATTTCCCGAACCAGGGTTTCGGCACTGTGTTCGCCGAATTCGATCTTGCCGCCGAGGGGCCGGTAAAAGGGCTGGTTCAAGACCGGGTCCCGGCCTTCAAAGACCAAAATTCGGTTCTGATATAAAAAAACGCACACCGCCAGCGGGCGAATGGTTTGGGTTTCCATATGGACTCCTTTCGGTGCCGGCGCCCGAATGATTCAAGCGGCCGGGTTGATTCAGGTGAGGGGATGCCTTACCATAACACCGGATAGGAAGAAAGGAGGATATCAAGGAGGTGCGCATATGGCCAAACAGTATCTGTATGAAAATTTCAACGCAGCCACCGCCCAATTTGAAGAGCGGTTTTCCGAATATTTGAACCGGAAGCGTCAGGACAACTGGGAAATCCTGACCTGCACCTACTGCCATGACAAAGAGAACGAGCAAACCTGGTCCGGCTGTATCTTCAAACAGATTCCCGCCTGACCGTTTTTCCCCTGATATCTCACTTTTTTGACGGCCCGGGTCTTCGACCCGGGCCGTTTGATTTTCAGGGCAATGCTTCGCTTCCCCCCGATCCACTCCGAGTAGGCGTTCGGCAGGTGTTCCGGCTTCCTCAAGCAACAGGGGTTTGTCATCTATCCGCGCAAGGTCACGGCCCTGGATACCTTCCGCATCGGCAATATCCGCGCCGTGAGTCCGGAGGGCATTCGCGCGCTGATTCAGGCCGTTTCCGGATCGGTGGATTGGGAAATGAAATGATCAGTAAATTCCGAAATCCTTCAGAATGCCGATGATGCCCATTTTTCGGGCCCGCAGGATGAGAAACTCCGATATGGTCGGCTGATAGGGCTGGGACGAGAGCGCCATTTTCGCTTCCCGCGGGGTGTGGGAGCCTTTTTTGTTGTTGCACCGTCGGCAGCTGGCCACGCAGTTCTCAAATGTATCCTTACCGCCCCGGGACCGGGGGATGATATGGTCGATGGTCAGTTTCCCCTCCTTGCTGCCGCAGTAGAGGCATTTGAACCCGTCCCGAATCAGCACATTCCGTTTATTGAAGGGCACCTTGGAGCGGTACAGGGTCCGAATCAGCTTCATCAGTTTCATCACCGCCGGGATTTTGAAGATCATGCCTTCGCCGGTGACCACCGTCTTTTCCGAATAGGCGAGTACCTGGACCTTTCCCTTGGCCACCAGGCACATGGCCCGTTTCCAGTTGATGACATTCAGAAAGGAATAATCTTGGTTCAGCAAAATACAAGACGTCATCCCAACCTCATCCGTAAAGGGTTTTCAGGAACGATTGCGGGTCGGTAAACGGAAAAAAAACACGAATCACGTATCGGTGTCAATAGCAAAAGCATGTTAAAAATCGATTCGCGCCGGCTGATAAAAAGAGGAATTTGAACCCATAGTGTAGGGCATTCGGTGGGTTTATTTTACGGCTCAGAGTACATATGGTGGAATACTGGAAACCCGAATGGTCCCATAATGGGAGGGAACCATGGCTCTGGCGTATGGAGAATATTCGTGAAGTACATAAAGCGGGACAAATTAGAATTGGAAATTTAACTATAACGTGATATATTCTTCATAACCAGGTCTGAGAAAATCGCATTCCATGAGTGGAAATATTCCCTGCTATGTAATACCAAGCAATAGCTGGAGAGTTTAATGAGTATAAAAATGAAATTGTTTGTGCCGGCGGTGGTGGTGACCCTTGTATTTACCGCAGCCCTGATTTGCCTTTATGCCGGGGGCGCCCAAGCCACCCGAAACCTTGGCGGCAAAATTGAAGCATCCTCTGAAACCACCCGATCGGTATACCGGGACGCGATCTTTAATCTGATGACACTGGTCGAATCCATCGCACTCGACCCCATGTTGGGGCCGGAACCCGAGACGTTGAATGATATCCTGTATAAATTAAAACAGTATCAATCCGTATCATCCGCATTTTTCCTCGATGAGAATGAAGATATTTTGGCGGATGGAGAAAACCTTGACGACAATGCATATTTGGGCCAACCGCTTCCTGACAAATTCATAATGGATGGAGATTTGAGCCAAGAGATCTTTGAGGTTCGGGATGGCATGCTGGTCTATTCCCACCCGTTCAATGATCAGGGCGACCCCATCGGCCGGTTGCAGGTCTTTTTTTCTCTGGAACATATCAACCGGATCGAAACCGACCTGATCCGCCAACTGGAAGCCGGGGCCAAACAATCCAACCGCTTCATATTGAACATTGCCGGCGTCGGCGTCATCATTATCTTGATTACACTGGCCTTCAATCTGGCCAGCATCAGCAAGACGATCAAACCCCTCAATATGGTCAATGAAGATCTTGCCGATGTATCCGAGCATGTCGCGTCCGCTTCAAACATGGTCTTGTCCGCCAGTCAATCCCTCGTGGATGGGGCTTCGGAACAGGCGACCTACATCGAAGAAACATCGGCGTCCCTGGAAGAAATGGCGAGCACGGCGCGCATGAACGAAAATCGTGCGGATGACGCCGCAACCCTGATTACCGCCGGGGGAGAGGTGGTGCATAAGGCGGATGCGCGTCTGAAAACCCTGACGGAGGCAATGCGGGATATCGCCGGCGCCAGCAGGGAAGCATCCGATATCGTCAAAACCATCGACGCCATCGCCTTCCAGACCAATCTGCTGGCTTTGAACGCAGCCATTGAGTCCGCCAGGGCCGGTGAGGCCGGGGCGGGATTTTCCGTTGTCGCGGGTGCCGTCAAAGATCTGGCCGCCGGGTCGGCGGCGGCCGCGAAGGGTACAGCGGACCAGCTTCAGGGGATCGTATCGAAAATAGACAGGGGTCTTGACGAACTGGATGCGTTGGGGGAGGCATTTGAGGATGTCACGGATAATTCCAAGCGGATGCGCGACATCGTAAACGGGATCATCGCGGCATCCAGGGAGCAGACCCAGGGGGTGGACCAGATTAATGCGGCGGTGATCAGCATCGAGGAGGTCATGTTGCAAAACCTGACTCATGCGGAAGAGACCGCCGACGCATCCCGCCAGATGAGCGGCGCGTCCGCGAAGATGAACAGCTTCGTCCGGACGATCACCGGCATCCCGGAGCAGCGCAGTCATATCCGGATTCCCCTTCAGCTAAAGGGGCGTTTATCGGATAAAACATCGGGACGATCCATAAAATGCGTCACAAGGGATCTGAGCATCGGCGGCGCACTCATTGCCGTTACCCAGCCCCTGGATGTCGGTTCCGAGTGGCATTTGGCCATAGACAGCCGAGCGCTTCGAGTGGAGCAGATATCACTGACCATTCTGGACGAAAGAGAGGCGGACGATGCGGGCCGGCAGCGTTATGGCGCCCGGTTTACAAATTTGGACCCCGATATTGAAGCAAAAATAGAGGCATTGTTATATCGGTGAAAAAAAAGTTTTTTCCCAAAATATAAACCCATCTAATTTCATTGATAAAGGAGAATTTATGGAAAAAATGAAATTCCGCTTTTTAGTCACCGCATGTATTCTGGCGGTTACCCTTTTCGCAGGTCATCCGGCAATTGCATCTGAAGAAGCCTTGACCTTGGGCATGATCGACTCAAGCCCCAGCAAAACGATCCAGCGGTTTACGCCCTTGCTCGAATACCTTAACGGCAAGGGAGTGGCCGCCGACAAAGTGGTGGTGACCAAGTCCCTCGATGCGATGGCCGAAAAGTTCACATCCGGTGAAGTCGATTTTATATTCGAGAGTGTTTACAGCGCGTTAAAAATGATGGATGACACCGGCGCGGCGCCCGTGCTCATCCGGCAAAAGAGCGGTGTAAAGATGTACAACTCCGTCATCTTCGTGAAAAAGGATTCCCCGATACAAACGCTTCAAGACCTGGAAGGGAAGGTGATCGCCTTTGAGGACCCCAGCTCCACATCCTCTTTCATGCTGCCTCGGAAAATTCTTGAAAATGCCGGATTGAAACTCAAGGAATCCCGGAAACCAGTACCCGGTCACGTCGCCTATTATTTTTCCAAAGACGATGACAATACCATCGCCCAGGTAAACCTCGGCAGGCGGGCCGACGCCGGCGGCATCAAGAAAAGCGAAGTGGAGGGCAGCCCTGATTTTCGTCTTCTATCGCCGGAATCGGTGAACGTTCCCCGGCATGTGCTAATTGTGAGAAAAGGGGTTCCCTATGATAACCTGAAAGAAATCCTCTTGGGAATGAAAAACGATCCCGAGGGCCGGGAAGTGCTGGCGACCATCAAAACCAAAACGGGTTTTTCGGAATTTGAGAAAGACCCGGTTGAATTCATGAATACGGATATGCGAAAGGCGCTGGGGTTGTAGTTCATGTCGCGTTGTAATTAAAAGGGGCTTTCGGGCGGTCATTCAGGCTTGGAAAGGTGCCTGCGGGAGGGTGATCTCGAAGTTGCTTCCCTTGCCTTTTTCGCTGCGAACCCGGATTTCCCCGCCATGGGATCTCGCGATGGCTCTGGCGAGGCACAGCCCCAATCCGTTTCCGGAAGTCCGTGAGCGGCTTGGATCGCACCGGTAGAATCGGTCGAAAATGCGGGGAAGATGGTTTTCCGCAATCCCGATTCCCGTGTCGCTGACCGACATCGAAATGATGCCGTCGGTTCTTTCGGAAACCGTTAGGGTGATCCTTCCGTTTCGGGGTGTGTACTTAACCGCATTGTCCAGAAGATTCACGATCAGCCGCTGAAGTTTATTGGTGTCTCCATCCAGGCGGACAGATTCCGGAGACTGGAGAATCAGTTTCAGCCCTTCTTTCTCGGCGAAAGGCTCGAACAAGTCGCAGACATCCCGAACAAGTCCTGCCAGATCGATTTCGCGAAAATCCATGATCTGTATGCCCATTTCCGCTTCTGAGATGTCCAGCATGCTGTTGATCATCTCCAGAAGCCCGTCGCATTCTTCAATCGTGCTGGCAGCCATTCCTTCATACTCAGGAATGGATCTCTTCTTCATCAGAATTACCTCCGCTTCGCCTCGTATTCTGGTAATCGGACTTTTTAAATCATGAGCGATATTGTCTGTTATTTCCTTTAATTCTTGAATCAGCTTTTGAATCTGATCCAGCATGTGATTGAATACCTTGGCAAGTCGTTCGATTTCCGTACCCCTGTTTTTCAGAGGAACACGCTGACTGAATCGGCCTCCGGATATTTGCCGTGCGGTTTCCGTGACTTCTTCAATACCCCTGAGCGCCCTTCTCGCCATCCACCACCCGAGAGAACCGGACAGAAGGAATACCACGATCATGGTGACGCCGAATATTTTTTCAAATGCATTCATCAGCAGGGTTTCACTGGTCAGCAGGAAGCCGATCTGAAGAATCACATTCGGTTCGAGGCTTTTGTAAGCCACTCGGACTTCATAGGGTTTATTGCCCATGGATCGGGTTTGCAGAAGCACATCTTCTTCCTGGGAAACCGCCTGCAGAAAGCCCGAATCGGGGGTGAGATCATTCCAGGACGATGTGTCGGTGGCGATCAGCTCTGAACCGGTCCTGGAGATTAAACGGATGAAGACGTTCTCGGTGTTTTCGGTTTCGTTTTCCAGCAGGATCTCCTGTTTTACCTCTTCAAGCCCCCCCTGGGTAAAAAGTGTGGAAAATTCGTTGATTTCCGACAGAATCTCGGTGTCGGCCCGTCCATAGACATAAGAAAAGGCAGAAAAATAAAACACCAGAAAAGCGAGCAAAGAGGAGAGTATAAAAGAGAAAGCATACCACAAAGTCAGCCGAAAGAGCAGCGTCTGCTGGATTTCAATCAGCCTCTTTAAGAACATATCCGACCCCATAAACGGTGTGAATCAATTTTTGAACCGAATCTTTGTCGATTTTATCCCTCAATCGGCACACCCGGGCCTCCACCACATTGGTTTTGGGATCGAAATGGTAGTCCCACACATGTTCCATGATCATGGTTTTGGATAGAACCTTGTCTTTGTTCCGCATCATGAATTCCAGCAGAGCGAACTCCTTGGGCTGTAGGAGAATGGTTTTGCCGCCCCGGTTCACCTTGTGGGACATCATATCCATGGAAAGATCGGCGACCTGGAGATGGGTCGGTTCCGAAGTTCGGTTGGCCCTGCGGATCAGGGCCTGAACACGCACCAACAGTTCGGAGAAAGCGAACGGCTTGGTCAGGTAGTCATCTCCCCCGGTCTGGAGACCCTTGATTCGGTCGTCCAGGGAGCGTTTCGCGCTCAGGATGATCACCGGGGTGAGGATGTCCTTTTCCCTCATGGTTTCGATGATTTTCAAGCCGTCCAGCTTGGGCAGCATCAGGTCGATGATAAGGACGTCATAGGGCTCCGTCACCGCCATGTGCAGGCCGTCTTCGCCGTCCCGGGAATGATCCATGGCGAAACCGGCTTCCCTCATTCCTTTCAGGATAAACGAAGCGATCTTCAAATCATCCTCGATCAGCAGTATGCGCATGGTGCATTCCTTTCCATTGAGATGGTCTCCGGTATTGTGGCGGATTGCCGCCGATATGGCAAATACAAAATCAGTCCGGTGAATATAGCAGAAAGACCAGTTCGTCGGTTTGATCCGAAAAATCCGGCTTGGGCAGCATGCCGTTAAATCGTTTCAGTTTATAAGGCCTGGCGATGACGGCGACCGACCTGTTTTCGGAGTTAGCTTCATTGGATTCGGGGGTGTTTCCGTCGATGACGCGGAGCACATCTTCGGTGTTCGGCAACATGCGATTTTCAGAATCCGCATAGGAAAGGCCGTATTTGAGTTCATCCCGAGCGATGATCATGTAAGCGTCGTCCCGTTCTAAAAAGGCGCATACGGCCCGAATCAGATCCCCGTCCGCGATAATGATCGTGTCCGGGCCAATCAAATGCCGGTTTCGAGTGATGAGTTCGCCGGGGGCTTTTTTGACCAGGGTCATATCCGGAATGATGAAATGGGCCGAGAAAAAAAGCATCAACGGCCCGATACCGAAGCAAACGAGCCTGTCGGAAGCGGTTTTCAGTCGAAACCCATAGAATGAAAACGCGCTCCAGAAAACCAGGCCGGTAGCGGCAATTATCCATTTCCAGGTTTCCGAGGGGCCGAAGGGTTTGATTCCCGCAAATCCGGTTGCCTGATTCAAGACGAAGGCGACGGCGATGAACCCGGTAAGGATTCCCATCGACAAAGCGCCGGCGCTGAACGCCCGGTTTCCGTTCTCCTGGAAATATTTGCGCAGCCCCATCGCCATCAGCAGGGAAAGCGCCGGAAAACAGGGTAAAATATAGGTGGCGAGCTTGCCGGAGGAAGCGGAAAAGAACAGAAAGGGAAATAGAAACCAGCACACGGCGAATCGGACCAGGGAATCGCCGAAGTCGATTTTTCGAAGTCCGAAATAGGCCGCCGGAAAGAGGACCGCCCATGGCAGGGAACCGGCCAGGAGGACGGGAATGTAATACCAGAAAGGTTCCGGGTGTTGGCCGCTCGGGGGGGACAGAAACCGTTGAATATGTTCCACCCAGAAGAAATAGCGCCAGAAATCGCCTTCCCGAAAATGGATCATCAAGCTCCAGGGCAGGACCGTCAGAACAGCGACCGTCAGGGGCAGCCATGCCGATTTGACATACTCCCATAGCCGGCGCTCCCATATCAGGAAGGGAACCAGACAGACCACGGGAACGGCGAAGGAGATGAACCCCTTGGTGAGAAAGGCGAGGCCGCAGAAAAATCCGAAGGCCGAGAGCCGAAGGGCTTTTTGTCCCGAACCCGATTCGGATTGGTGGGCCAGGAAAAAGGAGGCCATGGCGAGGGTGATGAACAGGGAGACCGGGCCGTCGAGCACGCTGAAGGTTCCGATTCCCAAAACTTCGAGGGAGGTGAGAAAAATGCCGACGGCGGTGATCGCGGGTAGGTATCCCCCGGCGAATCGTCGCGCAAGGGCGAAAACCGCCAGAGCGGATATTCCGGCGGCGACGGCCGAGGGAAAACGGACGGCGAAAGCGTTTTCACCGAATGCCAGCATGGAAGCGGCGATCAGCCAGTATCCCAGGACCGGCTTTTCAAAATACCGAATCCCGTTCAGGCGCGGGACCACCCAGTCCCCGGATGCGATCATTTCACGGGGAATCTCGAAATACCGGGTTTCATCGGGAATGAACAGGGGTCGAACCCCCAGGGGTGCGATATAGAGGAGCAGATAGAGTGTGATAACGGCGACAGCGGAATGTTTCATATTCGATATTCCTGGTTTTCGATTCCAAAAGAGGACGGATCGCTATCCATCGGAGTGAACCCGATAGGCGCCGAAGGTGTGGGAACGGATGGCGCCTTGGGCCACAGGCGTGAGGGAGAGCGGCGACAGCATGTCTTGAATCCGGTTTTCATGTTTCAGCCGGCAGATCAAAAGGTATGGCGGAGACAGGTTCGGCGGTGCGTCGAAGGTGTCCTCGAAATGGAGGGCGGAAGGTTTTTGATTGGTGTGAAGCGCGTATTTGATGCCGTCTCCATCTGATCCGACGCCCCACAGTAGCACTGGTAGACTCGGGCTCACCCTCGATTCCACCGTCTCCACGAAGGATTTGCCCGAGGCCTTGCGGGATGCGGCGGGCAGAGCGGCCAGATCCGCGGCGGAGAACCCGGCGGCGAGAAAAAAAACAAGAAGGCCGACGGTCCGGAGCGGTTTGTCGGGCCGTTTCTGAAGAAACACCCACCCGACGGAAACCGCGCCGAGCCAGAAAAAGATGGCGAGGATGGGAACGAATCGGGTTTCGGGGAACAAGAAAAGTGCGGCCGGCGTTCCTATGAATACAATCGCTATGAGCCCGGTGAGAATCATCCTCCAGGGTTTGAAATAATCGGCGGAAGCCAGATCGACGGTTTTTTCCACGCCCGAGGCCAAAAGGACGGTGAAGGCCGGAAACAGGGGAAGCAGATACCGTCCGTGCCGGGTGCTGGCCAGGGTGAAGATCGACAGAACGGCCAGAAACCAGATCAACGCCAGCCGGTCGGCGGGATGGTCCGGGAGAATGTTTCGCGCTGCGGTTTTCCAACTGTTTTCCCGCGCCTCCGACCAACCCCGCATCCAGACCGGGCCGCTGAAGAGCAGCCAGACGCCGCCGATTCCCATCAGGCAGATGAGGTAGTAATAAAAGGGATGGTTGGATTCTTCCCCCAGCCGACCGGTCACCTGCATGCGAATGACATCCCGAATCAACTCGAGTCCGCCGGTTTTCCAGACGGCAACCAGTTCCAACCCGACGCAGACCATCCCCGCGCAGGTCATGAACCGGGTGAATCGTAAAAAATCCTTCAGACGCCGGTCCCACAGAAGATAACCGCCCCACGCGGCTGCGGGGAGAACGATGCCGATGGGGCCCTTGGTGAAAAAGGCGAGCAGGAGAAAAATCGCGGCCCCGACGGTGTACCGCCGTTTCACGCGGGAATCCGCTTTTCCGTCCCCGAAAAAGAGGCACAGAATCGCCGCCGATATCCAAAAGGCGAGAAGCATGTCGATGGTGGCGACCCCGGCTTTCAGCCAGAAATCGGGAACGGTGGCGACGATCAGGGCGGCGAACCAGCCCCTACGAGGACTGATTTCGCGGCCGAGGCAAAAGGTCAAGGCGATCAGTCCGACGGCGGAGAGCGCGCTGGGGAGCGCCGCGCTGAAGGCATTGACGCGACCGAAGGGTAAAGAAAAGAGGGTTTCGAGCCAGAAGTAGAAGGGCGGATAATCGGGGTAGGGGCGGCCCAAGGCCCGGGGGATCAAGGAAAAGCCGTCTTCGACCATTTCCCGGGCCATCAGGGCGTTGCGAGCCTCCAGCCCGTAGATATCCTTGAAAAAAGCGGCCCAGGAATAGGCGAAGAGAAAGAAGAGCAAAAGTCCGGTGAACCGGATCAACAGGTCGGTGTCGGGTCTGTTCCTCGGCATGGCGTTCATTGGGTGGAAGAGGGTTGCGATGGTTGAAATTCCGTGTTCTGACAGGCGGCCCATCCTTCACGGCCCTGGATTTCACAGGGGGAAAGAGAGGCCCGGCCCAGTTCGGGGGAGCCATTCAGGAAAGCCCCCAAGGGGACGAAAGAGATGCCTCTTGACAGGGCCGCTTCGACAAATTGCCGAAACATCTCCAGATGGATCATCCCCTCGGCTTCCGCGTGAATGGTCAGGACATGGATGCCGGGGATTTCCCCGGGCGTCAGGCGAGAGAGCAGAAAATCATTGTACCCGGCGTTTGAAATCCCGTTCCGGCCCACCACCTCATCGTAGGTGGGCAGGGT
>JGI12048J13642_10842723_pt1 | contig 10813 bp, 6 predicted proteins | sample ElkSlonscriptome_16_FD_13642 | JGI IMG/M metagenome (IMG submission 13642) | reverse complement strand
CTCAATACCCAAAACTTTGATTACGCCTTTAAAGATATTCGTATCAAGGCGCCACTATTGGTATTTGGTGTGGTGCTTGGATCGGTTTCGTTCTCAAAAAAACAACTTAAATATTTCTTTTTAAGCTTGTCTATAGGCATTTGGATTGCCTGTTCAGTAGCCTATTATAATTATTTCAAGGCTGATTTGGGTGTTTTTGATCACAGGGATATTGTTACAGGTATTTCTCACATTAGGCTAAGTCTGCTTATGGTTGCCCTTGTGATAGGAATTGTAAATTTCTGGAAGGATTTTTCTCAGGTGATGAAAGTGTATTACGCCGTGGTTTTTATCAATGTTTTTTTATTTTTTCAAGTTCTTCAATCGCTGACCGGTGTACTTACGCTAGGAGTTATTTTAATGCTCTCATTTTTTGTCTTCCTGTACAAACGCTTTGGAAAACGTACTGTTTGGATAACAGGTGGAATTCTGATCATTGCTGCTGTGGCTGGGGGTGTAGTGCTCATCAATTCGTACAAGTCTTATTTCACTCCCATTGAAAGCATTAATGAGCTTGAGCCAGAAACTGTGAATGGTAACGACTATTATCATCAGAAGGATGTAAGACTTGTAGAGAACGGGCACTATATTTTTATGAATATCTGTGAACCGGAAATGGTCAGAGCCTGGAATCAAAGAAGTGATGAAAAGCTAGCTGTACAGGATGGTCATAATGATCTTCGAGATAGATTGATAAGGTATCTTACTTCCAAAGGATTGAAGAAAGATAGCCTGGGTGTTATGCGTCTTACAGAACAGGATATTCAATACATTGAGTCTGGATACCCAGCCGAAGTGTACACAGGTAAATCAGGATTACCTCTTCGTATTCACTCCTTTTTATTTGCCTTCCACGTTTATTCAAATACAGGATATGCATCAGGCTATTCTTTTTTTCAGCGTTTTGTGTACTGGCAGGTAGCCTTGAAAATTATTAAAGAAAACTTTATCCTCGGAGTGGGCACTGGCGATGTAAAGGATGCTTTTCAAAAAATTTATGCACAGGGCTATTATGACCTCAATGAAAAGTATTGGCTGAGAGCTCACAACCAGTTTCTTACATTTTTCGTTGCCTTTGGTGTCTTTGGTCTGGCTTATTTTATCTACTTTTTTGCCGAGTCTTTCAGATGCAACCGTTACTCGTTCCTGGCATCGGCCATAACTCTTCTGGCCTTGCTATCCTGTCTTACAGAAGACACGCTTGAAACCCAGGCTGGAGTCGCATTTTTCGGATTCTTTTTAGCTCTTTTTACTGAGCGAGAAGGGTATTAGTCGAATTAGATAAATTATCTTTAAGTAATATGTTAGCGCACAAAGTGGGAATATTTTTTGGGGGTAAAGCCTTTAAGCACCTCATACCAGAATTGCTCGACTTGGCTTATTGGTTAGAGAAAAGGGGGAATAGTGTAGTGCTTTTTACGCCTAAGAAGAAGTGGGTAAGAAAGTATAGCCGGTCAGCTGATTTTCAGATTGAAAAAGTAAAGGGTAAGCCAGGGAAGCTGAATTTCAATGATGCCCTGAAGCTGAAGGCAATGTTCAAGGCCGAGGATATTAAAACGGTCATCTTCCGAGACCCTGAACTTGCGAGTGTACTCGTAACTACGAAATACCTCAGGAAAGGAAGGCTTTCGCTTGTATTTTTGCAGGTTAGGGGGATTAATGGAATTTCGAACGATGCACTAAATACGTTTAGGTTTAGCCAGCTGGATGCATGGATAACTCCGCTAAATGCTACGGGAAATGACGTTAGAAACGAAACCAATATAGATAGTGAAAAAGTCCATGTGGTACAATATCCGCTTCAACTGAACAAGCTGAGCAACAACCCTAAATCTGTATTGAAGCAGAGAAAGAAGCGGAAAATACCTAATGACCTGATGGTTATCGGACTCAGCCTCGATGGCGACGAAATTTCTAACGATTTAAAAATGCTGGTGACAAGTATTTCTAAATCAGACTTGCTCCGGGAAAAAGCATTTATCCTGATTTCAATTCACCATCACGAAAAACAGAAAAAACTCACCAAAGAGCTGGATGAATTACTGATAGCTAACAATGTATTCGGTATGGTACTTCACACACCAACTGAGAAAAAGCTAACGAAAACACTTAGTGTGAGCGATGCACTTTTTCTAATTCCCGAGCTGGAGCCTTTTTCCGGAATTGGAAAAATGGGTCTTGCTGGGGGTATTCCTTGTATAGCTCCGTATTCGCTTACAACCTCAGAAATCCTAAACAATGGAGAGTTTGGAATTCTATACAATCGAAATAGCGTAGAAGACCTGCAAAACAAATTGATTGAATTCACGGAAAGCAGCGATATAAAAGATAAGTTTAGAGATATTCAATCAGACGCAGTGCGAAATACAGCAGATATTCAGAAGTTTTGCGAAAATCTCGAAAACATTATTTCTTCCATTCCAGAAGCAGATAAAGCGTTGTATTAATCTTGCACAATAATCAACTTATCTGATTGGATGATGGATCCGTTTTCTGAAAGCATATAGATGTATGCCCCGGGTGCCAACTGCAAATCAATAGGGTTAACGCCATATTGCACGATCTCGTAGGCAACACGCTTACCACTCAGATCGAGAATTTCCAGTGAGTATTGATCGAGGTTGCTGTCTCTTCTTATCTCAACAGAAAAACGCCCCGTATTTGGATTGGGATAAATTAGTAGATTTCCGTTTTCCAATTCTTGGATCCCTACAGTAGATTCAACAATAGTAAGGCAATAGTCTTCAACTTCTCCCTCAGATAAGATACTACAAGCGCTCAATTCATCATCCGACTCAACCCATTTCATGGCTACGCGAAGCCGTGTATTGCCCAGTTCAGATTCAGTAGGGATTGTAATACTTGCTTCCACAGGATCAGTTGAACCTTCTTCAGATTCAAAAATCAACTCATCTGCACTAAACTCTCCATTTTGGTTGATGTCAATCCATAGGGCAAACTCTTGATCGTAGGCATCTCCATTAAAGCCGGGTGTCAGGACCATATCGTATACACCGCCGAGCTCAAGTTCCAATTCGGTATTTTCAAAAATACCGTAACCACTGTTATCTCCTGATTCGTTTGTGTATGAGTCAATACTGATAGATTGGATGTACTCGTATTCAGTACTCTCGCTCAGGCTCTGACAAAATTCAGAATCAATACAATGACCACAGCCCAGTGTGCGTATTTGAATTTCAGTAGCAACATCAAATCCTTCAACACATGCAGGCTTAACGAGCACATCGTAAAAAGTGCATGAATCCAGATCATTTAGTTCAAAGCTACCTTCTGCAGCGCTTCCAGCCAATAACCATTCATTTTCTCCTGTGAGTCGATAATAAACTTCGTATGCATCTATATTAAAACTTGTTTCCCAGGATATTTCAGCTTCGGAAAAAAATACTTCTTCTTCGAGAATGGCTTCAGGAGCAATGCAGCACCCATTTGTTTCAACGATAGTGTTATTTGAATATTCCAGTAATTCAATCGTATCGCCCAGGCATTCGGAAGAAATCTCAAATTCGTAAGCTGAACAATAATCTAAATTACTGAATGTATAGCTACCCTCGTAAAGGCTGTCTATGTAAAACCATTCATCCGTTCCCAAGAGTCTATACCGTATAGCTGCCGTATCGTTTTCGCTGAATGATGTCCAGGTGAAATTAACAAGCGAATCAGCAGAAAATGAATAATTGAAACCTAGCGGGTTCAGGCACAACTCTTCGCCGCAGGAATTCATTAAAAGCTGAAGGGAATTAAAAGCATTGAGTCTACCACCCGTAGCCACTTCTCCCGCCAGATTTTCTACCGGATCTACACCGCTAAAAAGCACAGATCGCACGTATTCTGCACCACCCTGGGGATTGTCGTGAACAAGATTTATAAACTCCTCACAAGGTGCTGAATAGAGTAGCGCAATTACACCAGCTGTAAGAGGAGACGCAAAAGAAGTTCCGGAAGTATTGGTGTAGTCAGTTCCTCCTGCGGTGGTGAAGACTCCTCCACCGGGCGCACCGAGATCAACAGTTTCCAGACCGAAAGCTGAAAATGTTCTCAGATCGCTGTTGTTCGTTGCTGTTACGCTAATCATATAGTCGCTTTCAACAGCAGTTGGAATATCTCCAACTTCGTCAATATCTACATTGTTGTTTGCTGTAGCACCGCAGTTGAGAATGCCGTACACCCCGAGCGTATCGTAAAACGCTGCCCAAATGGGAACATCATTCGGATCTCCAAAATCAATACCCCAGGAAGCATTGGTTACCACGACAAAAGCTCCGTTTTCGCCATTAGATTCGTCGTAGAGTTTTCTCTGCACCAACGGATAATTGTAGGCTTCGATCATGGATGCTTCGTCACCCAGGTTTTCACCCGTTACAGACATGATTTTGACATCCCAGTTCGCACCAGCCACTCCGAGTTCGTTATCTCCGGTGGCACCGATCATTCCCATAACATTGGTACCGTGTCCGCCCTGATAAACTCCTTCGTCGTTCTCTGATTGAACATTCCACCCTCTATAATCATCTACAAATCCATTCTCATCGTCGTCAATTCCGTTTTCGGGAATTTCGTCCATATTGAACCACGCATTATCAATCAAATCAACGTGCAGCAAATTACCCCCTTCAATTACGCATGCTACAATAGTATCTCCCAATGCAGTTACTCCACCAGTAGTTATGTCCCAAGCCTGATCAGAGTCGATATCAGCATCTTCAATACCGCCATTAGATCCATCGTTTATGTGATGCCATTGAGAACTTAGCTGGGTATCGTTGGGAACCGTTTCCCTCTTTTGAACAAAATGATTAAGCTGCGCATTTAGCACATACTTATTCGTCTTAATAATCCTAAGTAATTCAGAAGCGTTTATTTGAGAATCGTCAAATGAGATTTTGTAAATATTCATTATTTCAGAAAGCTTCTCATCTGTTGCCGGGTTTCCATATCGGCTGTATTCGTTCAAAACAGAATTTGCATCCACAGAGGGGTTAAATTGGATGAGAATTTCGTTTGAGACATAATTATTTTGCGGAAAGCAGAGCGATGCCATGGTAACAGAGATTACCAGGCTTAAAAGAGTCTTCATAGGCTTCAAAATCAGTGGACGACGAATTTACAAATCAGAATAGGTAATAGGCAAGGTTTACCTGCGTCTTACTTCTACATGAACAGAGATTTCCACCTAATTGTTGGACTCCTACTCTTGAATAAAAACGCGCTTTACCCTTTCGGAAACATTCGTAAGAACTTCATATGGGATTGTTTCCAGGTATTTAGACATCTTGTAGATAGACTGATTCTTACCAAATATTTCTACCGGATCGCCTTCCTTACAATCAATATCTGTGACGTTAACCATACTCATATCCATGCAAATGCTTCCCACAAATGGCACTGACCTCCCATTGATCACAACTTTTCCTTTTCCGTTTCCAAGACTGCGGTGAAGCCCGTCGGCGTAGCCAATGGGTATAGTGGCAATGCTTGAGTCGCGATCCAATTTAACTTTGGGGTTGTAGCCAACTCCCAGTCCCTTTTTAACTGTTCGTATTTGCGAGATGGAGGTACGAAGCGAGCTAACCGGATGGAGGTACTTTTGATAGTCTTTGTGGGTAGAAAGTCCATAAAGCCCCAAACCTAAGCGAACCATATCGTACTGGGCTTCGTTGTGGCGTAATATTCCATTTGAATTCAGAATATGTCCCATTGGTCTAAACCCTTTATCTCTAAATCTTTTCAAAATAGAATCAAAAAGCTCTATTTGGCAATGGGTATACCGGTCAAATGCTTCTTCATCGCTTCCCGCTAAATGCGAAAAGACAGATACAGTTTTGATGTGATCTTTCGCTATCAGGAACTCAATAAGTTCATCTATTTCAGCCGCTTCGAATCCTAAACGATTCATACCCGTGTTCACCATAATATGTACGGGATAGCCTTCTCCGAATTCAAACTTTGCCAGGGCTTCATTGAATGATTTGAGTGTTCTGAAGCTGTAAATTTGTGGCTCAAGATTATTTCTAATCATCGCCTGATAACCCGATGTTTCCGGATTCAGCACCATAATGGGTAGACTTATTCCGGCATGTCTCAAGTTTACCCCTTCGTCCGTGTATGCAACCGAAAGATATTCCACGCCGTTATATTCCAGAAACCGGGCAATATCATAGCTGCCTGAACCATAGGCAAATGCTTTAACCATGGCCATAATCTTTACACCAGAATTTAATCTTGATCGAATAAAATTCAGGTTGTGGGTCATGGCATTGAGATTTACTTCGAGCACGGTTTCATGAGATTGCTCTTGTAGAAGCTCTGCAATTTTTTCGAATTCAAAAACCCGCGCACCCTTGAGCAATATGTTCTCATCTTCGAAACTTTCAGATTTGAAATTTGCTATAAATTCATCTGTAGAATTGTAAAAGGCTGAATGCCTAAAACTCTTTCCGATTTGACTCTCCGATATGTCGCGACCAATTCCAATTAACCGATCAATACCATGTGAAATCAGAATATTCTTTACTTCCTCGTAAAGCTCAGTTTCATCCAATCCACTTTCCAATATATCGCTGAGGATCACGGTTTTTTTGCCGGACGACTTTTGCCTGGTAAGAGATTCCAGAGCAATGTTCAGAGAATTTATATCCGAGTTATAGCTATCATTGATTAAGGTACACCCATTTAATCCTTTTAGCTTTTCCAATCTCATTGATATAGGTCTTAATTGACTCAATCGATCCTTGATTTTCTTGGCCTTTATACCCAAATAGCACATTAGACATAAAATGTGGACAGAGTTTTCTTCATCTACCTGAGAGCCTTTCGGAAGGGTAACTTCAAATTCGTAATCTTCATAGGCCACTTTGTGATTACCTTTTGAAAGGACTGATACTTTTAGTTTTGCATCTATTCCTTTATTTGACCACGAGAGCAGTTTTTCTTCGGGATACATGCCGGTGAGTGCATCGTGGACCAACTTGTGATCCTTGCAATAGATAATTACATCGGCATCTTCAAATAAGATGGCTTTTTCATTAGCCTTTTCAAGATAAGAATCAAAGTTTTCCTGATGTGCAGCTCCGATATTGGTGAATATTCCAATAGTAGGAGAAATAATTCCTCTGAGAATCTCCATCTCACCAGGTTTTGAAATACCTGCTTCAAAAACGGCCAGATTGTTCTCTTCGTTGAGGTTTAGCACAGAGAGTGGGACACCCACTTGTGAATTATAACTTTTTGGGCTTCTGGCGATCTTATAATCGCGGTAAAGCGCATCGTAAACCCACTCCTTAACGATGGTTTTCCCATTACTTCCAGTGATACCTATTACCGGAATGGAAAACTTCTTGCGGTGAGCTTTTGCAAACATCTGCAGGGCCGTTTGGGTATTTTCAACCTTTAAAACGGTAGCATTTGGAATTTTTTTCAGGTCGGGTGTTTCTGAAACGACAAAGAATTCTATACCCCTCACGTACAATGCATCGATGTAGTCATGACCATTATGGGCATCTCCTCTCAATGCAAAAAAAACGGTATTCTGTCTTAGCCCGATTCTCCTGCTGTCAATCAGAACATTGTTTACTTTACTGTCCTTTCCTTCCTGTAGAAGCGTTCCTGCAATCATTTGCGAGAATTCTTCCAGGTCGTAATTTAAATTTCTCATTTAGAAGTTTTTCTGACTTCCAGAAAGGCCTTTCTGCTCAGTGGCTCGTATTGGTTGAGTTCTCCGAGTTCAACTATTTTTTCGCCGCCTGATTTTCTGTGAGAATAGTTGGCCAACTTTCCTGTCTTCACGCAAATAGCGTGCACTTTAGTTACGTATTCGGCAATGGCCATTAAGTGGGGGATGGGTCCAAAGGGTTTGCCCTGGTAGTCCATATCCAGCCCGGCAACAATAACCCTTACACCGTCATTGGCCATCTGATTGCATACCTCTGGTAAAACATCGTCAAAGAATTGAGCTTCGTCAATTCCTACAACGTCAACATCCTTTATGTGGCGTAGAATTTCAGTTGCTCGCTTAACGACGGTGCTGTGATGAGCCTTTTCATTGTGGCTAACCACTTCCTTTTCGCGGTAGCGCTTGTCAATTTCCGGTTTGAAGATTTCAATTTTCAAATTGGCAAATTTGGCGCGATTCAGCCTTCTCAGCAACTCTTCAGTTTTTCCGGAAAACATGGAACCACAAATTACTTCAATCCATCCTTCACCGGGAATTCTTGTTTTGGGAGTATCTTCTAGAAACATGGTGGATATAACTCTCTTTTTGCCTTGAATACTTAGCTTTGCTAAAAGCTAATGTAGTGATTATCCGCAGCTCCTTATCATATAAAACCACTCAACGCGTTATTCGTTTGGTAAATTCTTAGTTCTATGTCTATTAAGTCTATTGTAGATCAGTTAAAAGAGTACTCGGATATACTTGACCACGGTGAACTGGATCCAGATCAAATTGCTAAAATGACTGAACTCAGTCGCGATCTTTACGAGCGACTGGTGATATTCAAGTATAAGACATTTGAAATGGGAGTCAGTCATGAAGATGAAGACACTACTGACATTGAAGAGCAAAACGAGGTAGCTGAACCCGGAGCAGAAAGTTTAGAAGATGAAGTTCCTTCCAATCAAATATCACTGATTGATTCCATAGAAGAAATTAAGGAAATGGAGCAAAGTTTAAATGAGTCGTTCAGTTCTTTGAAATCTCCCAGCTTGAAGGAAAAAATTGTCGGTACGCCCATTCCAGATCTCAAATCGGCTATTTCAATCAATCAGAAATTCAAATTTATTAGTGATTTATTTGAGAATGACGCAGATGCTTTTGAAAAATCTTTAGAAACCATAAACGGATATACTTCCTTTATAGAAGCAGACGATTATCTGCAAAATAATCTAAAGCCCCGGTATGGCTGGGAGACCAATAGCACCGTCGCAAAAGAGTTCGCTGAAATTGTTTCAAGGAGATTTCTTTGATAAGGCCACTCATCATATTTCTTTTAGTGCTGCCTTTTGGTGCGGCTGGTCAGGATTTAGATCTTGTTTCAAGGCATTTAAAAGAGCTCACAGACTCTAGTTTGTTCGGAAGGGGCTATGTGAATAACGGTTCTAACCTGGCAGCTGATTACCTGATTGAACAGTATGAACTCTTGAGCCTAAGAATGCCAGAAAAAGGATTTCAACAGAAGTTCAGCATGGAAGTGAACACGTATCCACATGATTTACATGTGTCTCTAGACGGAAGAGCCTTAAAACCCGGATACGACTTTATTGTAAATCCACGGACGGGGTCATCAGCTGGATCTTATCCCTTTGCAGTTCTCGACTCAACGAATTTTCAAGAAATGCCGGCATTGTTTGATGGAGATACCATACCTGTAGTGAATATGCAGGGGATAGACTCTCCAAATGAAGCGTCTAATTTATTCGAATACAAAAAGATAATTCTCGCTTCAAAACCGGTCGTATTGTTAGAAGATAAACTCACCTGGTCAGTAGGAAATCAGGTCTTTGATCAGGCTGAAATTTCCTTACTTAGCGAATCCTTTGAATACGAAATGGATAGTATTAGCCTAAGTATTCATAATGAAATGCGGTTGGTAGAAGTGGCAAATGTTGTCGGTTACATACCGGGAAGGAGAAGTGACAGTACCATTGTCTTTACTGCGCATTACGATCATCTGGGTATGATGGGAAGCGCATTATTTCCAGGAGCAAGCGATAATGCCAGTGGAACTTCTATGCTCCTTGACCTGGCACACCATTATAGCCAGCAAACACCAGAATTTACTACCTGGTTTATATGTTTTGCCGGAGAAGAAGCCGGGCTAGCTGGATCGAGATATTTCGTGGAAAACCCGCTACTTGATTTGAAAGGGGTTAAACTTCTGATTAATCTTGATTTAATGGGCTCTGCATCAAAAGGTATAGCCGTAGTTAACGGAAAGAAATATCTCCAAATCATTGATAAGTTATCTGAGATCAACACAGAAAAAAACCTGGTAGAGCGGATCAAAATACGCGGGCAGGCAGCCAATAGCGACCATTACTGGTTTGCTGAAAAAGGAGTTCCGGCTATATTTATCTACACCATGGGGAGTATTACAGCATACCACGATGTTTACGACACGCACGAAGTTGTTGACTGGGAAAGGTACCCGGAAGTTTTTAAATTGATCACAGAATTTGTTTCAGCCCTCTAATGCTATACCTAGTTCCTACTCCTATCGGTAATCTTCAAGACATGACTTTCAGGGCTGTAGAAGTTTTGAAATCTGTTGATTTGGTTCTGGCCGAAGATACCCGAACGACCGGAAAACTCTTCAAGCATTTTGAGATAGACCAAAAGTCTATGCCTTTCCATGCACACAATGAGCATAAAATTCTTGATAGAGTAATAGACATGCTGGAGGAAGGTAAAGATCTAGCCCTTGTCTCAGACGCTGGAAGCCCTGGAATATCAGATCCTGGTTTTCTTTTAGTAAGGGAATGCGTAAAACATGGCTTACCCGTACAATCCCTTCCCGGAGCTACGGCTTTTGTTCCAGCTCTCGTTAACTCGGGCTTCCCAACCGACCGATTTTGTTTTGAGGGTTTTCTGCCCCCTAAAAAAGGGAGGGTAAAACGAATAGAGGCTATAAAGGAAGAAAGCAGAACTGTAGTGTTTTACGAATCTCCGCACCGAATTTTAAAAACTCTGAATCAAATGGCAGAAATTTTGGGAGAAAATAGGAAAGCATCTATATCTCGCGAGATTTCAAAATTACAT
>JGI12048J13642_11635979_pt1 | contig 10816 bp, 10 predicted proteins | sample ElkSlonscriptome_16_FD_13642 | JGI IMG/M metagenome (IMG submission 13642) | reverse complement strand
GGCGGGCGGCATGAATGGCAAACCCCCCCCAGCCGGTACCGATTTCGATGACGTGATCACCAGGGTGCAGTTGCAGTTTCGTACAGATGATGTCCAGTTTGTTTTTCGAAGCCTCCTCCAGACTGCTTTCCGGCGAGGGGTAAATCGCCGAGGAGTACATCATGGCATCGTCGAGGAACGAGGCGTACATGTCGTTGCCAAGATCGTAGTGGGCGAGGATATTTCTTTTGGCCCCGTTTCGGCTGTTATTTCTAATTCGGTGGGAAACCAGACGCAGAGGGGTAAGCAGCAGGGCAAGGCCTTTTTCCATGCGCTCCAGCAATTCCATGTTAAGCACAAGTATGCGGATGACGGCGGTAAGATTGTCTGCGTCCCAGAGACCTTCGAAGTAGGCTTCTCCTGCACCGATGGAGCCGCCCAGCAGAATCTTTGTATACAATGAAGGCGAATGAACGGTTATTTGCGCCTGCAACTCGGAGTCATGGCCAAAGGTAAAAGTTTTTCCCGAATCATGAACGGTGATCTGGCCATATTCGAGCTTTTCCATCATCTTGAAGACAAGTCCGCGAGTGGAATTATGCGCCAGTGTCAGCGGCAGTCGTCCTACCCGGTATTCTCCTAGAGTTGCGCTGTTCATGTGGTCTGCCTCCGATAGGGAATGTACGGAATTTTCTTTAAATATATCTTCAAAGCCTGCCAGTAGATACGCGACAGAATATAGGCTGTCATCACCGGTATACGCAGCAGGTGGTTTCTCAGAATTTTTCTATTAAGAGGCCTTTTTGTGAAATTGAGGGTAGCATCGAAGACGTGGCCTCTGTCGTCGGCGACCTCAATGGTGATGTTCAACTTTTCCGTGGGGGCACTCAAACGCCAGGTATAGTGCTGCTCTACGGGATTGAAGGGGGATACTTTGAACTCTTTGCTATGGGAAAAGCTGAGATCGGCATCGCCGAAAAAATGGCCATATTGATGACGTTCGTTCCATGGCGTGTTGGAAACTTCGGCGAGAAAATGACTCAATCGCCCACGATGATCGAACCCGTAATAGAAATTCACCGGACTGAAATAGAGACCGAGAGTTCGCATGTTCAAGAGCCCATACACATCGCCTGCGACCGGATGGCCGGTGATCTCCTCCATGCGTCTGGCGACAGCCTGACAGAGGCTTTCCTTTGCATCCCCGTAGTAGTCCGCTCGATGGAAGCGACTCAGTGCCCAGCGGCTGGTGGAAAACCAGCGGCCACAGTGCAGCGGCCGCTCGAGCTCTGCAAGGTTGAAAAAATACATGAAAAACGGATAGGAGAAAAAGTGGGCCCGGGGAATATGTCGTCGATGAGCGACCGTCCCGGTGTACAGAGCGGAGTGCATCAGGCGGTCTCCTTGAACATGGAGCATACACGGAGGGCGCTGTCGACACCGTCTTCGTGAAAGCCGTTCTGCCAGTAGGCGCCGCAGAAGTGAATCCGGTCTCTGCCCGAGATGGTCTGCCATTGCTGCTGGGCGGCTATGGACTCACTTGAGTAGACGGGATGGCTATAGTTGAATTCCTGGAGTATGGCTTTGTCCTCAATATCCTGGTTGAGGCTGACCAGGTAGGTGTTTTTCGTCTGCAGACGCTGGAGGATGTTCATGTTGTAGGTCAGTGTGGGCCGGGACTTTTCCTCCCCGATGACGCGATAGTTCCAGCTGGCCCAGGCGCGTTTTCGTCTTGGTAAAACAGAGGCGTCGGTATGGAGAATAACGCGATTGTCGCTGAAGAGAAAATTTCTGAGGATATTCTTTTCATCCGTTGTCGGTTCTGCGAGAAGCTTCAGCGCCTGATCTCCGTGACAGGCGAAAATGACTTCATCGAAACGCTCCGACCCCTTATCGGTGATGACGGAAAGGGAGTCATCGCCTCTGATGACTTTGGTTACCGGCGTATTCAGACGTATCCTGTCGGAAAAAAAGCGGGTCAGGGGGGTGATATAGTTGCTCGATCCGCCCTTTATCGTATACCACTGAGGTCTGCCGGTAATATCGAGCAGGCCGTGGTTGGCGAAGAATCTGGCAAAAAACTGCAGAGGAAAATCGTTGCTTTTCTGCAGGCCCATGGACCAGATAGCGGAGATCATCGGCAGCAGATAATTTTGCTGAAAGAGCAGGGAGAATTTCTGGACTGCGAGATATTCACCAATGGTGGTGTGGCTCTGCGCCTGCAGTTCGCGGCGGACATCTCTGTTGAAGCGGACAATTTCATTGAGCATCAACAAAAAGCGCAGACGAAAAATATTGGATTGCTGGGCGAAGAGCGTAGAGAGGCTGTGGCCGTTGTATTCCAGATTGCAGGCGTCGTTTCTCACGGAAAAGCTCATTTCCGTGGGCTGGTATTCAACACCAATTTCATCCATGAGTTTGATGAAGTTTGGGTAGGTGCGATCGTTGAAGACGATAAAGCCGGTATCGATATCGACTTCCTCCTCCGCGGTTGTGACATGCACCGTATGCGTATGGCCGCCTATGTAGTCGGCTTTCTCAAATACCGATATATCGAAATTCCCTGCCAGGTGATAGGCGCAGGTCAACCCTGATATTCCCGATCCGATTATAGCTATTTTTTTCATTATCCGGCCATCCTCCTGGCAATTTTCTCCCAGACAGCACAGGGCAGGCAGGAGAGCAGCTTCATTGTCCAGGTAAATTTTCTGGGAAAATGAATCTCCCGCTTTCTCCTGGAAATGCCGCTGCGCATATATCTGCTTGCTTCCGCGGTGCTGATAAGAGAAATCATTTTGAAATCATTTTTGTCGGTAAGAGGTGTTTTGACAAACCCCGGACACACCAGACTGACATCGATGTTTTCGGTTTGAAGGGAAATTCTCAGGGTATTGATGATGTAGGCAACTGCCGCTTTGGAACCGCCGTAGGCTTCGGCCCGAGGCAGATGCAGGTAGGCGGCGGAGGAACCGACGCCTACCAGATGGGGACGGGTGCCTTTCCGCAGCAGTGGCAGCACCCCTTCGATGGAGATCGCCAGGGACTCGACATTGGTCCGCATTACCCTGCTTACCAGGGCGCTGTCGAAGTCAGGTAGGTCAATGTACTCGCAGGTTCCGGCGTTGAGTATGGCAAGATCCATGGAGTCCTGCCCGGCGAACCACTCAAGGCTCTCCTTACGATTGGTGAGATCCACCCTGCCCGTATGCAGTCCTTTACTTGCCAGTTCGCCCAGCGCCTCTTTATTGCGGCCTAGGGCAAAAACCTCGTGTCCTTCACCGTGATAGTCCAGTGCCAGTTGTCTGCCTATTCCCGAGGTTGCCCCGGTGATAAGAATTTTCATGTGGAAATCTTCTCCTTGAGATATCTGATGATTCTGCCAACGACCGGGATATGTTCATAGACCATGCTGCCGACGTCAAAATAATCGCGGTGGTGGACAACCTTGCCGTGTTCGGAAAACTTGAGAACGCTGACGCCGTCGACAACCACTGGCCGACCAGATGCCAGCCTCCGGTGAGCAAAGCGCATACGCCATTGGATGCAGGCGTGTTTATCTGCGACTATCCTGTGCCCGAAATCGAAGGAGACTTCCTTAACGTTCTCGTAGAGGCCGGCGAAGTACTCTTTGAGGTCGCCCAGGCCGTGTACGGTGTGCATAGGGTCGACAAAAGTTACCTCATCCTCGTAGATTGTCGGGAGCAGCGAAAGAGTATTGCGGTCGAGTTGCTGATAGGTGTCGAGAAAAGTATTCAGCGCTTTCATGTCATCGTATCTCCGTGAGTCCCCGAAGCAGCTCGGCGCGCAGCGAGGCGTCGAGCGGCAGCTTCTCTCCTAACCAGATGCCGAAATAGAGTGCGGCCAGATCCGACGAGGAAATAGAGACTATCGCCTGGCCATTCAAATACAGCGTATTTATTTTGGTATCGGAGTCATAGCAGAGGTTGTAGCTGTCTCCTTCGGTGATATCCTGGTATGCGCTATGGAGCTGGTCTATCAGATGTTGAAATGGGCGAATGTGTTGTTCGGTGTGCTGTCGCTTTAGGACGGCGTTGGCCCCGGTAATGATGTCATCTGCCGTGAGGTCGACGGTGTAGTGAATAGTCAGGCAGCGTGAAGTTTGAGAGTCGAGAACCGCGTTCAGGCGGGCGTCTTCTTCCACAAAGAACTCGGCGGTGTAGATATGAAAAAGGCCGAGGTAGCGGATATCTCCTTCGCCAATGCGGACAAGGCCCGCAGGTTTTGCCTGCAGTGTCTGTGATGCCATGAGCAGCAGCAGTGTCAGCACCGCGGTCGAAAACAGTTTCATTTCATCTGCTCCCTGTGGTGGTTTTTGCTGAATACTATGGTTATTTCGCCGACATCGATACCGAACTTGCTCATCTGCAGCTTATTGATGAGTATATCGTCGTTCTGGAGAAACATCCAGTCGTCGAAATGTATTTTCCATTTCTTTCCTTCGACATCCACCAGCATGTGATACTGCCAGTTGAGAGCGTTGCCGTAGGCTGCGCCCTGAGCGGTACCCACCACGTCTGCAGCGGTACCGGAGAAATGATGATCATCGCTGGCGACAACCGTCCAGGTGCGCTCTTCCAGCTCACCATCACTCCAGTAAAAATCCTCTTCGAGAAGGAACTCACCGTTGTTGGTCGAGCTGCCGACCATATCGACGATAAACCTGCGGGTGACCATACCTTGCCAGTTTTGGACCATGCCCCATCCTCGTGTTTCGCCATGGAAATACTCAAAAAAATCAAATCGAGGTGTTGATTTTTTAAACTGCGTTACTTCAACGGTTGAACATCCTGAAAAAAACAGTACCGATACTATCACCGCCATAAGAGTTCTCATCTTTTCCCCCACTTATACTAACCTTTAACAGTAAACGTCGTTTCTTATCATAGCATACACCATAACCAGAAACTGGCGCGGTACAATGATCGGAAAAAAGTAGTAAAGTGATAGTATATACTACTGTATTAAAGGTCGGGCGTAATCGATGAAGAAAAACGGAAAAGCGAAGTGGGCAGCTGGAAAAGTAGAGTTGGCAGTGAATATGGCCATCGGAGAAAAATTCAAAAGCAGAATCCTGGGCGTAGCTGTCGGAGGCGGGACACAATCTGCGGGCAAAATCTCAGCTGGTTTGCGCGTTGTCCGCAGAGAGTGTGGGTGATGGTCGCTAGCCGTGCATCAGCGGCGCCAGTCACGTTGTTTACTGCGCCAGTCGCCGTAGCCACGATGGTTGTAGCCCCGGTCACCGTAGGGTTGCTGATAGCGATGATACCGGGAAGGGCTGTCTCCCTCGCAGATGCTTTCTTTGACTATGTATTTGCGACCATGCTTATAGGTTATGTATCTTTCTATCCGGCAACTTCGTATACCATGGGTGAAATATCTGCGGTGATGTTTTTCTCTGCTGTAGTAGTGATGGCGCGGTGAATTGTCGTATACCCTGGGATGGAGCGAAATGCTGCCATGACCGGCGGCTATGCCGACAATGCTGCCGATGGCCGAGCCAATGAGGGCCGATTCTGTATTTCCACCGACAACATGTCCGATGACGGCACCGGTGCCTGCGCCGATTAGCGCTCCGGTGATCTCCCTTTCCCCTGCCAGCGCTGGTGGGTGGTAAAAAGCAATGATGGCGGCGATGCAGGCAACTGCAGCTGTTGTTTTCATGTCAAAGTCCTCCTCTGCTGTTTCGTATCATCAAGGTCTTGCCTATATAATAAGGATGATTCCGGTCTTTGTCTGACTGAGAGAATAAGCAAAAACGGAATGAAGAAAAAGGGGACATCGGTAGACTTTCACCCGACATCAGCCAATGTCGGGGCGATGTCGGGTAAGGTATGTCTCATAATGAATGGTTTAAGTGTTAGTTTTATATATTAAAAACATCGAATCGTTGTGTCCTCTGTCGCGATGACAAAGCGTTTTTTGTGTTTCTCGATTTGATTCGGGGCTGAACCGGGAGGCGTCGCTCGGAGAAAAACGACCAATCTGCAGCAGGAAATGGTACAGTTATCACCTCGGCAATTTTACGCCATGCAGCGCTTCTCTGTTCCACAACCTGGAGGGGTCAACAGTGCACCGCTGCTTAAAAATCAGGTGGGGAGGGAGATTTCAAATACATCACAATGAAGAAATATCTGCTTTTACTCATATGTTGTTCACTACTGGCGCCCGGACTGTGTTGCGGTGCCAAAATCAAGAAAAATGTTCTCTACATCAACTCCTATCACCATGGCTATCAATGGTCCGATGAAATACTCGAAGGCATCCGCGAAGTTCTGGCAGATTCGATATATAAGGTCGATCTGCAGATAGAATATATGGATACCAAGAAGTACCTCTACGATCCCGTCAATGCCAGTCTCTTCAAACTCTATAATGAAAAATTCAAGAATGAAGAGTTCGATGTCATCATCGTCTCCGACAATCATGCTTATAACTTCGTCATTGAGCACAGAGAGGCCCTCTTTCAGGGAATCCCCCTTGTTTTCTGTGGCATGAACAATTTTGAATCTGCCGATATCAGCTCCGGCAATCTCACCGGAATCGTCGAAAATTTCGATCTCATAGGTACCCTCGAGGTAGCCAGAAAACTCCATCCCGACAAGACGAAAATGGTGGTGGTCGGCGATCAGTCGATCACCGGCAGATCCATCGAGCAGCAAGTGTATACCATGCTCGAACGCTATCAGAAGGGTCTCGAAGTGGAGTTCTGGTTCAAGCTCAGCCTGGAGGAAACTAAGGAAAAGGTTGAAAGGCTGCCGGATAATACTTTTCTGTTTTTCAGTCCCTGGTATCAGACGGTCAAGGGGAAATTCTATACTGCCGAAGAGGTAATGGAGGATATCTATGCACATTCTTCGGTGCCGATCTATACGACCTGGCAATTTCTGCTCGGCCATGGCGCCGTCGGAGGGAGCCTGCTCTCGGGACTGCACCACGGCAAAATGGCGGCTGAGATGGCGCTGCGAATAATAGAAGGAGAAAACCCTGAGAATATTCCAGTTGTTATCGATCCTTCCGGACAGTATATGTTCGATTACCATGTGATGCAAAAACTTAATATAGACCTTGATCTGCTCCCGCCGGCTTCGGTTATCATCAACAGCCCGAAGGCTTTCTATGAACTGCCCAAGGAACTTTTCTGGACGATAATCGTCAGCTTCCTGCTGCTGGTGGTGGTCATGGTCTTTCTGGTGATGAATATGGCTGAAAGACGGAAAGTTCAGAGGAAGGTCCAGGAGCAGCTCAGGTTCCAGGAGACGCTTATGGATACCATTCCGCAGCTGGTCTCCTGGAAAGACCTCGAAGGCAGATATCTGGGTGCCAATCAAACCTTTATCGATTTTTTTGAGATAGGCGGGCACACCGACATGATTTCCAAGGTGACCGAAGATGTCATAAACGACACAGAGTATGTCCGCTGGTCCACAGAGGCCGACAGGGTTGTCGTCGCCCGTCGAGAAGAGTTTCGTAAGCTGCGTAAAAAGATCACCGACCGCAGCGGCAGGATCGGCTGGCTCGAAGTCAACAAGGTGCCTCTGAGAGCACAGGGAGGGGGAATAATTGGCATTCTCACCACTGCTGAAAACGTTACCAAAGAGCAGGATCTGGAAAAGCAGTTGCTACAGTCCCAGAAAATGGAGGCGATCGGCACCCTGGCTGGTGGAATCGCCCATGATTTCAATAATATTCTCACCTCTATTCTTAACTCGACGGAACTCGCCCTGGGCGATGTTGAACCTGACTCTCAGACGGCCAGGGACCTTGAGCGGGTTTTGAAGGCGGCGAAAAGGGGCAGCCGGGTAGTCAAACAGATACTCTCCTTCAGCAGACCATCCCAGGAGGGATTCAGGCCGACGGATCTGGCCCTGGTCAGCCGCGAAGTCATCAGCCTGATGGAGGCTTCACTGCCTTCGAATATTTCGGTGCATTCCCGTATCACCGCAAGCGGCGTATTGGTGGACGCTGATCCAACCCAGATGCACCAGGTTATCCTCAACCTCTGCACTAACGCTTTTCACGCACTGCGAGAAGATGGTGGCAACCTCTATGTAGAACTTGAAGAAGAGACTATTGACACAGAAACCGCCGAAACCTTGAATACGTCTTCTGGCAAATATATCAAGATCACCGTTGCCGACGACGGTCTTGGGATAGACCCCAAAATCATCGACAATATTTTTGATCCCTTCTTTACCACCAAGGATATCACCGAAGGTACCGGCTTGGGCTTATCCGTGGTCCATGGTATCGTCAAGGGACACCGCGGCGGTCTGCGGGTCGAGAGCGATCTTGGCGCCGGGAGCCGCTTTGAGATCTTTCTGCCCCAGAGCAGTGTACGGAATGTGGCAGAAAAAAAGATGGCAGGCGGTATTCTCGAATCCCAGCTGCAGATTCTCTTTGTCGAAGACGACGTCGATCAGCTCAATTCTGTTCCGCGAATACTCCAGAGTCTTGGTCATACGGTCACGGCTCTGCGAGATCCAGCTGAGGCTATTCGACTGGTCGAACAGGAGGGCGGAGCATTCGATCTGCTTATCTCCGATTTTGACATGCCAGCCATGAGGGGTACTGCTCTGGCATCCAGGCTCGCTCCTTTGCCGGCAATAATCGTCTCTGGCAGAAACGATGCCGTTGCTGCTTCCGAGAACCATGACAATATTTGCAGGGTTATCATAAAACCTTATGATATACAGGATCTTCGCTGGATCCTGAATCTTCATTTTCACGGAGAGCAACTATGAAGAAAATGCTCATCGTCGATGATGACATTGAAGCTTGCGAGACCATTGAAAGCCTCATCACAAGAAAGTCCCATCGTTGTGACATGGCGCATTCACTCTCCCAAGCCAGAACGAGGCTACAGCAGGAAAGTTATGACGTCGTTTTTCTCGATGTCGGTCTCCCCGACGGCAGCGGATTGGGAATGCTCCCTGAGTTAATGGACATACCCAACGCTCCCGAGGTTATCATCCTCACCGGCAAGGGCGATGTCGATGGTGCTGAGCTGGCGATTAAAGGCGGTGTCTGGGATTATCTGCTCAAGCCCTCCAGCGTTCGGGAGATAACGCTGACGCTCAATCGGGCACTCAAATACCGGGCGGAAAAAGCAACGAGGGAGGAGCGACAGGAACTCAATCTTCCCTTCGTCATTGGTACCAGCCAGAAAATTCAGGTCAGTCTGCAACTGACCACCAAGGCCGCTCATTCAGATGCCAGCGTACTCATCACTGGAGAGACTGGAACGGGCAAGGAGCTTTTCGCCCGCACAATTCATGAAAACAGCAGCAGGGCAGGTAAACGATTTGTTGTTGTCGACTGTGCTTCACTGCCGGTTTCCCTTGTGGAGTCAACGTTGTTCGGTCATGTCAAAGGCGCATTTACCGGGGCGGAGAGCGATTCTCCAGGACTTGTGAAGCTGGCTGACGGAGGCACCCTGTTTCTCGATGAGGTCGGGGAGATGCCGCTTTCTCTGCAAAAGGTCTTTCTGCGGGTTCTCCAGGAGCGCAGATTTCGGCCGGTGGGAGGGGCCAGTGAAGAAAACAGCAATTTCAGACTGATCGCAGCGACTAACCGGGATCTCGAGTCCATGGTGGATGAGGGCAGCTTCCGTAGCGATCTTCTCTTTCGCATAAAGACCATGCGTATACGCTTGCCTGCCCTGCGCCACCGCATCGACGATATAGTGGCACTGCTGGAGGCGCGCATGCGCCACCTCTGTGATAAATATGGTTTGGAGGAAAAAGGTTTCGGCGAGGACTTCATTGTCACCCTGAACACCTATTCATGGCCAGGAAATATACGTGAGCTCCATAATATTCTCGAGCGGGCCATGGTAGAAGCCGGTGATGAAAAAACACTGTATTCAGTTCATCTGCCGCGGGATCTGCGCATCCAGGTCGCCAGAACCCAGATAGAAAAAATGACGGGCAAGGAGATTCTTTCCGGCGATAACGGGGAAGAGAGAACTGCAGGAGTCCGCAATATAGGACAGAAAATATTCGAGGATATTTTTGACAGTGAGCTGCCGCAGTTGAAAGAGTTCAAGTCCACCGCCGAAAAGATCTATCTCAGCGAACTCATGCGACAGTGTCGGGGTGATATAACAGCCATACTGGAAAAATCCGGACTTTCGCGCTCTCATTTCTATACCCTTTTGAAAAAATACGGTCTCAGTATGTAAGCAGAGAAGCCCATGAATGGCGAGCAGACCTGCATAGATTGATGGTGGCTTCCAGGCTCTTGTCCGTTTTTTCGGACAGCTGGCCGTGGACCTGGCAATGCTCATGCTCGAGGCACTGCGCTCATCGGCAAACATATTTTTCCATCATATTCGCAAATACAATGAGATAGTCAGGGTCGTGCCGTTTTTCTTTCATGTCAGGAAAAGGGCAGCTCCGTCGGTCTCAATTTTTTTATCCGTTTTTTCGGACAGACAGAGGGGGCTGAAGAGGCGGCAGATATCGCTTGACGACTGTCGAAGCACACACATCCCTGGAATTACATATTAAAAATAATCATTCGTCATCCTGGCACGGGAGGTGCTTCTGGTATTTTCGGTAAGGAGAGATGCTGATGGTATTGCACGCCCGGTCTCTCTTCGATGGGTATGTCTTCTTGCAAGACACAGAGAATAACATTAAGGAGGAGTTGTAATGAAACGTTTCGTAACTGCAGCACTTACAGTGGCTCTTGCCGTAAGTGTCGGCGCCGGTACGGCCTCGGCCAAGCGCGAGAAGTTCGGGAGTGATCCTCGCCATGAAAGCGCCAAGCGCGTAAGCTTCGACACATCCGAGGAGAAGATCCGCTGGAAGATGGT
>JGI12048J13642_10234272_pt1 | contig 10818 bp, 10 predicted proteins | sample ElkSlonscriptome_16_FD_13642 | JGI IMG/M metagenome (IMG submission 13642) | reverse complement strand
GCCGCAATACCGATGATAAGAAAGAAAATAATCCAAGTTACGTTCAAGCCAATGCGTTTCATTCATTTCTCCTTTGATTTCAGGGTTATAGGGAATAGCGATTCCATTTTTCTACGGAAATCTTTCTTCAGATTTTATAATTCCTCATTTTCCTAAAAAGAGTTTTTCTTGATATTCCGAGCTGCTCAGCAGATTGTGATTTATGCCACCGGTTTTGCTCCAGAACAGAATAAATATATTGCTTTTCAAACGTCTCCATTGCTGTCTTCAGTCTCGCATCGGTTGATTGTTTCGGATTGTTCTGGTGTGGTCTCCGTGATTTTTTCCCATCAGGATCATCCAACAGAATAGGACTGCCGAAAGTGATAAACCGACGAAGTACGTTCTGAAGCTCCCGAACATTACCGGGCCAGGAATGATTTTTCAAAATTTCGAGATCCTCCTGATTCAAAACCGGTGCGGTTTCCCGAGAGTAAAGGGTTTTCAGGAAATATTCAACCAGAAGGAAAAGATCATTCCCTCGCTCTCTCAGGGGAGGTAGAGAAATCGGAATCACATGGATTCGAAAGAAAAAATCGGTCCGCATGGCACCTGTTCGGACGAGATCATTCAGGTTCTTATTGGAGGCTGCAATGATTCGAACATCCGGTTTAATGATTTGGCGTCCGCCTACTGGTGAAAACCCGCCTCCATCAATGGCTCGAAGCAGTTTCACTTGAAAGGCGGGGCTTATTTCGCCGATTTCATCCAGAAAAAGCGTCCCCCCATGTGCGGATTCAAGATACCCTTTTTTATCTGCGGTAGCTCCTGTGAAAGCACCTTTTTGCGTACCGAAAAATTCACTTTCGATAAGACTCTCCGGAATCGCTCCACAGTTAACCGTGACAAATTTGTTCCATTCCCGCTTGCTCGATTTATGAATCGCCTTCGCGACCAGTTCCTTACCCGTGCCGGACTCTCCGAGAATTGAGACACTATCATCCGTCGTCGCCGCTTTCCGGATGAGTTCAAACACCTGGTGCATGGCTTTGCAGTTGCCTAAGATACCATTAAACTCGTGGGTATCCCGAATCGAAGAGCGAAGAAGGAGATTTTCGTTAATAAGCTTTCTCTCCATTCGTTTATAAAAGGTAAAATCGGAAATAAACCCTTCAACGGAAACGATTCCCGACTCGTCATCATAGATCGCCTCTCCCCTATCGTACACCCATTTGGCTTCCCCTGAACGGCTGAGAACGCGGTATTCGTTCTGAAAAGGCCTCTTCATCTTTATCGCTTGACGAATCTCCGCCTTAATACGCTCCTGATCCTCCGGGTGAATAATGTGTTGTAAGGAATTCAAATCTTTATCGTGAAAAAATTTAGAGGAATATCCAAAGATGGATTTACATCCCGAACTGACAAATTCCACGCAAAAGTGATCCCGTTTTACGATTCGGTAGGCCATTCCAGGTAAATTATTCATTAACGCAGATAAACGTTTCTCATTTTCACGAATTTTACGCTCAGCCTTTTTGATCTCTGTGACATCCCGATACGCCTCGATTGCCCCCACAATACGATTCTCATCATCCAGAATGGGCGCCGCGGAAATCCAGACATATGATCCTTTTCCATCATTCAATTCCGGTAAAAACCGTTCAGTGAAAATCCGTTCGCCTCCCTTATCTTGAGCGGAAGCAGAAGCCCGGAAAGTTTCCCACACCTGGTCAATCAACAGCGGCTCTTTTTCCTCATGGTATTCCTGCAGACATTCACGGTAATACCTTCCGATCACCTCCCCTTTTCTCAATCCGAACATTTTTTCCATCGCACGGTTCCAGGCTGTCACCTTTCCCTGTTGATCGATTACATAGGTAGGCGATGGAAGAAAATCGACAATATCAATCAGTTTTTTTTGAGAAGCCTGTAATTCGGAGGTTCGCTGGTGAACGAGTTCTTCCAGGTGTACTCGGTATTTTTCCAGTTTTTCTTCTATTTTTCTTTTTTCGGTGATATCCCGGGCCACACCTTCAACAGCAACTACATGACCTTCAGAATCAAAAATCGGTGTTTCGATCGTAACAAATCGGCGATAGGAGCCATTTTTATGGTAAACCTCCATCTCGTAAGGCGGCTGTCGTATACCCTGCATGCTGAGCCGGGTATGAAGATCGGCCTTTTCATTAATCAGATGGCGCGTCCAGTGGATTTCAAAGCTCGAGCCGATGTATTCTTCCGGCTCATACCCCAGCAGCTTGGTAATGGAAGGGCTCATATAATGAAAACGCCCGTCGGAGCCATGCCTGAAAAACAAGTATTCATCTTCGAGAATTGAAAGAATTCTGTCGTATTTTTCAGTACTCTGCTGCAAAGAAACCAAAAGATTTTCAGTCGTCTGCTCCAGCTCAGCGACATTATGTTCCGCTCTTTTTTCCGAGGTAGAAATAGTCATAAGTTTTTTTCGGTTGTTGAAACCTCATCATCTGTTGGTAGCGGACCCATTAAAATGAAAAGCGAAGCCCCCCCAAGCCCGGTATCATTAAAAAGAATAGCATATCAGCGGTTCTTCGGCCAATGCACCCCATCATAATCGCTCATTTTCCCATGCCCTTTGACCTGCCGCTTGCAACCCTTCCGGGGGCTGATTCTCATTCGAAACTCCCACAAGAATATTAAATGATACAAACGGTTTCTATGACTCAAACACAAAAGACCTTGAGCAAGAGCCATACCAATTGCCTCTAACAAAGAGAAGTATTATTCTTCTTCTTGATTTGTCCTTTGCTGACCTCCTCTGGCCGCTTTTAGCCGGATGGCCATCAGTTTCCAAACAGGCTGGCCTGCCCACAGACAACCCCTTTTGAGTCATTATTGACCCATTTATTTTTTTTATTATTTGTTCAATAATTTACTTCGTTTTGATACAGGTTTACGGGTCAAATTTGACCCGTTCGATAAAAAGCTTTCAGTTCACCGATCTCTACAAGTTCGCCTTTCTCCCGAAGCGAATCCCCTTTTAGGAAAACGATAAAATTTTCGACTATTGGTACTTTTCTTGCTTTTCCGTTGTCCATGGACCCTGCTCCTTATGAATTTGCACCTATGAATTCGGCACAGGAGAGAAAGCTGTTAAATTTCTTTAGAGGAGGTTGTCAGGTGAAAAAAAACAGGCATCGTGTATCCAAGTTGTGTCCTTTCCTCGTTTTGTTTTTCTTATTTTCTGGAGGGATTGCCCATGCTGAAATTGAAATTCAGATTTTACCGGAGGTTCTGGACAAATTCTCTATCGGAGGAGAGGTAAACGTCTTTTACCGTTATGATCAAAGCCCCTACTACGGTGCCGACATAACCCCGGATGAAGGCCCTGACACCGATTGGGGAGAAACATTCAGTCGAATTCGGTTTACGGCCGAAAAGAACTTGGATTGGGCAATTCTTGAAGGCCAGTTTGCTCCCTTTTATACCGAAACCATCGGCCAGGATGTCTATGGTCTCGTGAAGGATGATCAGAAATCGGGAATCGACCAAGCCTGGATAAAATTTAGGAATATCTTCGGTTCTTCGGTGGATGTTACCGCCGGCCGGCAGGACATCAAAATTGAAAAATGGTTTCTGATCGCAGACGGCGAAGACCAGGAATTCGGCAATTGGCTCTATTTCCATTCAAGTTTTCCAATGGCATTAAAGCTGGACGGTGAATTCAACCAGTTAAAAAGCACCCTGTTTTGGGCGAGAAGCGGAAATTATGTCAAATACTGGACCGACGGACCCGAAGATGATATCGATCTGACCGGCTTCAATCTCCATTACGATTTTACCGAAAAACTATACATTTATGGAGGCGTTTATTACAAAAATGAAGATCAGAATGCTACAGCCTCTGAAAATGATACAATAGCCTTCGATATCGGCGCTGATGCCAGCTTCGGAGGCCTTCACCTTGAAGGAGAGTTTGTTTACGAAACCGGCGATGTTACCGATGCATTCGGTGAAGAACGGGATCGGAAGGCATTTGCCGGGTTTGCCAGTGCAACCTATACCCTTCCGGTTCAGTTTGCCCCATACCTGAGAGGCACATATATTTACTTCTCGGGTGACGATGACCCCACCGATAATGATGTTGAAGAGTATGATCCGATGTTTTTCGATTTTAAAATCTGGAACCGCTGGATCATCGGTGAGTTGGTCGGTGAAACCCAACTTCCCAATTATAACAAACAGAACATCATTGCAGAAGTCGGGTTCAGTCCCATTGAACCGATGGTCATCTCATTGATGTATATCCGGCATGATTTGGTCGAAAACAACTGGCTGGGTATGCCCTTAGGCTCAGACGAGTGGGCGGATGAATTCAATCTTTTGATCGACTATCCGATCGGGGACCATCTTTTTGTCCATTCAGGCCTGGGTTACATCACGCCGGATGACGCAGCCGAAGAGGTCTTCGGGGATGATGAGAATGCCTTCTTCGCCCAATTATGGCTTAACTTCTACTTTTAAGAGGCCGATCTTCATTTGATTTTCCTGGCGATTTGAGGCTGTGCCCCCCACCTTTTTCACCTCAAATCGCCAAGGATTCCCTTCACTTCCCTTTGGACCGATTACACACATCCCTTAGAGGCGAAGGTGCTCTGGTCAAGACAGCGCCACCAACACCACATCAAAGGTCAATGTCTCCCCGGCCAGGGGATGGTTTGCGTCCAGAGTGACGGTTTCATCGGTGGCGTTGAGCACCACGAAATTGACGATCTCTCCCATGCCCGACTTGTACTGAATCGGGCGTCCGGGCACCAGTTCTACACCGGACTGAATCTCTTTTCGATCCAGTGTCAGGACGAGGTTTTCATCCCGACGGCCGAAGCCTTCCTCGGGGGGAACCTCGATGGCCCGCGATTCATTCGCCTGCATGCCGATGACTCCTTTTTCGAGCCCCTTGACGGCCGATCCTTTTCCGATTTTAAACCCCAGCGGCTGACCGCCTCTGGATGATCCGACAACGTCGCCGGAAGGCAGTTTGATGGTGTAATGGACTTTGACAAAATCTCCGAAATCTGCTGTTTTCATGGAAATACCTTTTGGATGGAACAGTTCGGCCCCCGCAGGCGCGGAGGCCGATTTTTTTTTGCTGGGTTTTCAAAGATTTACAGCTTCATGGGAATGTCCCCAAGGCTGAGGTCCTTGTCCGTGACGATATTGCTCACGGTGTGGTTTTTTCCGTCCTTTTCCAGGGTCAGGGTGAAGGTTCGGTCGTCCTTCAGGCCCCGGAACCAAAAATCCCCGAAGTTGTCGGTTTCGGCGTCAAAGGCTTCCCCGGATTCATCATCCTTGAGGGTACACCTGGCGCCGATAATCACCTCTTTTTCCACCGGGTCATAGAGGGTGCCGCCCACGAACTTTCTGGGCAGATGCTTGTAGTAGACGCGGGATTTGGTGTTCGCCTCCGGATTGATCAGCTCCGCCTCCTTGATGAAGTCCTGAAAATCGGCCTCCTCGCCGAACCGAAAGGCATCGGTGGGGCACTGGTCCACGCACCGGGGCACTTCCCACTCCTCGTCGTTGTCGAGAAGATGGGCGCATCCGGTGCATTTCTGGGCAATATTGAGACCCTCATTGAAAAAGATCGCATCGTGCGGGCAGGCGTCCTCGCAGAGCTTGCAGCCGGTGCACTTCTGCGGATCGATGATCACCAGACCGTCCTCCCGTTTATAGATGGCATCCACCTCGCAGGCCTCCATACACGGAGCGTCGTCGCAGTGGTGGCAGAGCTTTGGGATATAAGTCACCTTAACTTTCGGCACCTGCCCCCGCACCAGCTCGGTAAGGCCGATCCAGAACTGGCCGGTGTCCGGCTGGGGCTTGGCATAGGGAGTCCAGTCATTGGCCACATGCTCGTCCTTGCATGCGATCTGACAGCAGTAGCAGCCGTTGCAGACGGAAAGATCGATGTAAAAGGCTTTCATTTTTTATCTCCTTTAATCACCCAGGCATCAAAAATCAGGCCGGAAGCCGGGTCATACTTTCTCTCAAATGCCTCGGGATAATCCTGTCTCCATTGGTCCATTTCTTCACCCTTGACCCGCTGCACTTCCACCAGGTATCCGCTGCCGATCTGGCCGACACAGTTGTCCGAAGTGGTTGCACCCGGGGTGATGGTGTTGATGGCGCCGCCCCGCTCGATCTCCCCTGTTTTGATCGGATCATGCCGGGCGCCGTGATCGATATACAGGACGCCGGGCCGCAACCGTTCAGTGATGTAGGCGCCGGCCAATACGATGCCGCGCTCATTGAAGATTTTGACGATATCGCCGTGTTTAATTCCCCGCTTTTCGGCTTCTGACGGATGGAGCCAGCACGGTTCATAATTATATCCGTCGGGGCCCAGGACCTTGCAGGTAGGCGCCTCGCGGGTCCAGGGAATATCGTCGCATTGGGCGTGCACCCGCCACCGGCCGTGATTGGACATGATCAGCAACGGAAACATCTTGGCCCGGGAGCTGGACAGCCGCTCGTCATGGTTGTGGCTTTTTTCAATCCATTTGGGAATGGGCGGTCGCTCCTTGTCGTCCGGATAGGCCTTGGCCAGGCTCTCGGAATAGAACTCCAGCTTGCCCGAAGGGGTGCTCAGGGGGTTGCTTTCCGGATCTTCATAGAATTTCCGGAACCCGGGCGGGTCTTCTTCCCAGTCCTCGGCCGTGTTGTAGCACCAGTATTTTTTCTCCTGAAGCTGCTCCCAGGAGACCAGTTTTTCCCCGCCCATGTATTCCCACACTTTTTTCTGAAGATCGGCGATGGTAAGCCCTTCGGTGAGGGTTTCTTCAAGGCCCATCTTCTTGGCCACTTCCAGCACCACTTCGAAATCGCTTTTGGACTCGCCGATCGGTTCGATCGCCTTTTCGGCCAGCATGATGTTGGGCTGCTGGGTGCCCTGGCGGATGTTGGTCAGGATGTCATCCACCTCCATGTAGGTGTTTGCCGGCAGGATGATGTCTGCATAGAGGCAATCATTTTCAAGCCAAGGATGCTGGGCCACGATGGTTTCGACTTCCGGGTTTTGCATGGCAATCTCGGTTTCGTGCCCGTGGTTCCAGCAGGTGATTCGGCAGGGGGTGTCGGTCCAGATCATTCGGATCCTCGTCCCGACGCCTTCCTCTTCGGACGGAAACTTGTATTCGTTGAATTGATCCCGAACCAGGGCGTTCTGGGCCCCGGTGCCGTGGAATGTGATCGGCTCGTCCGAGAGGATGGCTTTCTGAATCAGAGTTTTCGGAATGATCTGCTGCTGCCATGCGGTCACCGAAGAAAGCACCGGCATGGCCAGCCGTTCTTCGATTTCGGGGTTCCAGAAAAAGGTACCGCCCAGACCTTCGGCCCGCGGCAGCCCGAAATAGGTAAACTGGTGCTGATGCACCCCGGGGCCGCCCAGTCCCTGCATCCCCAGCATGATGCACTCCAGTCTGGCCGGTTCATGGGAGAAGGGGCCGCGGACCAGTCCGCCCCCGAAATAGTGGGCGATGGAGGTGGTCTTGACGGCGAATTCCCGGGCCAGGGCCTTGATGGTCCATTCGGGAACCCCGCATTTTTTGGATGCCCACGCCGGCGTCTTGGGCACGCCGTCCTCTTCGCCCAGGACATATTCCTTGACCTTGTCGAACCCGACGGTGTGGGTATCCACATAGTCTTTGTCGTAATTCTCCTCGGTGATCCACATGTAGATGATGGCCAGCTGCAAAGCCGCATCGGTATTGGGAAGGACCGGAATCCACTTGTCCGCGTGAACCGCGGCGCCGTAGTTGCAGTCCGGGCAGATGTAGATCTGCTTGATCCCGACTTCGGTCCAGAAATAGGAGAGACGGCTGGCGAACTGCCCGGTGAACCCCCAGGGCGTGGTTTCCGGATCACATCCCCAGAACAGGACCATTTCGGCATGTTCGGTGGTGTCCTTCACGATATTGGCCGCCGGATACATGATTCCTTGGGCCCCCTGCCCCCAGACATGTTTGGAGCCCCAGTACCAGCCTTCCCAGCTGTCCGGGTTTCGCACCTGAAGGGTAAAACCGCCCAAATGATCCAGCAGCACCCCGGGGTGACCGTGGGGGGTGTTGATGGTCTTGCATTCCCCGTGGCCGTCCCCCTGAAGCAGGACCGCATAGTAACCGTATTTTTCGTGAATCCGCCTCAACTCCTTGGATATAATCTCAGCGGCTTCGTCCCAGGAGATGCGTACGAATTTGCTCTTTCCGCGGTTCCGGGTGTTGCGTTCCCCGTCCGGATTCCAATCCACCCGTTTCAGCGGGTACTTGATTCGATTGGGGGAATAGACCCGCTTTTTGTAAGCCAGCGAAAAAGGGCCGGGCAGGGATTTCCAGGCCGGTCCGATGGATTTTCCGTTTCGGGTCATGGTCCACTGCCGGACCTCGTCTTTGCTGTATTTCCACCCGTACCGCATAGGACGCACCCGGACGATCTTGCCGTCTTTGACGTCGACCATTCCTTCGGCGCCGCCGCCGAAATAGCCGCCGAGACCCAGGGCTCTCAGGACGGTTTTGTCTTTGGTTTTGATTTTGGGGGGGATGTTTTGGGACTTTTCTGTCGCCATAATAACCATTACCTCCTCTTATTGCATGCAATTACCATCTCCATCGAATTCGAGGACCAACCAATTCCGGAGCGGTTTTTGTTACTCATAAACATCTTTATTCCAATAAGTTGTATATTAATGGAGCCGACCTCTTGAAAGCCCCTTTTACCTATGCTATATGGAGGAAGAATCGCTAAATGTCAAGTATTTTTCATGTAATTTTTCATTTAGTATCAGGCGTTTTTTGGCGGATTCAGACCGAATTATCCCTGAATGGAGTGCGGCAGGGGTTCATCAGATCGCAGCCGAAAGGCGCCTTTGTTGACACCAATTTCGTCCGCGCCTATTTTAATAAGCAGAATGCCTTTATATGACATGCCTGAATACGCGGACGCCTTTGGATTCTTTGCAGGAAGAAAGGCAATGAATAGTAGAGATGTTTTCATACAACCGACGCTTTACGGAAGGAGGCAGAATGGTAGAGGAAAAAGCCAGAAAAATGAAAGACCGTTTCGTTTGGGTAAAGGATAAGGAAGGCAAAGAGTTTGTCTGCCCCATCGATGCGTTGAAAAATCCCGATGAGTTGACCGAAGAGGAAAAGGCCCATTGCATCGACTCCGGTTTCGATGACAGGACCAAGGGCTCCTGGCCCTGATCGTTCTTTCTCTGTAGGTTCGAACAAGGCCCCGCCCGGTCCGGGGCCTCTATTTTTATGGGATTTTGCGTTGCAGCAAAGGCTGATTTCATCGCACTTCGGAATGGTTTTAAAATCTTAGAGGGGGGCTTCTGTTATGTTTAAACCGATCTCATCGATACTGTTCGCCACCAATCTCACGGATCATTGCAAACCGGCCTTCGATTATGCGGCATCGCTGGCGACCCGGTATCAGGCCACCCTGGTGCTTTTGCATGTGATCGAAAAAATGCCGGATTACGTGGAAGGGCGGCTTCGGGGAATGCTGGGCGAAAAACAATGGCGGGAAATGGCGAAAGCCCATGAAAACAATGCCCGTCAGACGTTGATCGGAAAGCAGTCCGAAAGCCGACTCATCCGTGAAGCACTGGAAAAATTCTGCATCGAAGCCGGTATCGATGACAACTCCTGCGGCTACCATTCCCGTGAAATCGTGGTGACGGACGGAGAAATCGTCGAAGAAATTCTTGAAAATGCCGAAAAATTCGAGTGCAACACCATCATTATGGGGGCCCGCCAAGGGTATATTTCCAAAGGCACGACTATCGGGCCTCATATAAAAGGTGTGTTGCGCCAATCCAAAATTCCGGTTACCATCATCCCGCCCGTTCCGATGGAATAGGCGCTTTCTGCCTTCGCCCGACTTTATTCCTTTTGGTCAAAGGCCGGGTGAAATTTCCGATACCGGTTTGAAGTGAATGAGGAGGAGCATCATGAAGCCGCCCGTTGTATCCATAGTGAGTAAAAAAAATTCCGGAAAGACCACCCTGCTGGAAAAGCTGATTCCCGAGTTGAAAAAAAGAGGGCATCGGGTCGGAACAGTCAAGCATGACACCCATGGTTTCGATATCGATATTCCGGGAAAAGACACCTGGCGCCACAAACAGGCGGGCGCGGAAACGGTGGTGATCTCCTCCCCCTGGAAGATATCGGTGATCCAGGATGTCGCCGAAGAGGTCGGCCTGGATGAGATCGTCGAACGCTATTTCGAAGAGATGGATATCGTTTTGACCGAGGGATACAAACGGGTCGGAAAGCCCCAGATCGAGGTCTTTCGAAGCACCGCCCATTCAACCCCGCTGCACGCCAAAGAAGACCCCAAAACCCTGGTGGCGGTGGTCTCGGATATCGAGGTGGATTTAGGGGTGCCCCGCATCGACATCAATGATATTCAAGGGCTGGCCGATTTTATTGAACAGCGGTTTCTTCAGAGGCCGTCGTAAACCACGGGCCGGATCACGCCTGCCGCATCAGGGTCAGGAGGGACCCCGGAATTCCCGGCACCGCTGATAGGCTTCGGGGGTGTTGACATTGAAAAAAGAGCGCATATCCGGGTCTGCAGACTTGATCCGCTCCGCAGACAAGGTCTTCAGCCGGATTTGATCAAAGAAGTGGTAGATCTTGTAATTCTTCCGCTTCAATTGATCCTCGATAGGGTCGATGCAGTTTTTGGAATAGATGGCGCAGAGGGGTTCGTATCGGCCGTCGTGAAAGGGGACGATCACATCTATGGAAGCCGGGGAACCCGGGGAAGCCAGGGAAGCATCCAGTTCGGAGAGCATCA
>JGI12048J13642_10849494_pt1 | contig 10820 bp, 10 predicted proteins | sample ElkSlonscriptome_16_FD_13642 | JGI IMG/M metagenome (IMG submission 13642) | reverse complement strand
ATTTTGTTTTATAAACCTTATGACGTTTTATGCCAATTTACCGATAACGATCCGACAACCCCCCGCCGGAAAACCCTCAAAGATTTTATCTCGATTCCTGGGGTTTATCCCGTCGGACGATTAGACCGCGATAGTGAAGGATTATTGCTTCTCACTAATCAAGGCAAAATTCAACATCGTTTGAGTCATCGCAAATTTAGTCACCCTCGAACTTACTGGGTTCAGGTGGAACACATACCGGATGAAACCGCCTTGAATACTCTGCGATTTGGTGTGAAAATCAAAGACTATCAAACTCGCAGCGCTCAAGTGCAGTTACTCCCCACTGAACCCGCTTTACCTCCTCGTGATCCGCCCATTCGTTTTCGCAAAACTGTTCCCACCGCTTGGCTAGAAATTACCCTCACCGAAGGTCGCAATCGTCAAGTACGTCGAATGACCGCAGCCGTGGGATTTCCAACTTTGAGGTTAGTTCGAGTGGCGATCGCTGATTTCCGTTTAGACGGATTAAAACCCGGTCAATGGCGAGACTTAAGTTCAATTGAAGTGCAGAATTTGTATCAGTTAACCGACGTTTCCCCTCCAAAAAAATAACAAATTACAGGTTAAGGAATACCTGCTTGTTGAAAAAGTTGTTCGGGGATCAGTTCTAAGCCTTCCAAAATTGAGTCAACAATCGGTGCAGTTCCTCGCTTGATTTCCGGGGGTGCATCGGGATAAAAAATCGTAATACTTTGATCTTGGGGATCAATTATCCAAACTCTTAAAACTCCCGCTTTAATATAATCAACCGCTTTCTCGCTCATCCTCCCAAAACTTTGTTCGGGCGAAATAATTTCAATCGCTAATTCCGGTGGAACTGGACAAGCAACATTCTCTATCCAATCCGCATTTAAGCGATCGTAGGAAATATACAGTAAATCCGGCACCGGAACCCAGTCTTTTTCCCCACGTTTCAACTTCACTGACCACTCAATCCCGACTCGACCTCGATTTTGATGACCCTGTTGAAGTAAAATAAATAAAAGACCTGTGAGTGAGGAATGAAAATATTTCGGTGACATTTTAGCTAGAGCTTCTCCGTCAACGAACTCATAGGTGATATCATCTTGAGGTAAAGCTAAAAATTCTTCCAGTGTTAGGCGGTTCTGTGTTTGAACAGTCATTTATTTAAACTCCGAACCCACAAATTAGTCTCATTTTAGCGAAACAGAAAAGACGACGAAGCAGCAAAAATCTTCAACCCATCCCTTATCATATTGAAAAGAAAAACCATTAAACTTGAGTTAATCCTGTGAACTTTCAATCCGTCATTGCCACTTTACATCAATTTTGGAGCGATCGCGGCTGTTTAATCGCCCAACCCTACGACACCGAAAAAGGGGCGGGAACCATGAGTCCTCATACCTTTCTACGGGCGATCGGCCCTGAACCCTGGTCTGTCGCCTACATCGAACCCTGTCGCCGTCCCACTGATGGACGTTATGGCGAAAATCCGAACCGTTTTCAACATTATTATCAATACCAAGTCTTGATTAAACCTTCTCCTGATAACATTCAAGAGGTTTATCTCGACTCCCTGCGATCGCTGGGAATTCAACCTGAAGATCATGATGTGCGGTTTGTTGAAGATAACTGGGAATCTCCCACCTTAGGCGCCTGGGGAGTCGGTTGGGAAGTCTGGTTAGATGGAATGGAAATTACCCAATTTACCTATTTTCAACAATGTGGCGGAATCGATTGTCGTCCTGTTTCTATTGAAATTACCTACGGACTGGAAAGATTGGCGATGTATCTTCAAGACGTCGATGCCATGACGAAAATTGCCTGGACAGATACGATTAATTATGGGGATATTTATCTTCAGGGAGAAGTCGAACATTGTACCTACAATTTTGAAGCCTCGAATCCTGAGTTACTGTTTACTCTCTTTAGTTTGTATGAACAAGAAGCCCAACAATTAATCGACAAAGGATTAGTTTTGCCGAGTTTAGATTATGTATTGAAATGTTCTCACAGCTTTAACCTCTTGGATGCCAGGGGGGTGATTGCTGTGACCGAACGCACTCGTTATATTGGCAGAATTCGCAATTTAGCTCGACGAGTCGCTGGGCGGTATTTAGAACAACGAGAAACTTTAGGATTTCCTTTGCAAAAATCTGTTTAATTTACACAATAAAAATAGAGTTTAGGGCGCGGATTTTGCGCCCCTTGTTTTTAGCCATGAATTTGATCTCATTCTCAAAATTAAGTTCTAAGCTCGATGACTAGACACTAAACGAATTAAAGATAATGTTGCTGCATCTGTAATCAACTCTTGCAACATTTTACCCATTTTTTCAGGCGGCCAATGCCAACCACTTTCAGTCTTTTTCCCTATGGGCGGAAGAAATTTGAGAACGTAAGCGATCGCCTGGTTTTTATCAATAGATTGGGTAATCTCGCCCGGAAGGGTTCTCAGTTGAAGTTCAATTTCTTGAGCAACCCAGGATTCAAGAGTTTGGCACTCTGGTAGAATAGATTCGGCAAACACTTTACTCATTAGACAGGTATGGGGTTGAGATGAATTGACATTCATCAATGTACAGAGGGCGCAGATCAACTTGCATCTGTCAAAAGTACATATGGCTTACATTTTGACGCTTATGCAATTTTGACCGTCAGATCACAAAATAGACCTCTATCCTGAGAAGAAAGTTCCCCCCATCACAGTCATAAATATTACTCAGTTCTCAAGCCGATTTAGGCTTCTGGAGTTTCCGTAGAATGACTCTCTAGAGTGACATCTTCATAGAGATCAGCCAAGGACACGGTTAAATTCAAACTTTGGAGTGGAAAAGTTCCTTCGGTGGGGGTATAGGTTTTAAAAATCCATCCCCCTTGTTCGTGGCGTTGAAAAATTTCTACTCGTTGATGTTTGGTATTTACTAAAACATATTCTTCCAAACAGTCTAAGGTTTGGTAGTCGTTGAATTTGTCGCCTCTATCAAAACCTTCGGTACTCGCAGAAAGCACTTCAACAATTAATTTAGGAAAGCGTTTATAAGTCGAAGTTTCTTGATCTCGGGCGTCACAAGTGACCAGAAGATCGGGATAATAGAAACAGTTGCATTCTTCGAGACGGGCTTTGATATCGGCAAAATAAACACGACAGTTTGTTCCCCGTAGATGACTGCGAATCAAGGTTGCGAGGTTTAAAGCAATCGTGTTATGGGTGTCAGTGGTTCCCGCCATTGCGTAGACTTCTCCATCAATGTATTCGTGTTTGATGGGGCTTTGAGTTTCGAGTTTGAGGTATTCTTCTGGAGTTAGAGAGTGATGCTCAAAAACAGCAATCATCGTTTTAGTATTCCTAAATAGAGTTTTGGACAAGTAAAAATTAAGGCTTGTGGGATATCTTCATCTTTACTCAGAGCGATCGCATTGATAGAAAATAAAAGAGTCGCTATAGATAATAATAGGCTAGATTTTGTTCTTCGGGTAAAATCTAAGCATAAACTTTTTGAGGAATGAAAGGATAACTACTTTTCTGATTGCATAGTGTTTCCGCAGAAGTTGGAGGAAGTTTACTATGTATTTGGAGGTTTGACGACAAGTCACGTTTCCCTCAAGTCATCAGATTTTAGAGTCGTTCTTAGGAGAGTTACTATAGAAAGAGTTCTATAACGGCTTCGAGACGACCTTACTCGATCAAGAGTCCGACTCCCGTTGCTTGTTCCCTTTTGCCTTTTAAGATCACTAATTGACTACAACTGAGATAGGACTGTTTATATAATCACTTTATTCGAGAATCATAGAAGTGAAAACAGCAAAAACCATGAATATCAAACAAATTTTACCGTTAGGATTTGGAGTTATTATTTTAATCGTGAGTCTGAGTAGCTTAATTACACTGAATAGTACCTCAACTTTAAAAGAGTCTTCAGACTGGGTTGCTCATACTTATCAAGTGCAATCGATGTTAAGAGGTTTAGAAAAAAGTTTAGTTGATGCTGAAACCGGACAACGAGGTTTTATTATTACAGGAGAGGATGAATTTCTCGAACCCTATAATCAGACCGAACAGAATTTAGATGATGACTTTGATCAGCTCAGTGACGAAATCTCAGATAATCCTGAACAACTTGAAAGACTGGCTAAACTTGAATAATTAGCTCAAGAAAAACTCGCGGAACTGCAACAGACGATTAATTTAAAGAAAGCCGGACAAGATGAAATAGTTTTAAATATTGTGCTTTCCAGTCAAGGTAAACAAATTATGGATAATATTCGGATAAAATTAGCGGAGATGATTGCAGTTGAAAGTGATCTTCTCAGCCAAAGACAAGAACGGACTCAACTCGATTATCAATTAGTAAATTTAGTCTCTTGGATAGGATTAATCACTATTTTTATCGTCGGTCTCCTCGTCTTGCTTTTGATTAATAAACTCGCAATTCAACCGATTAATACCGTTGCCAATACAATTGCAATTTCCGCTCATGAGATTGCTACAGCTATTGAACAACAAGAACGCACGGCTTTAGGACAAGCGGCTTCGGTTAATACAACCACGACAACAATGGATGAATTAGAGGCATCTTCACGTCAATCTGCCGAACAAGCAGATGCGGCATCTGATCAGGCACAACTTGCCCTTCAAGCAGCAGAAAATGGAAATCGTACCGTTTCCCAAACATTAGAAGGTATGGATCAAGTAACACAAAGCGTTAAAGAAATTGCAGACAAAATTACTAGATTGAGTGAAAGAACCAATCAAATTGGTAATATTTCTCTGATTGTTAGTAACTTGGCGAGTCAAACTAATATGTTAGCACTCAATGCTGCGGTAGAAGCAGTTAGAGCAGGAGAACAGGGTCGAGGTTTTTCGATTGTTGCTTCAGAAATTCAAAAATTAGCAGATAAAAGTAAAAAATCCACTGAAGAAATTAATACTTTGGTTGATGAGATTCAAAATTCAATTCGTTCTACAGTAATGGCAGCAGATGAAGGTAAAAAAACAGTAAACTGGAGTATGAGCATGACCCAAAATACAACTCAAGCCTTTGTCGGTATTACGGATACGATTAATACAGTTGTGATGTACAATCAACAAATTTCTCTCAATGTTCAACAGGAAGTCATCGCTATTAAACAAGTCGTAGAAGCAATGGAAAGTATTAATCAAGGAGCGAAAGAAACTGCACTGGGTATTCGTCAAACTCGAATTGGAACTGAAAATTTAAAGCAGGTTGCCGAGCAACTTAAAACGATTGTTTGAGTCTGAAACTCATCGCCATCAAGCACCCATTCCTGAGTATTGTCTTAATCCTTTTCGCCATAACCAACGATTCAAGATAAATATTACAATCCCCCAACCTAACATTACTATTAACCCTCGCCCAATGTTGGTTGGTAGTCCCACTAACACCGAAGCTGGAAAATTGACTAAGTAGGGAAACGGTGTCCACAGAACAATTTCTCGCAGGGTTGGGGGAAACATTTCTAAAGGGGCGATGACTCCAGATAGGAACAAATAGGGTAAAAACCAGAGTTCCTCTAAGGCGGATGCTCGTTCAGTCCAAAATGCAGCTAAGGCTAAGGTATATTGAATTAAAAATCGTAAGCAAAAAGCAACTAAAAGAATTAAAAGAAAGATTAAAGTGGTACCCAAACTCGGTAGCCAAAAGGCTTGGGGATAGAGGGTAAAAAATAGTAATATCAGTCCGATAATAAAGGGAAATCGGGCAAATCGTTCGGCGATATGCGAGAAAAAATGATGCCAAACGGGATCGATGGGTTGAAGTAATCGCGGTGAAAGTTTCCCTTGAATGACTTCTCGCTCAAAATCCCAAATCACCCAAACTACATTCGATTGTCGAACTAAAAAAGCAGCAAGAAAATAACGCGCAAACTGAACCGGTTCTAGGGCGAGTTCCTGAGATTGAGCCGCTTTGACCCAAATTCCCATGACAATAAAAGGTAATGAACCTGATAATACCCATAAAAAGAGTTCAGCCCGATACTCTAACATATAGGCATAATAAGTCGTGAGTAAAGTTTTGGCAGTTTTCCACATTTTTAAAGCTAATCTTGAGTGATATTACTGAATCAAAATATGTTTCTGAATGGTAACGATGTCTTTAGAGTTTTCTAAAATTAAGAGGTTCATAAAAACCTTGAAATTGGCGGGAGAGAATAAAGATGGAAATAAGTTTTTATAGGCTTTATTGAGCTTTCCTCGTTGCACGGCTGTTAAACCACTCCGAAGTTTGAGATAGGTTTTAAGCTGCTGAGGATTATGAATGTCGGCTTCTACATCTGGATGAACTGTAGACCTATTATTTTCTAACTCCGAAAAACTGACTTCTGAGAGTTTGGGTTGATTGCGAGTTGCCATTGATAACAACAAAATTTTCCAAGCTTTCTGTGATAAAACAGCAGAAGAAGCCATCTTAAATGCTGGATTGATTTTCGCTGCTTTCAAGGCAACTAAGCCCCAATGTAATCTCAAATAATTACGAATTTGTGCCAGGTCAGGAAGCCGATGATGATGCTTTTGATGAATCAGAGGATAAATTTTTTCTTTAATTAAAATATTCGTTCTCAGTCGCTTTTCTAGAGACAACTTTTGATTATAAGCGCCCGGCCAAACAGTTCGGTAAGCTAGACAACGATTAATAAAAATAGCATCTCCAAACTGAGCAATTTTAATCCAAGAATCTATATCATCAAAATTCACATCTAAACTCGAATCCCACCCTCCAGATTTAAGAAAGGCATCTCGGCGATAAGCAACTTGTACCGGAGTTCCAAAGGGAACTTGTTCGAGTAACATTCCATAATGAATGTCTGATTGAGGAATATAAAATGCTTTTCCAGGCCCAATAATTCGAGTGCGGCTAAGTTCTCGTCCGTTGGGATCAACCTGTGCTGCTTGAGCCGAACAAATCACGGCTTTAGAGTTTGTTTCAGGGGTGATTGTCGTGTGATGAATTGCGATCGCCTGTGCCATTTCTTCGATACAATTTGGAGCGAGATAATCATCATCATCAACAGGTTTAATCCACTCTCCCGATGCAACACTCACCCCCATATTCATTGTTTGGGAATGACCACTATTGCGCTCATTACGATGGTAAATTAGACGGCGATCGCTCTGTTGAAGTTGAGATTGACACAAATTTTTGACATATTCTTCAGTCCCATCGGAGGAACAATCATCAGCAATGACCACCTCACAGGGAACCGTTTGTTTTAAGGCGGAATCGATCGCCCGTTTCAACAAATTTAAGCGGTTATAAGTGGTGATGACGATACTAAACCGGATTGCCACTGTTGACGCTTCTTGAGGCATTGTTGAATAAGAGTAGATGAGTAAGGTTGTCCTAGAATCTCGCCATACCGACCTGAGTCAATCTCAGGTAGAAGTTTGATTCCACAGTAGCATTACCGAGGAAGATCGGCCAGATCTATTTTTGCAGTCAACTCACAACTCACTCAACCCCAAAACTCACTAAAATTCCACGCCCTCCTGTTTAGGAAAAGGCATGGAATCTGATGTAGCGGAGACAGCTTTAATCTTTAAATATGAGCAAACGTCCCGTGTAGACCGTAGGGAATGTGATGCTTAAGATGCAATTGGGCAACTGGCCCCTGACTAATATCTTTTGCATCTAAAATCACAATATCTGAGCGATGATAACGTGCATCATACACCAATGTCAAGAGCCAGCCATCGTCTTCATTAACACCGTTGGGATGGGGAACAAACACAGGTTCGCCGGAAAACCCGTGAGGGGCTGCACTCCAGAGTTGACGTTCTCCCGTTTGCAAGTCTAGCTTGAGAACTCCCTGTAACGGTGCATTTCCCTCCGCATCATGGGCGGCGCCGAGGTAGACATAACGATAGGGACGTCCAACCCATTCGGGATGGAGGGTGGGAAACTCACAACAACGGTTGTCTATTTGCTGACGTTCGACTTTACCTGTTTTTAGATTAATCTCAAAATGCCACAATTGCCCCGGATCTAATGCGGTAAAATCTGTATCGTGAAAATCGGCTTGCGGATCAACACCGGGAAGGGATTGATAACAAATTGAATCTACACAAATTTTATCCCCTTGTTCGTAGGCGTTGGCGTGATGGAAAACAAACCCTGATTGAGTTTCAAAACATTTAATTCCGGGTTGTTCTTTTTGATTGCGAGGAATGACTAATATCCGAGTCGGTTGTTTGGGTTTAAATTCCACACATTCTCCCGCCCCAGAAAAGCCGAAAAGAAAGGGTAAAGGATTAAAACTTACTGCATTTTGGAAGAAAATACAATAATTGGGAGTAATCGCGAAATCGTGAACAAAGGCAAATCCGGGTACTGAATGGGCGTGTTTGCGTAAAAGTTTGCCTTGGGGACTCAGTTCATAAATGGTAAATGTGGTAGAAAGTCCGGGTTTAATGGAGAAGTTCACTAGACATTGTTCTCCCCCGTCTAACTCACAATGGGGATCGATACAAGGATGGGCTGAAAACGCATCGCCAGGTTCTAAAATTCCATCTAAATAATCAATTCCAATGGTTTCTAAGGTTTGGGGATGGAGTTGATGAGGTTCGGCTGCTTCCCACAAGGCTAACAGTTTATCGCCCCAATAAATTACTTGAGTATTGGCAATATTTTTTAAACGCAAATCAAACGCATTTGCTAACAAACCGCCCGATTTTTGAGTCCCAAATACACCTCTATAGAGGGGTTTTCCGGCAAGTTGTTCTTCAACAAATCCTTTAGTTCTAACATAACGGTTACGATAATGGGCGCGACCTTGGGAAAATTGAATCGCTGAAATCATCCCATCGCCATCAAAAGGATGATGAACAGGATAACCGTTAATATCTAATAAACCAGGGCCGTTCCTATACAGAGTTCCTGCTAATTCGGGGGGGATTTTTCCTTCGATATCTTCTATCGGATAGTCATATTCATGGGGTTGAGATTGATAGCCTTTTTGCCAGTCTTCGGTATTGTAGGATAATCCTTTATTCGCGAAAGGTTTCGGCATTTGTAGGTTAGTCATTTGCTTTTTTTAGTGTGAGTAGTGTAATAAAAGTCTATGCAAAAATTGGGTTGAAAATTCGTGATCTAAACTTTAGTCTCGAATCCCAATTCCCTCATATTCTGGTACAAATTCCGGCACATGATGATGTCCAGTTCGTTGAGAGATTGGCATTTTAGAATCAGAATCTTCTCCCTCTGCTTTTGCGCTAAGATTGGGCAACCAGTTAAGAAAAAGAAGGGGAAGCAATGTGGAAATATTCGTAATAATCACCAGTATCCAGAGGTTTTCAAATTGATGTTCTGTTACCCCTAATAGGTGAGTTAACAATGCCCCAGATTCGTGAGATAAGAGTCCTGCTAGGTTATACACCGACATTAACAAGGCAAATAAAGTGGCTTCTACTCCGGGCGGACACAAACGCGCTGCTAATACTAAAACAGGCATATAGGCGATTTGTCCCATGACTGTTAAAATTAGACTATCACCTAAACTAAACCAATGATCATCTATTCCTAATGCACGGTTAGCATGGGTGACAAGCAACAACATTGTCATGCCCAAAACTGTTGATAAAATTGTAGACCAAGTGAAGATTTTGCGAAAGGGAATGGTTTTAAAAAAGCGTTGAAACAGCAATACACCCACTAAAGAGGCGATACTCGTAACCAGGCGAACTCGCCCTAAAAATTCGGGTTGAAATCCGAGTTCGTTTGTGGTGAAATAAAAGAAAGCTGAATCGGCTGTTGGGGTCGCTTGCCAGATGAATAAAAAAGCCATCGGTAGCCAGATTGTTTTTTGAGAAACAGCCTGACGGAGTTGACTGATTTGTTGTTTTACGGTATCTAGATTTGAGCGATCACCCACTTTTTCTTCTGTGATTAGCCACGCCACACCACAAACAATTAAAGGAAAACTCGCAGTTATTAAAAATACGGTTTTTACGGTGACGATTTCTAATAAAAAACCACTGAGATAAGCCGTAATTAATCCCCCTAAAGCTGAACTTCCCCAACACAAAGATTGCAAGGAACCGACATCACTCAGGGATTCTTTTCGCGCCCGTTCAACCACTAATGAGTCTACAATCACATCGCTGATGGCGACAGACAACGAACTCAGGGTGATGACGAGAGTGGCGGTTAGGGGACTATCTACGACTGTGGCCATCCCAATCCAGGCGATCGCACCCAAAAAACCTGATAAAATCAGATAAGGTCGGCGACGATAGCCAAATAGGGGTAAACCGTCGGAAAGAAAGCCAAATAAAGGTTTGATTACCCAAGGTAAGACGACGATTCCCAACATTGCTGAGACTTCTGCGGGCGTCATTCCCAAGTCGTCTTTGAGAAAGAAGCTTACAGCAAGTCGCGCCAGTCCTAAGATGCCCTGAACGAAGTATACAAGTAAAATTGCAATCAGTTCTGGGGTGGGCTTCTTACCGAAAAATATATTCTTCTTGATATTGGCTTTGATATTGGCTAGCCTCGTCGAAGATATAAGCATTTGGTAAAAAAAGGTTAAGAAATATAAATACTTATAACACAGGTCTAGTGGGTATTGTTATCTGCCGATTGGGTTAATCTCCTCTCTCCAATGGCTGAATGAGAGCGTATTTTAGTCGTTTTCTCAGAAATGGGGAGCAAAATCAAGGCGTTTGCAGTCTAAGAATGCGGGATTCTACAAATAATCTGGAGTAATCCGGAGCTGCCGATCATTTTTGGTTGGCAGTTTTCCTGTGAAGCAACTCAGAGGGCGCAGGATGAAGCACCCCTACAATTTTTGAAAAACGT
>JGI12048J13642_10437501_pt1 | contig 10853 bp, 10 predicted proteins | sample ElkSlonscriptome_16_FD_13642 | JGI IMG/M metagenome (IMG submission 13642) | reverse complement strand
CTTTTTCCTTCAAGTGACATGTGGTTTTTTTCACTTGGACTCGAAAGGCCGAGCAAGTGATTCGATGATCGGTGATCAACAGCAATGTTCAAGAGCAATTGGCGTGCCACTACGAAAATCGATGGCACGCGGTGGGAGCCACATCTTTACGCCACGGCAGTTTCTGGCTGCATGTGAATCGTTTGCGTAGGAAACGCGAAATCGATCTCTGCGTCGTTAAAACGCGCCAAAATCTCGCGGTTTACTAGCGTACAGTGCTCCAAATACGAGAACCAACCTCGTTCGGTATCTCTTTGAGTTCGCAGCGCTTCTTTATCTCTTTATCCATCATGTACCAAAAGTCGACTCGCAAGTTCAGATAGTGCGACCCGTACTCGTCGAAGAACACCTTTGGTGGATGAGCGTCCAAGTCCCCTTTACCGTCGCCAACCACCTCATCACTACTCAGAATATCCTTCAAAATGGCTATTGCTCCTTCACTCCTTTCCAGGATCTGGCACGTGAAATGCTCTTCATGATCTACCGTTCATTCCTCCGACAACGGAAGCGTCTCCATGCAAGTTCTCACCACGAAATGCCCGTATTGTAAGCACGAAGTCGATAGCACCATCGAACACATTGATGGGCCAGTCGTTTGCCCAAGTTGCAACAAGCCGTTTGAGATCGAGATGCCGATCGCGGTCGTTTCTTCGGTTCGCGAAGTGGACGAGAAGAACGCTCGCGAAAATCGCTTGGCGTCCGAACCGAAGGAACGGACCTTTATCGAAGTTCACCCGGTTGTCTTTCGTGCCCACCCAATTGCGTCCATTGTGTTAGCGATTGTCGGATTTGCTGCTGTTGCGCTTTTGGTCATGGCAATCTTAGGGATGTCCATTGCTGGTCTTGCTTTGGGTGAGTCGATGGTGCTTGGTCCCGCTTCGCTTTTGACTTGGGCGTGTGTACTCACGCTTTTGGTCCTTGCCGGTATTGTCGGCTATTGGACACTACTGAGTCGCTACACGACATTGACCGTGACGGATGACCGGACCATTTATCGCGAAGGGATTGTCTCGCGAGATACATCGGAAGTACAGCATGACGACGTCCGTAACATTCAACTCGACCAGTCCTTCGTTGAGCGCCTTTTTGGAGTGGGTAGTATTGGGGTATCCAGTTCCGGTCAGGATGACCTCGAAGTAGTTGCCAAAGGATTGCCTCATCCCGAACGAATCATCGATTGCATCCGCGAGAACCAAGATTAGATGGCTCTTCGGATGAGGGAGTGAGTGAACGATCTCATTGAGGATGTTTCGAGGTAGGTATCTGAACTCTTGAATAATTAACCATTAAACCAAGCGTTCGGAACCGATGACGTTTTTAAAGATGGCCTCAGAAATGGCGGGCGATTGCTGAGTCGAATGAATGACGGATACATCGCCTGTGGTTTCAAAGATTACCGCGATGACTTGGTCAAAATGAAACGCATTGGCTTCGCGGAGCTTTCCATATAAATCGCCTTCGGTCAAGTTCGCTCGCTTTAGATTTTCGTGCAAAATTTTGGACCGAGTCATCAATAGCAAGGGTTGGTTATCAATCAATTTGTTAAATCCCGATGACTTTCGCCGCAGCTTCGCCAAAACCAACTGACCACCAAACACGCAAAAAATGGCGAACAATCCCATCCACAACGTTGGGGTTGGGCTCGAAATGGTCGATCCGAACAAAGAGCCAACCGCAATGGTCATCGCGAAATCAGCGGCCGACATCTTTGAGAAGCTACGTAACCCGATCATCCGAGTATAGAGGAGAATTGCGGCGTAAACGACAAAGCTAGAGAGGAGAACCATGCCCAGTTGAGCAAGAGAGACGTGGATCCATTTTTCGTACATGTCATTCGTGTCCAAGTTGTTGATCGTAGATTAAAGTCGTAGTCAGTCGAATCATATAGAAGTCAACGCAAATCATGTTCCTGTTTTACGGCACCTAATTTGCTTCTTTATGACGTAATGTGTCTTTTGGAAAACTTGTCTTAGAAGGATTCAATCTTATCGCTGACCATCAACCTTTCGAACAACTTGTCTTTTCAGGCGGTGGAATCCGTTGCTTTTGGTATGGCGGGTTCTTGGAAGCGGTACGTTTTCCACTCTCACTCGATCCCCAACGCATCTCAGGTGTATCAGGTGGCGCGCTGTCGGCAGCCTGCTTTATTGCTGATCGCGGACGATCGCTGCTTCAAAATATGGGAGACGCATTTGATCGAACGGACTACAATCTGAACGCTCTTAGTGACAAGGACGGAAATGGGTTGACGCCGCACCAGAGGATTTACCGCGAGGTGGTGGAACGCACGATTGACGAATCCGCCGAGCAAGCCATTGCGGCAGGCCCAGACTTTCAAATCCTACTCGCCTATCCACCGTCAACACGGTTGCCCAAATGGTCGACGATCCCCTTAACAACCGCCTATATCGCCGACCTGAAAATTCGCTCAACCCCTTATTTGAAGTTCACCCGCTGGGCCGGTTTGACGAGCGAACTCGTCGACGCCAAAAAAGCCGCTGGCGATGGAAAATTGGTGGACTTGATTTGCAACGCAGCGGTTATTCCACCCGTCTTTAACTTGCAAGGTTGGAATGGTAAAAAAGTGGTCGATGGTGGGTTGGCGTGCAAGGCCCCAATGCCCGAGCCCGACGAAGGCAGGACGCTGATCATGTTGACTCGGCAATTCCGAAACAAGCCGAAGCATCCCAGCCGAGTCTACGCAGAGGTCTCGCACGAAACGCCTGCCGATAAACTCGATTTTACGAACCGTACGGAACTAGAACAAACTTGGCAAATGGGTTGTCAAGACGGTAAGACGTTCTTGGAGGCGGAAGGTTATAGCCAGCCATGATTTGGATTGTCGCATACGTCAGTAGTGTCGTGGGAGCCTTCTTGACGATCCTGGTGATGACGATGATCCGCAATGAACAGCGGCATAGCGTCGGACGCATTGGGTGGTTGGGGTTAACGCTGCTCTCGCCACCGATCGGTTTGATCTTATTCCTTTGGCTCGGCGGCCGCAAAGTTTCCTCGGAACACCAGCGTCGTGATACGGTCGACATGCCTGCATCGCCCGACTCAACGGACGAACCGGATGATGTCTTCGAACAACTGCTGATAAGGCGGAACCTGCATCGGCCGACGACTGGCAATCACGTTGAACTTCTCAGCCACCCGCCCGATGTTCACGATGCCTTCATTCGCTTGATCGAAAGTGCTAAGGAAGCGATCTATGTGATGACGTTCATTTTGGATGAGAAGGTCACCAGTGACCGGATCGTTGATTTGCTCTGCCGGAAAGCTCGCGATGGAGTACAGGTTCGTGTGTTATGTGATGGTTTCGGATCGTTCTTTTTGTCCGAGGACCGCCTTGAGACACTCCGCGAAGCGGGTGGGCGTGCGGAAACCTTCAAGCCGATCTCTAAGCTCAGCCGTTTGGCTTACTTAAATTTTCGCAACCACCGAAAATTGGCGGTGGCTGACGGCGACCGAGCGATTCTAGGCGGTGCGAACATCGTCGAAGAAGAAATGACCAAGCAAGACGGCAAGGAGACCTGGGTCGATTTGAGTTTGTGGATTGAAGGCCCCGCAGCAGCACAATTGCAGTCCGTATTTTGCAGCGATTGGAATTTTATTACCGACGAGTCCTTACCGCCCGCTAAGCTGGAAAAACAAGATGCGACCGACGAGGACCAGCCATCACGGCTAACCGTGATGCCGATCGGACCTGATGGTCCACATGAAATTTTGAATGATTTTTGGCAATTCGCGATCCATCATGCGAAAGAGCGAATTTGGATTTGCACCCCTTATTTTGTTCCACCTCCCATGGCAATGCGATCCTTGGAACTGGCATGTCGACGTGGTGTGGACGTGCAATTGCTTGTGCCTGAGCATAGTGATTTAGCTCCTGTTGACTATGCTCGGCTTGACTATTTCAGAGACTTAATCGACGTCGGGGCAACCGTGTTGCGTTATCCACATAGTATGGTTCATGCCAAAATTGGAATCGTTGATAATGAGGTCGCGATCGTTGGTTCTGCGAACTTCGATGTAAGATCCTTTTTCCTCAATTATGAGTTGACCGTCGTGGTGCATGACGATGAAACGATCGGACGACTTGACGGATGGTATGCTGACTTGGCTGCGAAATGCGATCGCGGATTGACCGGTGACAGTTGGATTCGGCGCGCCTTGGCAACGGGTGTCCGCATGTTTGCATCCGAACTCTGACGCTCCCCGACCGTCGCTCCGCTCTCCCGAGCGGATTGCGCCATCGTCTTCCACAAACAGACCTCAGCCAATCCGTGGACGCTTCCCGCTCGGAGAGCAGAGCGACACTGGCATTCTGCGTATGGTATGATGCTCGACAGGCTCTCCTATTCTTGACCCTTTACTTGCATCGAGGAAATCCATGTCATTGCTTATGATTCGTATGATTTTCGGTGTCGCAGCGGCGTACGACTTTCTGATTGGCTTAGTGTTTCTGTTGGCGGGCAAAGCTCTTTTTGATGCCTCCGGCATCCCTCATCCGAATCATTGGGGATACATCCAATTCGGTTCCTTGATGCTAATCATTTTCGGGATCATGTTCTTCTGTGTGGCGAAGGCACCGGTGAGCAATCGCAATTTGATACCGTTCGGAATGCTGCTGAAAATGAGTTATGTCGGTATGGTCGCATACTACTGGATCACGACGGGGTGCCCGTTTTTATTCAAACCGTTTGCTGTGATTGATCTATTGATGCTTGTTCTATTTGCGATCGCCTATCGATCCACTGCTCCGTCACCCACGACGAACCCCAACGAACTGCGAAACTCTTGACGCTTTTCGGCTACGAGAAGATCCTTCAACATGGGCAACGCATTGATAACTCTCAATTGGTATTTTGGCTGGACATTGATCGCATCCGCTTTCGCTACCGGCGCGATCATTGGACTGTTCTTTCATCGCGATCATTTTCTCGATGGATACGGATCATTTCGCCGCCGCTTGCTTCGCCTTGGGCATATCGCCCAAGCCGCGCTCGGGATGATGAACGTACTCTTTAGCATTTCGGTGCCAGCGACTGAGTCATTGCAAACACAGATCGCGTCATGGGGATTTATCGTCGGCGGACTTACGATGCCAATGGTATGTTTCTTGACCGCTTGGAAGAAGCCGTTTCGGCACCTGTTTTTCATCCCCGTCGTCGCTCTGTTCGTCGGCGTCATCCAAACCATACGAAACGGACCTCCATGAAAATTGGCTTTTTAGCTCTTAGCGGTCTGCGAGCCCACGACAAAAAACTACTCAAACTCGGATTGACGTTGCCAGGTGTTTTGGACCGAGGAAAAGTGCTGTCGTCGCTTCCAAGTCTGGGACTACTTTACCTAGCCGCATCGACTCCGGGGGGGCATGAACTTCAATACTACGAAGCGGAGCGAGACGGTAGTGAGCCTGATAATGTGTATGACTGTGATCTCGTCGCGATTAGTACCTTCTCGGCACAGGTTTTCGAAGCCTATCGAATCGCTGATCGCCTACGTGCCAAAGGTGTAAAAGTCGCAATGGGCGGTTTGCACGTTACCGTCGAGCCAGAAGAAACACTTGAGCATGCCGATTTCGTCTTTCTCGGTGAAGGCGAATTGAGTTGGAAGGAAGCAGTACCAGAAATTGAGGCCGGAACCGCGAAACGAGTTTGGGATGCGCGGGCTTCAGCACCGCTGGAATTGAGTTCGCTTCCCATTCCTCGCTATGACTTGTTGAAGAATCGACCGTATACTCGATTCCCCGTTCAAACCACTCGCGGATGCCCTTGGCGGTGCGATTTCTGCGCTTCCAATGTGATGTTCTTTCATCCTTACCGAAAACGTTCGGTGCAGCAGATCATTCGTGACGTCGTTGCCATCAAGCAGACCAAGAAGCGCCCCTTTATCGAGTTCGCCGATGACAATACCTTTGTCGATCATCAATGGGGCAAGAAGTTATGCCGCGAATTAATTCCAGAGCGAGTGAAATGGTTCACAGAAACAGATATTTCTGTCGCCGATGATTCGGAGCTGCTTTCCCTGATGCGAGAATCAGGCTGTAAACAAGTTCTGATCGGCATTGAGAGCCCTGACCCATCCTCCCTCGACGGCGTTGAGCTTCGTGCAAATTTCAAGTCGCGATACCAAGGGGATGTGATGCAAGCGGTAAGTAGAATCCAGTCCCATGGAATCACCGTCAATGGCTGCTTCATTTTGGGGCTCGACAGTCACACGCCTGAGATTTTCGAGCAAGTCCTACGATTTGCCAATGAAGCGGAAATGTGGGACGTGCAAATCACTGTCCTGACCCCTTTCCCAGGAACTCCGTTGTACAAGCGACTGGAAGCCGAAGGACGACTGATCGAACCAGGACGCTGGGATTTATGCACTTTGTTCGATGTCAACTTTCAGCCGAAACAAATGTCGGTTGAGCAACTTCGTGACGGCATCTATTGGCTTGCCGAGAGGCTGTATACGCGAGAAGCGATCGCGGACCGCCGCCGCTCGTTTTTGGCTAGAATGTCCGCAAGCACTCGCGTTTAAACCGGTGGAATGTCGAATAGCGAAGTCTGTTCAAGTATTGTGACTCTTAACCATTCATGACCGAACTCAGCGCGCGGCCCGATGGGCACGCGGTTTAGCGTATGGATCCGGCCCAAGATCGAAGCTCCGTTCTCACTTTTTATGAATGCCACGATGCCAACATCGCGTGAGTTGATCCGCTAAGATAGTTCTTCAGCAAACTAGGCCAACTCTACTAACACACATACCCGCGAGAAACGAAGCATGGAAACCCTGTTTGGCATTTTGGCCATGATGATTGTTGGCGTTGGAATTATTGGTTGGCTCTGGATCGTTGTCGCGGCATTTACCGAAGGCGAAGCTTTGTGGGGCATTGGATGTCTGATCATTTCTCCCCTTTGCCTAATCTACGGTTTCCTCAATTTCCAAGAGTTGAAGCTACCGTTTTACTTAGTGCTCGTCGGATTCATCGGGCGGATCGGTGTCGGGCTACTCGCAGCGAGCGTAGGCTAGGAGGGGATCCTTTTGACGATCAATATCAACATCGTTCCACTCGATTACTCGAATCCGCAGCATGCCGATGCCATCTTGAGTCTGCTCAGTGAGTACGCGGACGATCCCGCGATCGGTCGTCCGGGAATCAGCGACGAAGTGAAGAGCCGTCTGCTCGGTGAAATGGCAGCGAGACCTTCGGTCATCGCCATGTTAGCGTTCTCAGCTGGCGACTCGGAATCGATCACCGCTGCGGGTGCCGTCATCTGTATCGAATCGTTCTCGACCTTTTCAGCCAAGAGCGTCATGAACATCCATGACATCATGGTAGCCAAAAACGATCGCGGCAAAGGTGTCGGACGCCGACTGCTTGAGGCAGTCGAAGCATTAGCTCGCAAACGCCATTGCTCAAAGATCACGTTGGAGGTTTTTGAGTCGAATGAGATCGCCAAAACCGTATACCATCGGTTCGGGTTTTACCCCCCCGATGAGGACAAAAAAATGGGGCAAACGTTATTCTTAACGAAACCGATCGACTAGCGAGCAGCATGGTTTACAAATTTTGGAAAAATTTACAATTTTACTGGACTCTTGGCGGACAGTTGGTCCTTTTGGCTATTTCATACAGAAGACTTTAACTCGTAGCTGCTACTTGACTTATCACTTTTCTCTTGTTTTTTCTGTGTGGATTCGCATGTTTTGGCACTCTATTTCCAATGGTCGTTTACTGGTCAGTTAGTCGACGGTTGCGTTTTGGACCGCCAGAGTCGTAGGATTTGGGGAATGGCGTCAAAGTCACCGAAATCGCTAAACAACGTCTTTGAGGGGAAAAAGCGTGAACTTTCGACAGATTTTTCTGGTCATTTAAGAAAATAGCGTTATCGTTTAACGCGTATTACAATGAGTGGCTGGCGGCAAGGAGTCGTCGGCCTTTTTGGTGGCAAGAAAATTGCTCTGGCGTTGATTCGACAAATCAAGTAGTTGTCGACGCCTAAGCCGTTTTGCCACCAAGGCAAGCGGAGGCACGCCCTACGGAGAGGGCGTTACCCGGGCAATACCGGTATCGAGTCGAGCGACCCGCCGGGGTCGCAGGGATTGATTGACAAGCGATACCACAGCACTGGGAGAGTTGGACGATGGGAATGCACGACGAATATCGCGATGCAAAAATTAAGGAACTTCGAGATCAATTGACTCGATTTGCCCCCAAAGCAAAAAAAATTGAACAGGCAGATTTAGCCGAAAAACTATTCCGAGAAATTGAACCGAACCGTCCCTACTCGTTCGACTATCTGTGCTTTCGGATCACCAATTATCGGCCTGAAAAGCCGAGTCGACATAATATCGAGGCAGTCGACTTGAAGCATGATCTTCGGCTGCTGATCGAAGACCTCAGTGACTCCGCAGACATTGCAGTATCCGATCTGTCTCAGCCTGTCCACACGGTCGAAGATTTGAGCAAGATGTTTCGTGTTTCGACAAAAACGATCAGCCGTTGGCGCGACAGCGGTTTGGTCAGCCGTCGGTTGTTGTTCGGCGGACGCAAGCGGGTCGGTTTCTTGCATAGCAGCGTTGAAAGTTTTGTGTCGACCAATCGCGAGAAAATTCGGCGCGGTGAACGTTTCAGCCAACTGACTCACGAAGAAAAATCGGAGATCATCGAACGAGCTCGCCAATTGGTCGAAAGTGGTGCGAATCTGTCGGACGTCACCAAGCAATTGGCCGAGCAAATGGATCGTAGCCCAGAAACGATTCGCTACACACTCAAGAATTTTGATTCCGATCACCAGCAGGTTGCGATCTTTCCAAATCATCGCGCAATGTTAAGTGAAGATGACAAACGAGCGATTTTCCGCTTGTCCGCGCAAGGTGCGACGACGGCCCAATTATGCAAGCGTTTCAAGCGTACTCGTAGCAGTATCCAACGAATTGTGCTCGACATGCGGATGCAATATGCGATGGAATTGCCGCTTGACTACATCTACAACGAAGAATTCGAAGACGCGAGTCGTGAGCAAGAGTTCTTGGCACCTTTGCCCGAATCCGCCAGTCCGGTACGCAGAGCGCGTGTACCAAGCGGGTTACCAAGCTATCTGGCTGCCCTCTACGATGTCGCGCTGCTCGACCGAGATCAAGAGTTTCACTTGTTCCGCAAAATGAACTATTTGAAGCACAAAACGAGTGTGCTTCGTGATTCCCTCCAATCCTCGGGGGCGAACCGCTCGAGCGTCATGGATCAAATCGACGCGCTGTACGAAGAGGCTGTCCGAGTCAAGAACAAGATCGTTCAATCGAATCTGCGTTTGGTCGTTTCGATCGCAAAACGACACGTTGCCAGCAGCGATGATTTCTTTGCTTTGGTCAGCGACGGCAACATGTCGCTCATTCGTGCCGTCGAGAAGTTCGATTACTCGCGAGGCAACAAATTCAGCACGTATGCGTCTTGGGCAATCATGAAAAACTTTGCTCGTACCATTCCGACGGAATTCAAGCATCGCGATCGCTTTCGCACGACCACCGAAGAGTTATTCTTGTCTCGCCAAGACGAGCGACTCGACCCCTATGCGGAAGAGTCGGTCCAACGGACTCGGCAACGCGAACTTTCGAAGATCCTCGATCGGCTCGACGAGCGAGAGCAGAAGATCATTTCCGCCCGCTTTGGCCTCGGCCGAGGCAATGAACCGTTGACGCTCAAAGAGGTCGGCGAGGAGATGGGAGTGACAAAAGAGCGGATCCGTCAACTCGAGGCACGTGCGTTGATGAAGCTGCGCGAAGCAGCAAATGACGCGAAAATCGACGTCGAACTCGGCTCTTAGACGTCAATTGTTTACTGACGTAGCGGAACTCGTCAAGAGTTTCGCCCGCCCTTCGAGCACTTCGATACGAATAGCTTGATGACTTCGGCTGCGTCGAACCGACTCCTGCGGCCGTCTTGGAAGAATCCACCACAGATTCTAAGCCGAAACCAAAAACCAAATGGCTAGTTCGATCGTACGGATTCAATCGAGGGGTATTTCGTTGATAGTTAGAATCGCACCAAACTCGTTTTCTGTTGAAAAATGGCATCAAACGTAGACGAACATTTAGCCGACCAAGATCCAATCGTGCCGATGATGGGGGCCGAGGGCGGCTTCGAACCGGATGAGGAAATTGCACCGTTTCGCATTTCAGGCATTTTGTGTCTCCTTTTGGGACTGCTTAGCATCACGGCGTTGATTGGCTATGTGATGATCGCTGTGCCCATGGCAGCCTTTGCCATCGGTTTGATCGCTCTGCGAAAATGGGACGGCCCGAAGCCGACAGGGGTCACCGCAGCGAAAATCGGCATGGTTTTGGCCGTTGCCTTTGGAACCTGTGGTTTCTTTATCCATCACGGTCGCTCATCGACTCTAGGCAATCAAGCGGAATACTTCGCACGCCAGTATTTGAAGATCATCGGCAATGGGGAGTTTGAGATTGCTCAGGAAATGAAAAAAAAAGCGGTCAATCGATTGCCTCTTCACATGCCACTCAAAGAGCATTATCAATCGAGTGAAGAATTAATTGAATCAATGGGCGAATTTCGATCGTCAGGCATGAACATGAAAGTTTATGCGTTGGGACCAGGGATTGATTGGCAAATCAAACGTGGTGTACGAGTCTACCAGCATTATGGGCGGCAACTTGCCGAAATGGTGTTTACGACGCCTCCCGGACAACCGGAGACCGAAGTGTACGTTTCGCTCGAGTACGAAATCGATCCCGATGGGGATGGGCAATGGCGAGTGGATCAATTCCGTGCCGATCTCAAGCGAATTGTCGCCGAA
>JGI12048J13642_10520228_pt1 | contig 10860 bp, 8 predicted proteins | sample ElkSlonscriptome_16_FD_13642 | JGI IMG/M metagenome (IMG submission 13642) | reverse complement strand
TTCTCGATAGTACATGAGAACTGCTCCAAATAAGGTGATCAGCAGGATGAGCACCGTTGCCATGCGAATGGAATACCGCATGTGGCGACTGAAAACGCTGATTTCTTCCCGCATATGCGGGTATCTTGGGTAGATCTCCTCTTCCATTTTCCTGGGATTGAACAGGTGCTTCGCACCGAACTCTACGCGATTCTGAACGAGTTTCCGGTAGGTGCGTAGTACGCGAAACCGAAAATACAGGTTGAGAAAAAGCATCGCAATGAACAATCCAATGATGATGGATACNAACAAAATATACATGTAGCCTCTTTTGGAGCAAAAATAGGATTTTGTCTCGCTTTCAAGGCCGTAATTGAGCCCTTCGGCTATTACCTTCCGTTTTACCCTTTTGGTAAAATCCTTTATTGGCAAGACTCCTATTCAATACAAAACGCTGCTTAGGACCCACATTAAATAATAGTTATTTTTACAGACGGGCATCCCGTGGTATCCGTTGGCTTATCTGGCTTTCGCCAAAAAGGCAGCGAATTTTTGAAAACACGTACCTTTCGGAGAAAAGAACCAGCCATGACCGCACACCAATCGTTTGCTTATGATGTCCTGGAACGAAACCGGGCAAACATCTACGGCATATTAAAACGCTTTACACCGGACCAACTTAACCGCATTCCGGAAGGCTTCAGCAATAACCTGATCTGGAATGCCGGCCATGTACTGGTTACCCAACAGCTTTTAGTGCATAGTCTGTCGGGGTCGGAGGTATTGGTTTCAGCGGATTGGATCCGTCGATTTCGCAAAGGATCTCGACCGGAGAAAGATATTTCCCGGGAAGAAATTTATCAGCTTATGGAAGCCCTGCTGGACGTTCCCAAAAAGTCCAGAAAAATGGTCGAGGATGGTCGTATGTCGAATACCTTTAAAGACTATGAAACCAGTTTCGGAATAACGCTGCACAACCTGGAGGAAGCAATTCATTTCAACAATATCCACGAAGGCATGCACTTCGGTTCGATCCTGGCTCTGCGGAAAATGGTTTAGGAAGGTATACGGTTCACGGTCCAAGGTTCACGGTCCCTGCATGGGCCACCACCTGCACACGGTTTCGGCGGCCTTGAAGGCATACGCCCGTAAGGGCTTCGGCAGGTAAGCACGGCTTGCGGTGTGATTATCAAGTTTGATTAGGCCACAGCTTCAGCTGTGGTAAAAAACGGGCATCCACATTGTACCAATCCACTTTAGTGGTGTGAAAGACGGTCCCTGCCTACGCGAAGGTATACCCCCGTATGGGCTTCGGCAAGCATGCACGGTTTATGGTCCATGCAGGATGACCGGGAACTCAAAGTTTATTAATACCACATGAACTAAGTCGCTAAATCACGTGCGTTTATTGGTACCAGTACCGTTCCGAGGGCGCCAAAGTCCGTACGGACGGAGGGACGGCTCGGTCTAAATACGATCGTTCGCGAATAGCCGAACTCTTTGAGGAGCGTACCTGACGGCACGCAAGAAATACAAGCGATGTTCTCTAGGTGACCAGGCTTGCGTACCTACGGCACGCATCGTTAAGGGCGTACAAATACTCAGAGATCAGCTTGTTGATCGCGCTAATATCTTCGGCGGTGCTCCATATTTATAAAAGTGATTTTGATATACTGACAACGAAGTGGTTTTGCTCCGCAGTACTTCGTGCTGGGACTCCAAACCACTCGGAAGTGGTATAATCACGGCCCAACCTCCCGGTACAGCGTAGTAGGTAGAGGGTAAATGGATTTCAGCTAGTCCTGATACCCAATACCCTATACCAATTACCAAGTGAGGTTGAAACACCAGTCATTTGGCAAACAATTCGTGCTCAAACCTCACATTAACTAAGCAAGCTTTGCAGTTTCATTGCCACACCCATATCGCCTTTCACCTTTATTTTTCCGCTCATAAAAGCGTTCATGGGGTTTAGATCACCTTTCAGTAATGCACCGAAATCTTCCTTGGAGATCTCGATGGTGCAGTCCGTCTCCTGGTCCTCCGTGGTCACTGTATTGCTGCCGCCGGTACCGTCGAGTATTACCTGCTCGTCTTCCATTTTGAATTTCAGGGAATTTCCAAGCGGGGGTGCGTTATCGGCTCGGGTTTTTACTGCATCTACTACTTCGTTGAAGTTCATGTGTATTCCGTTTTTTTTATTAGGTAATTGGATGTTTATATCGTTTTCAGCCTCCGCTGCAACCGCAACTGGCTGGGGGTGTTTAGCGTGATCATACTGACGCTCGTCAATGACCATCTTGGCGATGATCTCCCGCATGATCTCCGAAGTACCGCCGCCGATAGTGCCAATACGGCTGTCGCGAAACATACGGGCGATTTTATACTCTTCCATATAACCGTATCCTCCGAAGAATTGCAAGCACTGGTAAGTGACCTTATCCGATAATTCGGTGGCCAGCAACTTGGCCATGGAGCATTCCTTGACCGCGTATTCCCCGTTGGCGTGTAAACGGGCACAATGGTAAATGAATGCCTGGGTGCTCTCAATCTCGGCACTCATCTGAGCTACCCGGTGCCGTAGCACCTGGAATTTGTTAATGGGACGACCAAAAGCCTCCCGCTCCGACATGTACTGCATGGCGTATTCCAGCGCCAGGCGGCTTCCCGAAACAGCACTGATGGCACCCGCCAGACGCTCAACCTGCAGACCGCCCATCAGATAATAAAAACCCATATTCTCCTCACCGATCAGGTTCTCCACCGGCACCCGTACATCATCAAAGTTGAGCTCTGCGGTGTCGGAAGCGTGCCAGCCCAGTTTCTTCAGCTTCCTGGCGGAAACACCGTCGGCAGTACGGTCGATCACCAACAGGCTAACCCCTCCGGCTCCCCGGTCGGGATCTGTCTTCACGACCGTGACCAGAAAGTCTCCGTAGTACCCGTTCGTGATAAAGGTCTTGGCTCCATTGACCACGTAGTGATCTCCCTCGCGGATGGCACGGGTCTGTATATTGGCTACATCCGATCCGGCGCCCGGTTCGCTGATGGCAATGGAGGCAATCCATTCCCCGGCAATCGCTTTGGTGAGGTATTTCTCCTTCAAAAAGTCCGATCCGTGTTTCCAGATATATGGCGTAGCCATGTACTGCTGAACACTCGGAGTAATCATGAAACCACCCGAGAAACACCGGGCAATCTCCTCCAGAAAGACCACCGAAAAGAAGAAATCAGCGTTTATGCCTCCGTATTCTTCGGGGTAGTTCAGGCCCAGGTATCCCATATCCCCAAATTTGCGCCACAAGTCCTTGGGGATACGACGTTCTTCCTCCCATTGATCAATATTCGGCTGTACCTCCCGGTCCAGGAAGTCCCGTAACCCCTCGCGAAAGAGGTTGTGTTCATCGGTGAAGTGATAGTTCGTATTCATTTATTGTTCAGTTTTCAATGCTCAGTGCTCGATGCTCAATGCTCAATGCTCGATGCNCGATGCTCAATGCTCAATGCCCAATGCCCGGTGCTCAATGCTCAATGCCGACACTGAGTGAAGGCGGTAAACCCCAAACCTGGACCATCATTTTCTGTTCCAATACACGCCCCAAAACAAAATGGCCATCAAGGCGTGGACGACCCCGGCTCGTACATCGGGATTGAACCCAAACTGATTGAGGGCGATCCCTGTGTGAAATAAGGCAAACAGGAACAAACTGCCGATCATCAGCGACTGGCGGTGAGTGTGTCTCAGCAGTACCAGGGAATAAATACCCATCACCGCTGCCGCCGTTCCGTACATACTGAGCAGTAATCGGGTGCTGAATCCATCTTCCAGCATCATCAGACCCGGGATCCTCGGAACCAGACCGGGCAGAAACAGAAAAACCAGTCCGGCTCCCAGTTCGATCAGCCCATTAATAAATAGCAGTACGCGCATATCATTGAGTTTTAAGGTGTGCTCCGGAAATCAATATTTGCCAGCGATCGGGCAGGCGCTTGGTTAGGGCGTATACCCAGTCAAAACCACGCCCGGGAATAACCATATCCCGGCGTCCCCCTAAACTGCGGATAATGCTCCTGGCTACCACCTGAGGCGTGGTTACCATCCAGCTCTTAAATAAATTACTTTCCTCCATCGCTGCTCCCGACTGAAACCCGGTAGCCCGAACGGGGGTAGGGCAGACGGCAATAACCCGCACCCGACTCTTGCGCTCGCGCAACTCCTGATTAATAGCCCGGCTGAACTGCAGGACGAATGATTTGGTGGCACCGTATGTTGCCAGCATGGGATTGGCCTGGAAGGCAGAGATCGACGATAAATTGACGATGCGTCCGCTATCCCTTTCCAGCATATCTGCCAGAAAAAGGCGCGTCAGGCGGTAAAGGGTCCCCACGTGCAACTGAATCATGGATGCTTCCCGTTCGATATCCAGATCACCGATGAATCCCCAGGTACCGAAACCGGCATTATTGATCAGATGATCGATCGGTTTGCCAACGGTTTGAGCCCAGTCGTATACTTGCTGAGCACTGTCGGGTTTCGACAAGTCAATGGCCAGCGTCTCTATCTGGATCCCCGGCGTTTCTTCCTGTAGTTGTTTTTTGGCGGAAGCCAATTCAGTCTCCGGTAAGGCTACCAATAACAGGGTGTGTCCCTGTTTTGCCAGCAGGTGAGCCGTTTCCAGCCCAATGCCACTGGAGCCGCCCGTGATGAGTGTAGTTGCCATAGGTATTGTTTTTAGGCCCACCGACTAAGCAGTCGTATGATGGAAGATTTCAATTTAGTATAAGGAGGATACAGTGGCTTCAAGGTGCCCCAGCGCCTTTCCAGAACACTGCGTTCGTTCGAGAATTCCACGAATCCGTGGAACCCCAGCGATTTACCTATGCCGGAGTGATTAACCCCGCCAAAGGGTAAATTGGGATTGCTGAGTCCCAGCATGTAGTCATTTACGAGGGTCCCCCCCGCCGAGCTATGGTCCATGAAGTAGCGGATCGTACGTTTATTGCGACTGTTGATGTAAAAGGCCAGCGGCTTGGGGTGCCGTTTGATGATCTCCATGGCCTCTTCCGGCTTCTGATAGATCAGCATCGGCATGATGGGACCGAAGATCTCTTCCTGCATCACCCGCATATCGGAGGTTACATGTTTCAGTAGCGTAGGCATAATGAACCGGTCAGAACCATCGAAGGTGCCTCCGAAAACAGGCCGGGCTCCCCGCGTAGTAGCATCATCCAGTAAAGAGCGCAGTCGGTCAAAGTGCCGGTCGTTGATAATCCGGCTGTAATCAGGTGATGCTTGTATCGCTTTTTGGTCGGGGCCATACATCTGTTTTATGCTTTCGCAAAAAGCATCGGCAAAACTATCGGCCACGGACTCGTGTACCAACAGGTAGTCGGGCGCAATGCACGTCTGCCCGTTATTGAGGAACTTGGCCCAGGCCGTTCGTTCGGCCGTGGTTTTTATGGGTGCATCGGGCGCGACGATGGCGGGAGATTTTCCGCCCAACTCGAGGGTAACGGATGAGAGGTGCCTGGCCGCAGCCTGCATAACCAGCTTGCCCACCTTGGGACTGCCCGTAAAGAATACGTGATTGAAAGGCAGGTCCAGCAGGGCTTGGGCTACTTCGGCATCACCCTCGACAACGGCTACTTCTTCGGGCGGGAACAAACTGCTTATCATGTCCCGCAAAAAGGCCGAGGTATGTGGAGCCATTTCCGATGGCTTTACCACCAGCGTATTACCGGCCGCGAGTCCGTACAAAATTGGATACACCGCCAATTGAAAAGGATAGTTCCAGGGTGCCATAATAAGGCAGGTGCCTTTGGGCTCGTAGTGAATATAGGATGTGGTGCCGATTAGTGGCCAGGGAGTGGAAATACCCTGATCGCGCATCCAGCGGTTGAGATTTCGCCGGATGTGCCGATACTGCTGCCGAATGATCATTACCTCCGTAGCCATTACTTCCGCTTCGGGTTTGCGAAAGTCAGCCCATAAAGCCTTAGAGAGTGCCTTCAAGTGTCGCTCTTCCTGCAGAAAATTGTCAATGCGCTGCAGGCGCTCCTTCCGCTCTCGCGAAGTGGTGGATCGCAGGACGGACTGGTGCTCCTGTTGACGACGGAATAAATCCTGCAGAGATTCAGCAGACAGTTTGGTGGTACTTGTCATGAGTAATGGTTTTACTTAATCGAGCCCGAAGGCGTCGACATCGTATTTGCGCAAAAGGATCTTTTCGTACCTCGACGGTAAAAGCCGGACAATACGATCGGCCAGGCGCGCGTCGCGCCCGATCAGGATGCGCTTCTTTCTGCGCCGGATTCCTTTGATAATAACCGAAGCGGCCTCCTCGGCCGTAGTGCCGGCCATTTTCTGAAAGACACCGGCAAACTTATCGCGGGCAGCCGTATGATCGGTTTCAATATTGCTGATGATATTGGTGGCAATGCCACCCGGCATTACGCAGTGGACCGAGACCTTGCTGTTGGCTAACTCCTGGCGCAGGCATTCCGTAAGTCCCCGGACGGCAAATTTGGTAGCTACGTACGGCCCCTGATTGGGATAAGCGAAGGTGCTGAAGATGCTGCTCACATTTACCAGCGCCGCCTCCGGCCGCTCCTTAAGGTGTGGAATAAAGGCCTTGCTGCCGTAAATAACACCCCACATATTGATGCGGACAATGCGCTCGAATTCCTCGTAGGGTGTCGATTCGATCTTGCGCTGCATCAGGGCGATACCCGCATTATTGATCATCACATCGATCTGGCCGTATTGATCAGCCACTGTTTGGGAAAATTGGTACATGGCTTCCCGTTCGCCAACATCAAAAGCCGATTGGTGTACGGTTGCGCCTAATTTCCGGCACTGTTCGGTAGTCTCTTCCAGGGCATCCGCCGACCGGTCATTAAGGGCCAATCGGGCACCCAGTTCGGCAAATTGGCGGGCGAGTGACCGGCCAATGCCCGATCCGGCTCCGGTAATGACAACAACCTTATTGGTAAAACTTTTCATACTCTTCGTTTTCGATCTGCCTGGCAGATCATTTTGTTATTCGGAAACCGCTTCCGCCGTCCCGGACCACACAATTGGCTGCGGATGCTGGTACCATTCCTGAAAGCGGCTGTTATAGCGTTGATGTAATACATTACGACGAATTTTCATGGTCGGTGTTAATAGTCCATTATCGACCTCCCAGGGCTCGTCCATAATGACCAAACGGTGTAATCGCTCAAAGGAGGAAAGGGATTGATTTATAGTTTCCATTGTCTCGGTCAGACTGTCTTCGACCTCCGTCCGGTCGGTTTCTTTACCGATCTCTGACAACACCAGTAAGGCCATGGGTTGTGGAAGGGCTAAGCCGGTTACACAAACCTGTTCGACCAGTGGATTCTCTGAAAATCCCCATTCCATCGGCGCCGGGACAATGAATTTGCCCTTGGCCGATTTAAAGGTATCGTTTACGCGTCCCGACAGGGCCAGGTAGCCGTCGGCCGTGAGGCGGCCACGGTCTCCCGTGCGGAGCCAGCCATTTTGTAGTACCTCCCGGGTGCGCTGCTCATCCTGATAATATCCCTGCATCATCCAGGGGGCCGACATCAGGACCTCCTCCGTTTCCGGATCGATCTTTACCTTTACGTTGGGCAGCGGGCGCCCGACCGTGCCGGGCTTGATGGCGTCGCGCGGCATAAGGGTGCATCCGCCACAGTTTTCCGTCATAGCGTACACTTCCTGCAGGGTAATACCAAGCTTTTGGTACCACTCTTTGAGTGGGTCCGGCGTTGGTGCGGCACCAGTGAGCGTTATGCGGGCATGATTCAGTCCGAGTCCCTTTTTAATCGTGCGTTTCACCAGGTTCTTGACGATCGGTATGCCGAGTAGGGTGCGAAGTGTTTTTGGCGGAAGCCGCTCGTAAATGCCCAGTTGAAACTTTGTCCAGATCCTCGGCACCGCCATGAAGAGGGTAGGGCGGGTCTCCTGCAGATTCCGGGCAAAGGTGTCGAGGGATTCGGCGAAGGAGATGATGCCTCCCGTCATCAGGGCGGCCCCTTCCACGATGATCCGTTCGGCAATGTGGTTGAGCGGCAGATACGAAAAGAACCGGTGATCATCTCCACCAAAGATCAGCAGGTTGCGGTGCGTTCGTTCGTTTTCCATCAGTGCGGTCGGAGCCCGAAAGGTATGCATCACCCCCTTGGGTGTACCCGTAGTACCGGAGGTATAGATGATCGTCCATAGTTCATCGAGCTCCCGCCTGGGATCACCGGCAATAGGGGCACTGGCCTGAACCAATTCATCCCACTGATAATCTGCCGCTACGCGGTCGTTTCCATTGTAGTGTGGGAAGGCTATGGTTGGTATGCCTTCCGGCAAAAAGCGGGCGGGCCCTGCCCAATCGTCCAGCTTGCCCACAAACAAAAGTTTTGCTCCGCTCAGTTTCAACACTTCCGCCAGCTGGGGGCCCGTCAAATTGGGATAAAGAGGCGCCGATACAAATCCGCCCATCATGATCGCCAGGTCGGCCAGCACCCAGTGATAGCAATTCTTGGAATATGTAGCCACCACATCGCCGGGCTGTAGGTCCAGCCGTTGCAAGGCAGCGGCCATTCGCCGCACAATAGCTCCGGCTTCGCGCCAGGTAATGTCGGTCCAGAGCGGACCAAAGGGTTGACGCATAAACACCTGGTCAGGTCGCTGGTTTTCCCAGTGATAGAAGTGGTCGAGCAGGGTCATTTGATCAGTGGTCATCGGTTCCATGGTGTCAATAAGTTACAAAGAAAAGGGATAGCCTTTGGCTTCCTGAACGACAAGGGCAACTGTCCTGTGGGTAGGGATCACAGGGACCATGCCTGCCCCTTCCAGCTGCAACAGGGCATCCAGTAATTGGCTGCGTTCACTCCCCTCTGCTACCTGGGGAATGATGGTACGCAGCGATTGGTAAATGATGCCGCTACTATGTGCCAATTGAAGTTTGGTAAGGGCCTCCCTGAGTTCTGGCCGGTCGTTTGATTGTTGCTCTCCTCGCAGGATCACTGATTCCAATGCAAAGAGTTCGGTAAACACATCGGAAAGAGCAAGCATGAGTTGCTGTTCCTGTTTCAGGGTGGGTAGCAGGCGTTCACCTACCAATGCCATGATGGCCAGGGCAATTGTGCGGGCATTCCGCAGGTAGCTGCGTTCGTTATTGGCCCCTTCCGCCAACCAATTGCCAGCCCGAATAGCCTGACGTGCTTTGGTAGCCTCCTGTAATAGCGGCAGCTGCCCTTTCATGGCTTTTCGCAATAACATATCGATGCTGAGCATGCGGTTGATCTCATTGGTGCCCTCGTAGATGCGATTAATGCGTTGGTTTCGGTACATGGTCTCTATGGGCGTTTCGGCCGAATAGCCCATGCCACCGTGGACTTGCAGGGATTCATCGACGACCCAGGCGTCGGCTTCCGTATTATGCACTTTGGCCAGGGCACACTCCATGGCGTAGGAAGCAATGGCCTTCTGTTCGGCCTGTTGGGGATCCATCCCGTCTTTGATCAATTGGGCACAGGCATCGTCGATCTGCCCGCCAATGCGGAAGGCAATAGATTCCATAGCGTAAATGCGTTGTGCCATCCCCGACAGTTTGGCCTGGATGGCATCAAATTGGTCCAGTGTTTGACCAAATTGCTGGCGTTCGCTGGCGTACCGGGCGGCATAGCCCATGGCCCGCTTGGCTGTACCCGTCACGGTAGTGGCCATCTTGATGCGTCCGGTATTGAGTACGTTTAACGCGATCTTAAAGCCTTTGCCGCGCTCGCCGAGAAGGTTTTCCAACGGTACGGGCACATCCTCAAAGAAAACCTGTCGGGTGCTGGAACCCCGAATACCCATCTTTTCTTCTTCCGCTCCGAGCCGGATGCCGCCAAAGTCCTTTTCGACGATCAGGCAGCTCAGCTTCTCATCGTCGGCGATCTTGGCGAATACGAAGAACAGGTCGGCAAAGCCCGAGTTGGTGATCCACATTTTCTGCCCGTTGAGCAGATAGTGGGTGCCGGCCTCATTCATCCGGGCACGGGTTTTTCCCGAATTGGCGTCCGATCCGGCCGTGGGCTCGGTAAGGCAATAACAGGATTTGCGGTCGGCCGAAACGATGCCGGGCAGGTATTTGTCTTTTTGTGCTTTGTTGCCGTACAGTAATAATGGAGCGATGCCCAGGCTGGTCTGTACGCCGATGGTCAATCCGAACGACCAGGCGGCATAGGCCACTTCTCCAAAAGCGAGTTGGGTACGGAAATCAGCCTCAAAACCGCCATACGCCTCGGGCACGCCAATACCCAGAAAACCCAGATCGCCCATTTTTTTCAGCAGAGCCGGGCCGCGTTCGATACCCTCTTTGGAGTCAAAGAGCTGATAATGGGCATGGATCTCCTTGTCCAGAAAATCGCGAATGCTTTGCCGCAGCATTCGCTGTTCTTCGGTGAATAACTCCGGGGTGAAGAGTCCTTTTACGGAGCGGTCCCCAAGCAAAAAGGATCCGCTGGTTACATAGGTGTGTGCAGGGGTTGAATTGGTCATAGGAAGTGTATTTATAGTTGAAATTGTTGTCCGTACAGGCGTTGCCCCCCGTCGATATAAACGGTTTCACCCGTAATGTAATGAGCCATGGGACTCGCCAGGAACAGCGTCAGATAAGCCACCTCATCGGTAGTGCCCAGGCGCTTCATGGGGATGGTATCGGCCAGTCCTTGCACGAGTTCGGGCGGATAATTATCCATGCCGGTGGATTGGATGAGGCCCGGAGCAACGGCATTGACCCGGATATTGTGCTTGGACCATTCCACCGCCAGTGTTTTGGTGAGGTTGTCGACGCCGGCGCGGGCCGCACCGGTATGCGACATACCCGGGAAGCCCCGGTA
>JGI12048J13642_10454821_pt1 | contig 10865 bp, 10 predicted proteins | sample ElkSlonscriptome_16_FD_13642 | JGI IMG/M metagenome (IMG submission 13642) | reverse complement strand
ACTTCTTCTCTGTAAGGGTGTGTCTTGGAGTATTCGAAGCGACAGACTGTGTCGCCATTGGTCAGTACCCCCGAGGGCGTGTTCAACGCACCCTTGCCGTGGTCTGGATAGCCTTCGTTAAAGGTTTCACAAGCCGGGTCCACGAGATTACCGCCAGTAGAGTCGCCTCCGTGAAAACCGTAGAGGTTAAATTGCGGGTCGGCACCAACAATCTCACGCCATGATCCGGGATTTCCGGAGGAAGAAGAACCGTTGTCCATTTCCCACTCACGCAGCCGTTCGAACTGCATCAGGGGCGTTTGATGTTTGAAATCGTAGGCTCCGACATAGTTAATCCCGTTGTCGAATGAACGGCCCCAGAGGAAGGAGGCATTGATGTCTTCCATGGATTGCTCTTCATCCACCTGATAGTAAGTGCGAGCGCGAAAGCCATCGAACTCTTTGATCGCTATGGTGTTAACCACACCCGCGACGGCATCGGAACCATAAATCGCAGAGCCACCGTCCAGTACGATATCGAGACGGTCGATGGCAATATCGGGAATGGTATTGATAATGGAGACTTCCAGGCTGCGCACGCCATCTATCAATGACAGCGTCGAGTTTTCTCCCAATCCGCGCAAATTGAACGACGTGCCGATCGAATTCTGGGTTCCATCCTGAGAACCCAGTACGTTGTTCACTACATTAGTGTTCTGGGTATAAGGCAGGTCGCGGATGAAAGTGGCCATCGAAGGCTGGCCAGACTCATAGAGATCGGTCGAAGTAACCGTATCCACATTAGCGTCCTCGGCGAAGGCAGAGTTACGGATATAAGAGCCGGTAACAATCACCTCTTCGACATTGGTATCGTCTTGAGCCTGCGCCAGTGCAGGCAGAACTAGGGGGGTGGCAACGCAAAAGCCTATGAGGTCGCGCAAACGACCACGCTTTGACAGGTCAAACATAATTTCTCTCCAATTCAGCTTGGCTAATTGTTTTATTTTATATTTTTTGAACGGAGATTCGGGTACTGCAATTTTCTCCCGAGCGACTGCACTCCGGAGGGGCTGCAATCTACTTATTCGACCACACCCGACAGAACAGCGAGTGTGGATCAGTAGATTCCCAGAATGCGGCGATAGGGCAACCAGACAGGGTTCCACCGCACTCCCCCCCGAGTTTAGCGGCAATTTGTTGGCTTAGAAACCCAAAACGGCAGCTTTGCATCCAGAAAGTGGCGTCTGTAGCGCTATCCGAGGTTGGCCCCTAGAATGCTGGACTATTGCGTCTCCGCCGGCGTTAGATCGAACTCTTGCCCGACCAAGTTTTACGTCGTGTGGTCCAGGGATTTCCAGACCTTTCTGGCCCGGTTTAGTGCCTACACAAATCTTAGGGGAGAATTCTGATTCAAATGTGTCGTTATCAACGACAGAGAGCATCACCCCCAGTGACAGCAATCCGCTAACCACCAGTGTGCTTGAGAGAGCTGACAACCGAATCAAGGTCATCAAGCGGACGGCCTGGGAGTAGCGCGATACCGAACACATCTTCCTAAAGGTCGACCAGGCGGCCATTAATCCCCTTCAGTCCCGTATCAACTCTGCGGGATTTATTGGTCAATGCAACAAAACCTGGTCAACCGGCGCCACAGAAGCCCACTCTGGGCGATCCATAGGCGTCGCTCCAGCCAGGTCCGCGGCACGGCGGACGTTGATGAGCACCTGGCCGTAATCAGCAAACTCAGCGGCAATCGCCGTTTTATCCAGCGATAATTCCAGTCACTCACCGCTCTGAGAAACTGGCAACGCTGACGCTAAGCAGGTGCAGCAGCGCATGCGGCTGTTCAACCGTTTACAGTTGCGATCGGCAAGAAGAATAGTGGCCCAAGCCATCATGAAACAGTGGTTGAAATTAAATAGTCAAATTCGGCGCCGACCCGAAGCGCTGGGCCAAAGCGAATGCACTCGTGAATACGTCTTGCTTTGCTAATCCAGTCAGCAGGCCCTTGAGCCGCACCAGCGTCGCGAATCAGCCGCAGATCAAGCTGGCGCGACGTCGCAAGGCACAGCAATTGATGGCCATTACGCGGGCTTTGTGGTGAAAACAATACAGAAGGTTGGCCCGTCCACTAGGTTGAATAACGTATCGTCAACTCAAATTCAGTAATCGCAGCTCCAAAGCTATTTGCGACCCTAGCTGGTTACCCTAGAACGCAAAAGCGACACTTGAATCGCCAGCCGTCAGATTTCGGTAGTCATGGGGTCATAGACTGTTTGATTTAGATCCCGGGTCGGGCAATGAGTAGAAGGAAAATAAATCAGAGCATACTAGATTGGTGTTCAGCTAAGCTGTTCAGGGCGGTCCTCTCGAGTAACCTTGTTTATAACACTTGCTGGGAAGATCCGCGCTGTGATCGACAAGCGCTCGCCCTTCAGCCTGAGCATGACATTCCGATGATCACATTGGCCGGTTGTAACGCACTGGATTACGTGCTCGACCGCCCTGCCCTCATATACTTTGCTGCCATGAATCCACGCCAGAACGCCTTGCGTGAACTAAAAATTGCTGGAATCAAGCACCTCGATTTCGCCATGTTTTTCAAGATGTTTGGCGAGGGGAATCTGGCTGACGCGGAGGTACGGTATCGCCGCCTTTTACGAGCACAACTCTCGGATCCAGCAAAAGCGTTCAGGGATAGGAAGATTCATTGCTTCAGCAAAGGCAAATCTTTCTATTACCGGGGCACGACTGGGTTCTTCGCCCGATTTGCTAACTTGTACATTGATCTTCGCAATGCACGCGGGGCGATTGAGCAGCTTTTCGAGCTGCGCACTCTGGAGCAACGTGAGCAACATTACTACAGCTACATTTAACACCTGGTCTCGACTGATCTGATGCGACGTATGCTGGACTGTGAGATAGTACTTTCGCTTCTTGGCGTTCCGAAACCCCAGCGTCAGCAAATCGAAAACACTTACAGCGGCGGTATGGTGAAATTCACCGAGGACTGCGTTACTTCTGTGCTCACCAAGCTCCCCACCCATGACAGCTATATTCTGGTGGCTCTACCTGGCCGGTCACTACACTGCCGATCGCTGTCCTGAGTACTTGCGCGAGGATATTTTTGCGCGTCGGCGAGGATTAGTTGATCGAATTTCCACCCACTCCATGAGCATTCTGGACTTCCTCAAGGGCCACGACAAAAAAGTTGACCGCTTTGCGATGTTTCGATTCACTGGGTGATCTGTTCGCGACTGACTTTTCGTTACCCGGATATTCAGCTCGATCCCCTTGTCCAAAATTATCGGAGTGATCCTATGAACAACTTGATTAGATTTTCTGTCTCGGTGCTGCTGTTAGCCCTCAGCAGTTTCAACGCGCTCGCTGACCAGCATGATATGACGCCGGCGAACGACATTGTTGACACAGCAATTCAAGCTGGCCAGTTCAATACTCTGATCGCGGCGGTCGAGGCCGCGGGCTTGGTTGAGAACCTCAAAGGCGAAGGCCCATTTACTGTATTCGCTCCCACAGACGAAGCCTTTGCTGCACTCCCTGCCGGCACCGTGGAAAGCCTGCTTGAACCGGAAAATCGTGACCAACTGGTTACTATCCTGACTTATCACGTGGTTCCTGCCAAGGTTATGTCTGAAGTCCTGTCCGGATCACGTATGTCTGCGACAACAGTTCAGGGCGGTGCATTGCTCATCGACGCTCGTGACGGATTCAAGGTCGATACTGCCAATGTGGTGATGGCCGACATCGAAACCAGCAATGGCGTCATCCACGTGATAGATCAGGTCATGTTGCCAGATTGATGGCTGATGACAGCACCGCGAAATTTGATACGAGGCCGATGCAATCATCGGCCTTTTTCTTTGCCACCTGGGTTCATGCAGACGAGCTGTCTGTCGCTTAGATTCTTGCGGACATTCGCCGTGCCCATGTCTTTGTGGGCGTCAGCGGTGACGAAGCGCAATCAACCGGTTTCTCGGCCAACGAACAAAAAATGGGGTCCAACGTCACCCTTACGGATGAAGAACTGGTGTTCCTTATCGGCTGGGAGGCGCCGGCTATTCGCGTTGGTTTTATCCACATGGGCGTGGAGATTGAACCCGCAACTCGACGATTGGACCGAGCCGCACTCGTGCTATTCGAGCACCGACAGGTTCAGAAACCGGGCTGGATCAGTTTCGATCTGGTCAGCACTGATGACGAGACTCTCCTGATCGGTAATCCGGTTTATCTGACGCGCTGAACACAGGGTCAGCGGCTGAATTCAAGGTCCAAACTTCGGCTTTGGTGGGGGTTCGGACAATATTATCGGCCCATCCAATCATTAGTACTGATGAATTCATTCAATCGCTGACCGCTGGCCAGGGTCCTCCACGGTAGTTGCTCTTTGCTTCGCAGCTGCCAACGACAAAGATTTTTTGACTGCCGCCTAAAGTTCAAAATAAGCACATTGAACTGTTGCATTCAGGTCGATCACTCAATTCAAACTCATCTTCGAAACAATGACGAAAGACAAACAGCACAGCCAGTTAGACCTTCCCCAATTATCTCAAAGTCATAGAAACGCCAGGCCTGACAGTCGCCAAGGTTAACGTCCCGGACAGCTCGAGCACTGACGCGGTTATCCGTTGGTGCCTCATGACAGCAACAACCACCTGGACTGAAGCATCAAAAGCGTCGGGAAAATTATTTCTTGACACCAACTACGTTTGTAGCCGATAGTTGGCTACAACTGTAGCCATGAATGAATTTATCCACCGGCAGTGGCGAGGAGATCCCGATGACTGATTCGGTCAATATCGCTTCAATTCTGATCAATGTGTTGCTGCAAGTTACTCTGCTGGCAGCCTTGCTGTTGATTGCGATCTGGTTGCTGCGTGGCAAAGCGGTCTGGCGCTATCAACTGTCCTTCACCGGTCTAATTGCTGTGTTGTTGCTGGCAATCTCTTCTGTGTGGATGCAGACGCGCGACATCAATCCACTGACGCTGCAGCTGCAATTGCCAATTCTTGCTATCTCGCAGCCACTGTCTTCGTCTATGGATGCTGCCGGGGCTCCTGCCTTAGACCAGTTTGAAGTCGTGCCACCACCAGCAGCCAACCTGGACCAATTGGTGTCTGAAATGTTTTCTTTCTTTTCGACTTCTGACTCACGGATAAGCGGAAGAAATTCGTTTGGAACTGGAATCTCTGTACTCATTACCCTCTGGCTCACTGTTAGCTTAATAGGCCTTGCACGCCTGGTTTACAGCGGATTCAAGCTAGGCCAATTACGCCGCCTTTCCCGATTACCAAGTAATGTTGCACTGGCGCGCTTGCACCAACTGACCGCGCGACTCCACAACCAACTGACACCTGACTTCCTCCTCAGTGAGCGTATGCACAGCCCGGTGCACGTCGGATTCTTCAAGCCGGTAATAATCCTTCCTGGGGACATCATAGAAGACTGCGATGACGCTCAATTAGAGGCCGTGATTACGCACGAAATCGCGCACTGGTACCGCCGCGACAATGTGGCCAATCTCGTGCAGCAAATCATAGTCGCGATGTTTTGGTTTCACCCCTTGGTGCACAGGTTAGCGAAACTGGCGTCTCAGAGTCGAGAGGAAGTCTGCGACAACCATGTGCTGGCGCACCAGGACCCAATTCGCTACAGCGAGACACTATTTTGGCTCAGCACTCGCAATCGACCCAGGCTCGCTCAATGGAAAGACCAACGCACTGCGGTTGCCATGTTTACGCAGCACTGGCGATTGGAGCAGCGCATCCAGCAACTGCTTGATAAAAACAGGGAGACCACCATGCAACTCTCAAAACGGTACACGCACACTCTGCGATTCAGTCTGCTCGCGTTAACTCTGCTGATCGCCTCATTCACGCTAGTACCAGCACTGAACACTGTAGAAGCACAATCGACTGATGATTCGGAAGATCGTTCGCCGCCTCAGACGCGCGACGCTGAGACGCTGAGCGAGGCTGTTTTTGAATCGGTAACTGAAATTCAGGAACTGCTGACCGGCCGCCGCCCCGACAGTGAGGATGAACCTGAGCCGGAAGCGGCCAAGGAACGACTGGATGCGCTCTACGAGTCAGAGTTTGCTGACGCCAACAGCTTCGAGCAATCCACTATTTTGAATTTCTACACCAACTACTACCTGATGCAACAAGACTATCCCGAGGCACTGCAAACCTTTGAGCAGCTCCTGGAAATCGAGGGTCTTCGCGCAGATACAAGACTGCGTACTCTGCGCTCATTGGGGCAGCTTTATGCCCATCAGGAACGCTGGCAGGAATCTCTCGACGCCTACAGTGAGTGGCGCCGGTTGTCTGATGAAGAAGATGATCTGGTATTTCGCGGACTGGCCTACAACCATTACCAGCTGGAGAACTGGCTGGACTCGCGAGAATTCTGGCTGCAATACATGCAAATGCAAAGCAGCGAAGACATGGACCGTGACGACTATGCCTATCTCAACGGACTACACGTCATGCTGGAAGACTGGCAGAGTGCCGTCGCACTAACCAAGGAGATGATTCTGCGCTTCAACGAACAAACAGACTGGGATAACCTGCGCGCGATATATGCGCAACTTGACGATCAGAATGCCCTGGCGGCACTGAATCCAGATCTCGGCGGTACGCTGGATCTGGCGGCCCAGGAGCCGCAGATTGCATTCGCCAGTGTCGTGCCCACAGATGGTGATTACATGCCACTGCTCGCAACAGCTCCCATGTACCCGCGCGCCGCCGCTGACCAGGGCATTGAAGGCTGGGTGCTTGTGGGGTTTACGGTGGGTGCCGATGGACAGGTGCAGGAAGACTCTATCGAGATCGTCGATGCTGAGCCTGCAGAGGTATTCGATGCAAGTTCTGTTCGCGCCACAAGAGAGTTTGTCTTCGCTCCAAGGATGGTGGCTGGCGAAGCAGTACCCGTTCCAGGCGTGCAGTATCTGTTTCGTTTTCGCTTGAGTGATGACGATGCCTAGGCATCAAAATCAGAATCTGCCTCCGCTTTCCCGCGCCCAGCGCGAGGTGATGGAGATCATTTGGGACGCTGGTGAAGTGTCAGTCCAGGAAGTTACCCGGCGCCTCAATCAAGAACGGCCGGTTGCCCGCAATACTGTGCGCACGTTAATGGAGCGTATGGAAGCCAAGGGCTGGTTGAATCATCGCAGCGAAGGTCGCAGCTTCGTCTACTCCGCGACCGTGCCCCGCGAGGAGAGTCTCGGGCAGCGGGTCTCGGACATGGTAGAGAAAGCCTGCGGTGGGAACCCGGAAAAGCTGATGATGGCGCTGCTGGATTACCGGGGGCTCAGTGACGAGGAAGCGGGCCGGATTCGCAAAATGCTGGATGAGGCTAAAAAACAATAGCCGGGAGGCTCGATTCCACGCCTGCCTTTTCCCTTCCGCCGCTCTCCATAGACATCACGGCAACGGAAGTTTATTCTGGTCTGCCCCTCACCATTAAATAGAGGTGTTGTAATGTCAATACGTCTGCTCCTGGCGTCACTTGCTGCAGGTCTTGTCCTGATCTCTTGTGGAAGTGAAGATTCCGCTGCTCCTGTCGCCCCTTCCACCGAGTCAGTGGCCTCAACTGAAACTTCTGAAACCGACATCACTGACGCCGGCATTCCCGAATACCCCATCGAAGACTTCATGAACAGCGTCTCCTATAACGGCGCCAGCTTTTCACCCGATGGGTCCAAAATTCTGGTCAGCCACAACCGCTCCGGCATCTTCAATGTCTACGCCATTAGCACTGACGGTAGTGGCGAAGAACAGCTCACGGATTCTGGCACCGATGCCACCTTTGCGGTGTCCTACTTCCCGGAAGATGAGCGTTTCATCTACACCGCCGACCAGGGCGGCAATGAATTGAACCACGTCTACATCCGCGAGCAGGACGGCACGGAAGTGGATCTGACCCCCGGCGACAATCTCAAGGCCGGTTTTGCCGGCTGGGCCGATGACTATCAGTCGTTCTTTGTGCAGTCCAATGAGCGCGACCCGCGCTTTTTCGATGTTTACGAATACCAGGTGGACGAAGACTACCCGCGGGAGATGATCTTCCAGAACGAGGCAGGCTTTATCCCCGCCAACCTTTCCGGCGACGGCCGCTACCTGAGCCTGGTGCAGCCCATCACCGCCAACGACAACAATCTGTTCGTGCAGGATTTGGAAACCGGCGAGCGCCTGGACATCACACCCCATGAAGGCGACGTCAATTCCGGTCCCAGCGACTATTCTCCGGATAACCGCTACCTCTACTACACCACTAACGAGGGCAGCGAATACCAGCAGCTGATGCGCTATGAGCTGGCCAGCGGCGAGAAAGACGAAGTACTGGCCATGGACTGGGACATCTATTACGGCGTGTTCTCCCGCGAAGGTACCTACTTCATGGTCGGCGCCAACGTCGACGCGCGCACTGAGCTGCGTATGTTCGAGGCCGACTCGCTTGGCAGTGGCGAGCCGGTTGAGATTGAGACACCGCCACTGGAAGGCGTCAACGTTACCTCGGTGCGCTTCTCCGATGGAGACGAATCCATGGCCCTATACGGTAGCGGCAGCCGCTTCCCCAGCGACCTGTTCGTGGCTGAGGTGGGCAGCAGCCAGCCACCGCGCCAGCTCACCAACAGTCTCAATGAAAACATCAATCCCGAGCATCTGGTGGAAGCAGAGGTGGTGCGCTTCGAATCCTACGACGGCCTGGAGATCCCCGGCATTCTCTGGACGCCCCACGAAGCCAGCGCGGACAATCCCAAGCCCGCCCTGGTCTGGGTCCACGGCGGCCCCGGCGGCCAGACTCGCGCCACCTACTCCGGCCTGATCCAGTACCTGGTCAACCACGGCTACGTGGTCTACGGCATCAACAACCGCGGTAGCTCTGGCTATGGCAAAACCTTTTTCGCCATGGACGACCAGCGCCACGGCGAAGCCGACCTCGGCGATGTAGTCGCCAGCAAACAAATGCTCATCGACACCGGCGTCGTCGATCCCGAACGGGTCGGCATCATCGGCGGCAGCTACGGCGGCTACATGGTGGTCGCAGCACTCGCCTTCGAGCCAGAGGTATTCGACGTCGGCGTCGACATCTTCGGCGTCACCAACTGGCTCCGCACCCTGGAAAGCATCCCACCCTGGTGGACGGCGCAAAAAGACGCCCTCTATTCAGAAATGGGCGACCCGGCAACCGACCGCGAACGCCTGCAGCGCATCTCACCGCTGTTTCACGCCGAAAATATTGTGAAGCCGATGATTGTATTGCAGGGAGCCAACGACCCAAGAGTGTTGCAGGTGGAGTCGGATGAAATGGTGGCTGCGGTTCGACGTAATGATGTGCACGTGGATTATCACGTCTATCCTGATGAAGGGCACGGGTTTAGAAATCGGGAGAATCAGATTGAAGGGTATCGGGCGATCCGGGAGTTTTTGGACCGGTATTTGTGACGCCAACGGTAAGCCTTAGGGAACCTCTGATGTAAATGCTTGGACTTGACCTTACAGACAATGTCCGCTTCGATTGGGAGCAGAAAGATATTGAATATCAAATACAATGACGGCTCCTGACCGAAACCAGAACAACTAATGAATGAAACTTCAGATCAATTACAAGCATCTTGCTGCACCGGCCATATCCGGCCATATCCGGCCATATAGGGATACGTACACATTCCGGTATCGAATTAATACACCTTATCCGGTGTGCAGCGCTTGGCGAGTTCGTGACTGACACACAATAGAAGGTTCTCAGCATGTACAATCGGCGCGATTTTCTCAAAACCTCTCTGGTCACACCCTTCGTGCTTTCAGGCAGTGGCGCCTTTTCCCAAGCCGCCCCTGCGGGGAAGATGCTGTTCTCAATGCATCAAAGCACCTCACGTGCAGCCGGATTCAGGGAGTCGCTAGAAGGCTGGTCCCGCGCCGGCATTGAGTACGCCGAGCTCAACGGTGGAATGCTTGACGAATTCCTTTTGAACGATACATTGCGAGGCGCGCGGGCGCTTCTCGACGACCTCGGCATGACGCCGGTCTGTGCCTCGACGGGCCTGCCCGACCTGTGGCTTCCCGGGCCAGAACGCGAGGCATCCCTCGAGGAATGGCGTAGGCGCTGTGATCAATACGCGTCTCTGGGGATAAATAAACTCTATTCAGCATCCGTTACCACCCGCCCGGTCACTGCGGAGGATCTCGCAGCAACACCAGCCAGCGTTCGAGAAGCCGCTGATATCGCAGGCGAATACGGTCTCACCTGCATGATCGAATTCATGCGAACCTCGACGCATCTTGCTACCCTGACCTCGGCGCTCAGTATGACCCGGGCTGCGGATCACCCCAACCTTCTAATGATGATCGACTTTTTTCATTTTTGGTCAGGGTTGAGTAAGCTGGAAGATCTGGATCTGCTCGAACCGGGGGAATTGGCCCATTGTCACTTTCAAGACTTGCTGGACGCGCCAAGGGAGTTAACTGACAACAGCTACAGGGTTATACCGGGGGACGGCATCGCACCGTTGGATGCGATAATCCGAAAACTCGCCGACAAGGGTTATACCGGCGCCCTGTCGGTAGAGCTTTACAGGAGTGAAATCGTCAACGGCGACCCTTTCCTTGTGGCTACCGAAATTAGGGAGAAAGTTGAAAGAGTGATGAGGGCGGCCAAGGTCGCTTAGGCTCACCTCCTGTTCAGGATAAATCAGTAGAAGATCGATTTTCGGCAGCGGCTAGCACATAGCAAATTGTGCAAAGGCTTGGTCTCACTGCACACTTAGCCGGGAGTAGTAAGATGCCTGCTATTGGCCGATAAGAGACATACGCGCCCTTCCAGCAATTGGCCGCTTCCGACCCATTTCTGTCATACGATATATT
>JGI12048J13642_10403347_pt1 | contig 10875 bp, 7 predicted proteins | sample ElkSlonscriptome_16_FD_13642 | JGI IMG/M metagenome (IMG submission 13642) | reverse complement strand
TTAGGTGATTTCACCCGGGGGCGGGTTCGCTTCCCATTGGAAGATCTGGAAGAAGGCCGGCATACCCTGCGCATTAAAGCCTGGGATGTGGCTAACAATTCTGCCGAAGGATACACCGAATTCGTGGTGTCGGAGTCCAGTGAACTGGCGCTGAGACACGTACTGAACTATCCGAATCCCTTTACCGACCGCACCTGCTTTCAGTTTGATCACAACTACGCCAATCAGGAATTGCGGGTATTGGTCCAGATCTTCACGGTCTCCGGCCGCTTGGTTAAAACCATTGAGCAGCAGATGTTCAGCGACGGAGCGATCCGCCAGGATGATTGTATCGAATGGGATGGCCTGGACGATTTTGGTAACCGATTGGCACGTGGTGTTTATTTGTACAAGGTTCGGGTACAAGCTTTAATTCCGGGTTCGGACGTAATTCAGGGAGAAAGTGACTTTGAAAAAATGGTCTTACTAAAATAAGGACCCCTGTTTTAGCGTATGGTAGGCGTAATATCTTTTTTTGGCAAGACTTTTGATTACTACTAACATAGCGGCTCAGCGGACATATTATGCGGAAAACAACAGACGCACGGTACGGCCGGCCTCTTTTTTGGCAGCAGCCACCCAAAAGTCGCTATATTTGCTACACACTATGTTAAATAAATGCGATCTCATGAAGAACGTACTTCTAAAAGCTGCCCTCATCCTGTTGGTTATCAGTGCGATAGCTATTGACGCACAGGCACAGTGTTACCAGGGAGAGGATGGGTCCTTCTACAACCTCGACGGAACCCCATGTACCAATACCGTCGTGACGGCGGTTCCATTTTTGCGTATTGTGTCCGATGCTCGTTCCGGAGCTATGGGTGATGTAGGTATCGGCCTGTCGGCCGATCCGAACGCCATGCATTTCAATGCCTCTAAATTAGTTTTCGCAGAGGAAGACTTTGCGGTTTCAGCCACTTATACGCCCTGGTTGCGCGCACTCGGACTCAACGACGTCTACCTGGCGTACTTAACCTCTTATTACAAGCTGGACGACCTCCAGGCCCTGGGCTTCGGCCTGCGGTACTTTTCGTTGGGTAGTATTCAGTTTACCGATCCCAATGGACAGCCCCTGAACACCGGTCGTCCAAACGAATTTGAGGTGGCCCTTGCCTATTCACGGAAATTGTCGGAGAATTTCTCGGCAGCAGTTACCGGTAAATTCATTTACTCCAACTTGGCTGCCGGTCAGATCGTAGAGGGGGAAACCATCGAACCCGGCATTGCCGGTGGGGCCGATGTTAGCTTCACCTACAAAACGGATATTGACCTCAACCAGGGTGATTCGGAGCTGACCTTAGGCATGGCGATCACCAATATCGGGTCTAAGATCACCTATACCAACTCTTTGAACCGGGACTTCATCCCCACGAACTTTGGTATTGGTGGTGCCTGGAAAGTTGATTTCGACGAGTACAATAGCTTAACCCTGGCTGCCGATGTTAATAAACTACTGGTTCCCACTCCATGCCAGGGTATGGATTGCGACCAGGATGGTGATGGTCGTCCGGATTATAAAGACCAATCCCCCATCGCTGCCATCTTCTCATCCTGGAGTGATGCCCCCGAGGGCTTTAGCGAAGAAATACAAGAGTTTGTGTACTCCGTAGGGCTGGAATACTGGTACGACCAGCAATTTGCCGTGCGGGCGGGTTATTACAACGAGCACGTACAAAAGGGTAACCGCAAATTCATGACCGTTGGCCTGGGTTTGAAGTACAACATCTTCGGATTGAACTTCAGCTACCTGATCCCGACGACCAACCAGCGGAACCCGCTGGATAACACCTTGCGATTCTCCCTGCTGTTTGACTTTGGTGAAGTTGCACAGAACTAGACTCTAACCTTGTATTTGGTAGAGGGTATTAGGTAGTAGGACACAATTTAATCCTGATACCCTATAGCTACTACTCTATACCGGGAGGTCACTATCATCACTTTACAGATAAGTCTGTGCCCAACCTTACGTTGTATTTGGTATAGGGTATTAGGTAATAGGACTTGTTTTAATCCTTTTACCCAATACCAATTACCCTATACCGGGAGGTTGGGCTTTGACTATCATCCCTCTACCAAATGGTTAATGCCCAACGTCGTGATCGTTAATATAGCTGCGGACCGATAAGCCGGATTCTGTCACCGCACGTGGCGGGTCCTGTCATTTATCTGGCCCCGTCGTCACCAACGGGGTCTATCTGCCTACCCCTCCCGGCTTTCCGAAGAAAACAGCCCGAGCAAGGCCGACCGCCGAAGCGGACCAGGATGTACGTGGCATTTCAACCCACAAGGTTTATCCCCGCACTGTATTACTACAGCGTGGCGTGCGCTCTTACCGCACGTTTTCACCCTTACCCCGACGGATCGGGGCGGTATCGCTTTCTGTGACACTTTCTGTCAGCCCGTATGGGCTGCCCATCCGTTAGATGGTGTGGTACGCTACGTTGTCCGGACTTTCCTCACGTACGGGCCGTAGCACCGCACGAGCGACAGGAAGGTCCGCAGCTAGTTTCTAAACGCCGGTGAGGTTTTGGTAGTTCCCCGGCAAGCGGCGTAAGATACAACCGACTTCTGATCCGGACAAGCGCCGAGAAATGCTATTTTTGCAACGCAAACACAACAGAAGCGTAGAAGCTAGCTAAGAATACTGCGCATGATGCGACGTCGTCTGATCGGTTCAGCTATAGTGGTTGCCCTGCTCACTGGACTGGGGTTCCTTTTTCGGTCGAGTGCCGGAGATAAGCCATTGCCGTGCCAGCAAAGCCTCCAAAAAAAGTTCCTGCAAGACCAGAAGTGGGTGGGAAAACGCCTTTCCGACACCCTACTGCCCGGTTACTTTTCTTCGGCCAAGGGATTGCGCTATCTGAATGAAACACAAGAAGCGGTCGAAAGGCTGGATGCATGGGACCGCCCGGGGATTTCCCTTTTCCTCTACGAAGGAGATTCCCTGCTGATCTGGACCGGAGCCGGAACGATATTGTCTGATATACCGTCATTCAGGGCCCCCACCTGGGATGGAACCTACTTTTGGCAAAGGTATACCCTGGACAATAACCTTACCTGGATCAGTCGTATTTCGGTAATTCCATCATCGCAATGCCCCACCGATACCCTTACTCTCACCGAAAAAGCTCCGGGGAGATTTGCCCTGCAGTTTCCTACGAACCAAATTGACGGTAAGCCATTGCCTGCGCTATCGTTCCTTTGCTTTGGCTTAGCCTTATTGGTCGCTCTTGGCTGGTTGTACGGCTTCGCAACCTGGCGGGGAAAAAGGGGCTCTATTCTGACCGGAGGGCTGACCTGGCTGCTGGGGGTATTTCTGTTGACCTATTCAGGGAATGTATTGATTGGTCAATCGAATACTGATCACTGGCTATTACAACGCCTTTGGTCAACGTCGCTCCTGGGCCCGTCGGTGCTGGCGTGGTTGTGGCAATCCTTGCTATTGTTGCTCACCATGACCATCTATTTTCGTTTCGTCCGTTTAGCGAATACACCCAAAAACGCATATTGGTCGCTGGGATTAGCGGGATTACAACTGCTATCGATCGGAGGTTTCTTTCTGACCACCCTCCGTAGCTTCCAGGTCCTGGTGCTGACGAGTTCGGAATGGCTACAATTCGATAATATTTTCAGGCTCAATAATTATACCATCGGCACGCTGGTGGGGATTGGTATCTGGTGGCTGGCCTTTTTTTTATTTGCCATCCGCAATACCCGGATCACCCGCTCCCTGGTACCCAGTCGGAACCGCCGGGTTATCCTGATGGTAGTTGCCAGCCTGCTGCTTCTGCCACTGGCCATGTTGTTTGGTCTCCAATTACCCAACCTGGTGATCGTAGCCCTGCTGTTTACTATTCTCCCGATTCTGGATTTTTATTTTGAGCGCGACCCGACTAATCTGACATGGCTTTTTATTTGGTTGATCCTGTTTGGCCTGTTGAGTGCGGGCACGCTGTATCTATTTAATCTGGAGCGAGACCGGACTACTATGCTGGCTTACGCCAAAAAGTTAGCCCCTGCGGAGGATCCGGTTTTACAAAACCGCATGGAGGGTTATCGGGAAAAGGCTTTGCCTGGTTCCCGGTACGTACAGCAAGTCTATTCGGATCCCTATGTCCAAAAATACTATCAACCCGATCTATCGGAGCGACCGGCTTTCCCTGTCCCGGATTCGGCCTCGCCCCCCGTTTGGGAACAAAAAGAGCAGGAGCTTGATCGGTTATGGGTTTTTGAACCTACCGATACCCTGAGCATATTCCGACCACTACAGCCCATAACCTACTACCGCCCGTACCAGGATTTGCTCGACATACCGCCGTACCGGATGTTGACCTTTCTGGACCGGTACGATTTCTTAGTCATTCGCGATCAAAGGGTTGTCGATCAACAAGGCATGCCATCCCGGTCGTTACTATCTCAGATCAATCAGCTTGATCCCGGGGAAAGCCTATCGACCCTGGGTAACCAAAGGCTGTCATTAGTCTACCGATACAATGAGCAACGATCGGTATTACTCGAACGCTCCCTGGGTATCTATTTGGTGAAACCCCTTTCCCTCTTTGCTTTTCTCTTTCTGGTTATGCTGGGCTTATGTATTCTTTTTGCGCTCGGAATGCCCTTCCTCGGTATGACAAAAGGGTCGGTGGTTAACCTGTTCGGCTCTGCTAAATCATTGCGTACCAAAATCCAGTTGTCGGTTTTAGCCCTCATTATTTGTTCTTTCAGCGTAATTGCTATGCTGACTATCTTCTCGTTCCGACGATCCTCCACGAATGAACAGGAGACCAGGCTACTCCAACGAGTAGCTTCAATGAGAAACGGCTTGCAATCGGCCATAAAAAGCGATCCCGGCGTGCTGGCATCTTCGGAAACACTGGATAGCCTGGCCCGGGAATTATTACAACAATACCGCCTGGACTTAAATCTGTACAATCGCAAGGGAAGACGAATTGCCGGCTCCAGCACCCACCTTCTGGACGACCAGAATCGCCAGGCCATGATGGCTCCCGAGGCTTTTGAAAGTTTGCGCAGTGGCCTGGAAGAATACCGTCTCGTACTGGAACAATGGGGTCCCATCACCTTCAAGACGGTCTACGTTCCGCTGCAGGAACGCAGCACCTTGTATTTGGGTGTCCCCTATTATGCCCAAAACCAGGAGATGCAGGATGATCTATACGATTTCATGGGTACGCTCTTTAGTGTGTATGCGTTTACGTTGCTTATTGCTGCCGCCGTTACGCTCTACGTCTCCCGGCTAATCACCATGCCACTCGACCGGATACGGGAGGGCCTCGGTAACCTGCGACTAGGCAGCAACGAACCCCTTACCTACGAAGGGAAAGACGAGATCGGCGACCTCGTCCGGGAATACAACGAAGCCATTCACAAATTGGAAGAAAGCACCGAATTACTCCGCAAATCAGAACGGGAAAGCGCCTGGCGGGAAATGGCCAAACAGGTGGCCCACGAAATTAAAAACCCGCTGACCCCCATGAAGCTGCGCATCCAGCATTTGATGAGAGCCTACCAGCAAGACCCGGAACGGGCCGCACCAATGGTTAAAAAAGTATCCAACAGTTTAATAGAACAGATCGACACCCTGACGCGCATCGCCAACGAGTTCTCCCGCTTTGCCAAAATGCCGAAACCCCAGAATGTCGACTTTGATCTGCAACGACTGCTGGAGTCGGTTACCACCATCTTCGCCGAAGAAGAGGCGGGACGCGTAGGCTTAACCAGCGACCTCACTGCGGCCCCCGTTCACGCCGATCGCGACCACCTCACCCGGGTGTTTAACAACCTCATTAAAAATGGACTGCAAGCCATACCCGACGAACGTAAGGGCCTGATACAAGTAACCCTCACCCAGCATGAACACTATTTCCTGATCACCGTTATCGATAATGGTAAAGGGATACCTGAAGACATACAGCACAAGGTTTTTAGCCCCAATTTCACTACCAAGTCATCCGGAACCGGTCTGGGCCTGGCCATGTCCCGCCAAATGATCGAACAAGCCGGCGGACGTATCTATTTTGAAACGGAACTGGGAGTGGGAACTACTTTTTTTGTGGAAATACCAAGACAGGTCTGAGGTTTAAGGTAACCTATGACCTAACCTCACACCTCAAACCTCAAACCTGATATTATTTTTATGGCAAAAACAGGCATCATTGGCACCGGGGTAGCCGGATTAGCAGCCGCCATTCGCATGGCCGTTCAGGGGCACGAAGTCGACGTCTTCGAAGCGAATAGCTACCCCGGTGGGAAGTTATCTGAATTCACTCTTGGCGAGTATCGTTTCGATGCCGGGCCCAGTCTGTTCACCATGCCCCGGTACGTGGACGAACTCATCCGTTTGGCCGGCAGGAATCCGGCTGACTATTTTGAGTACGAACGGCTGCCCGTAGTTTGCCAATACTTTTGGGAAGATGGCACGGAACTGAGTGCCTTTAGCGACATCCGGCAATTTGCTGATGAAGTAGAAAAAAAGCTGGATATACCCGGTGAACGAGTGGTGAAGATGCTGCAGAATAGTGAGCGTAAATACGATCTTACCGGCCGCATTTTCCTGGAAAAATCACTGCATAAAGCATCCACCTGGTTGAGCCGAAAAGTCGCCCAGGCAATGCTGCAGCTTCCTTCTTTTGATCTGTTCACCACGATGAACCGCGTCCACGAGCGACAGTTGCAGCACCCCAAACTAGTTCAGCTGTTTAACCGGTTTGCCACCTATAACGGATCCAATCCCTATAAAGCGCCGGGCCTGCTGACCATTATACCCCACTTTGAGCATGCCCTGGGTGCGTATTACCCCAAAGGCGGCATGGTTGCCATAACCAATACCTTGCATCAACTCGGTAAAGAACTCGGGGTCCGGTACCATTTCAGTCAACCGGTCACTAAGATAGTCGTCGACAAGCAGCAGGCCACCGGACTGATCGTCGGGGGCAAAACACATTCCTTCGACACCGTTATTTGCAATATGGATGTCTTTTTTGCCTACCGCAAATTACTGGCCGACCAACCACAACCCGAACGCACCCTGAAGCAAGAGAAATCGACCTCGGCCCTGATCTTTTACTGGGGCATTAAGCGCAATTTTCCGCAACTGGATCTGCACAATATCTTTTTCAGCGATGATTACCGAACGGAGTTCGACCATCTGGCGGCAGGTACCGTTTACGAAGATCCTACGGTTTACGTGAATATCAGTAGTAAATACAGTCCCGGGGATGCACCGCCGGGAGGCGAAAATTGGTTTACCATGGTCAACGTACCCTATGATGACGGACAGGACTGGGACGCCATCATACCGAGTGTGCGTCGGCAAACCCTGGCAAAGCTTAGTCGCATATTGGGAACAGATGTGGAAGCCCTGATCGCCTGTGAGGATGTGCTGGAGCCCCGTACCATCGAATCAAAAACACGCTCCCATCTCGGCGCCCTGTACGGTACCAGCTCGAACGATCGCATGGCTGCCTTTATGCGTCACCCTAACTTTAGCCGCTCCATTGATAATCTGTATTTTTGTGGCGGAAGTGTCCATCCCGGTGGTGGCATTCCACTCAGTTTGCTATCGGCCCGCATCATTGATGAACTGATGCACGGTCAGTCGGTTTCATCCAAAACACCAGTAACGTCCGCATGATCCGAATTAACCGAACGGGTAATACCTCCCTGTTCACCTTGCAGTTAAAGCAACACTCCTGGTCCGTACCGACGGAGTGGATAGGTATTGCCTTCCTTTCCATTATCTACCTGGTGGGGATTGTGGGGATTTTATGGCCCGTATCTGACCAATTCATTTTGCTGACCCCGGTCAACCTATTGGTATCCTTGACAATAGTGTTGCTCTTTCATCCGGAATGGCAGCGCGCAACGGCCATCATCCTCTTTGTGAGTTATCTGGTGGGCTTTGGGGCCGAATGGTTTGGTGTCCAGACCGGACTGCTTTTTGGTGAGTATCGCTATGGCCCCGTCCTGGGTCCCCAATGGCAGGGAACGCCATTTATGATCGGTATCAACTGGATGTTACTCGTCTATTGCAGCGGGATTACCGTCAATCACCTGATCCCCTACCGTTCCTGGTGGACCCGTGGCATCCTGGCTGCACTGCTCATGGTGGGTTTAGATCTCCTCATTGAACCCGTAGCCATGGAATTAGATTTCTGGCAGTGGGCCGGTGGCCTGATACCACTTCAGAATTATGTGGGCTGGTTTATAGTGGCCCTTCCGCTAACGCTTACCTTTGCCCGTTGGCACAGGGGCGTGCACAACAAAGTCGCGGTGGCTTTGTTTCTTTGGCAGTTTCTATTTTTTCTGATATTGTTTTTATGTTAGCTTTCGCAAAAAACTGATAGCCGTATGCAGATTGCGCTCTATGTATTCATAACACTGGCCACTTTCGTGGGTATGGAATATGTTGCCTGGGCCGCTCATAAATACCTTATGCACGGCGCCCTCTGGATTTGGCATGAAGACCACCACAACCCCGCTCATAAGGAAGGTCGCTTCTTCGAAAAGAACGATCTGTTTTTTATGGTTTTTGCCATCCCCAGCGCTACCTCTTACATCATCGGTCTCTCGACGCCCGGTATGTACTGGTTAACCTTTATCGGCATTGGTATCTCGATCTATGGGTTAGTGTATTTCCTGATTCACGATGTATATATCCACCGCCGCTTTAAATGGTTTAATCAGCTGGATAGTACGTATTCGCGCGCCATTTTGCGTGCCCACGGTTCCCACCATGCCAAAACTACCAAGGAAGATTGCGAATCATTTGGTCTGCTTTGGGTGGACTCCAAGTTCTTTAAAAAACGTCGACAGCTCAGGTCTGAGGTTTGAGGTCTTGCCCTGTGAAACAGCTTGGCTCTTGCTTCGCAAGGTTTCACGGGGCAAGACCTCACACCTATAACCTGAATTTGCTATTTTTGCGTAAGCATGATGAAGAACAAGCTGGGTGATCGACTCTCCCGAACATTGGAAGTGCAACTACCCTATGCCGAGTCTCTGGATGAATACCTGGACACGGTCATACCCATCGTACGCCCGTGGGGAGAAGACCTGTACGAGTCAGAGTACTACGAAGATTCTCCCTGGCTGGAGGTGCGCGACGATGATTCTTTCCACGAAACGGTACTGCATTTCTTCAATGAGGGCGGTGAATACATGGTGTCTATCAACGGGAACGTGGATGGCGGTTCCTGGCGGTTTTTGGAGAAATCCAATAAGCTCCTGATCGAGATCGCCGGCCAGGCCGAACTCTACGAACTAGCTTTCTTAAACAGGAATTTCTTCATTCTCGCCAAACACGGCGATCAGCGTCGCCTGGGTGCTGCCAAGTACTTCGTCATGATCAACGAGCGAGTTGGTCGCCGACTGGAGTGGCGGGAAGCCATGGAACTGCTGTTCAACACCTACCGCAGCAACAACAATATGTACATCATTCTCGCACTGGTCATCCTTTTGATCGTGGCGGTGGCAGTGATCCTTTCAACGCAGTAGTTTTGTCCGCTACGTACTTCTTCGGGCGTGGAGCGTCGGAGAGATGTCCCCTAGTCCCCTCATCACCTTATCCACTTATCCTCTTATCCCCTGATCAACCTCATCGAAAAGCAGGGCGTCAACACAATCAATAGCCCCGGGCTCGTCAGGCCGTCAATCGTCCACCGCAGACCGTTTCTGCGAAGCGATCAACACCACTCCAAAGATCACCAGAGCCGCTCCTGCCCATTGCCAACCTCCCAGGCTTTCGCCCAAAAAGATACTGGCCAGGATGATGGTGGAAATAGGGCCCACACTTCCCAGGATAGCGGCGTTGGATGCCCCGATCAGGCGAATCCCTTCCGAAATCATAAAAACAGGTAAGACCGTAGCTATCAGGGCCATCAATACCGACAATCCGTAAACGGGCATCGGAAACTGCCACAAATCCCAGCGGTAAGCTATAAAATGATGGATGAGAATGGCCACACAGGCTGCCGACATAGCCAGTGAGGTATACCGCCACGTTCCCAGTTTGGGCAACAGATGTCCACTCCCCACCAGGTAAATGGCATAGGTCAGGGCACATAGCATGACCAATGCTGCTCCCAGAAGAAATTTAGGCTCCTCGGAAAGGTACACCCCTTCCGCAAAAGTAACCCCGATGCCGATATAGGTAATAATCAGAGCCAGCCATTGAATGCGTTTTACGGGCTGTTTTAGCACCAGTCCGGAGATCAGCACCACAAAAGTCGGATAGGCGAATAACAGCAGTCGTTCAATGCTCGCGGGAACGAATTGAAGTCCTAAAAAATCGAGCAGGCTGGCCAGGTAGTAGCCGGCAACCCCAAAAACAACGATCTGGATTTTTTCGGTCCGGGTTAAGGATTTCGTCCGCCGCCGCCGCGCCCGGTAAGCCACCACCAGAAAAATGGGCAGCGAAAACAGAAAGCGCAGGGTAAGCAAAGAGATAGGGTCCACCTCGAATTGATAGGCCAATTTTACGATGACCGCCTTCGAGGAAAAGAAGATAGCTCCCAGTACGACCAAAAATGCCCCGAACCAGGGCCGGCGATTCATCGACATACCATTGGGTGTTTTAACGAAACAGGTGAGTGGCTTTGAAAGCACACTCACCTGTCATCTTTTCCAGCCTGAAAGAACGGGTCTAGCCTTTTAGCACTTTGACCATAGTAGCACCAATATCCGCGGGTGATTTTACCACGTGGATGCCACATTCTTCCATAATGGCCATTTTGGCGGCAGCCGTATCATCTTTGCCACCAATGATGGCACCGGCGTGTCCCATGGTACGACCTTCTGGTGCCGTTTGTCCGGCGATAAAAC
>JGI12048J13642_10895817_pt1 | contig 10881 bp, 7 predicted proteins | sample ElkSlonscriptome_16_FD_13642 | JGI IMG/M metagenome (IMG submission 13642) | reverse complement strand
GGGCCGCCTGCCGCAACGATAAAGCCATTCACCAGCGGCCAGCGGGAGTCAATGTCCCACGTCTGGGCTCGACTGCCTATTTCCAGGTTGGCGTAGCAGCTGCGGTTGCGCGCTTGCGCGCCGGCCGGCGCCGGGCTCATGTCCGTACCCCCGATGTCGCGCAGAAACCGCGCGGTCACGTCGGAGTACGGGAGGCCGACCCATGCCGCCCCGTCGGCCATGATCGAGGGAGTAGCCGTCGACGCCGAGGTTTTCGTGCCACGCCAGAAACGGCCGATCGCGATCGGCGGGCCCGGTGCCCAGGTCAGTGGGCAGCAGCACGGCCTCTGGCAGCGGCACCTGAGCTCTCGCCACCTTGAGGCAGCACATCAGCCAGACGGCGCTCAGACTGAAAAATGTGCGCTGTTTCCGCCCAATCCGAATGTTCATTGCCTAGCCTCTCTTGACGGAGCCTGTTTTTTTAGCATAGCCGCGAAAAAGGGCGAGTGATGTCGAAAACCAAAGCCTTCTTTATCCATTTTGGCGTGAGCCTCATGGTGGTCAGCACGCTGCTGGCGGTCATGTTGCTGCTCTGGTATCCGCAGCCGTATTTCAAGGCCTTCGAGGCGCTGGACATCATCAAGGTGCTGATTGGCGTCGACCTCGTGCTGGGCCCGGCGCTGACACTTGTAGTGTACAAGCCTGCCAAGAAAAGCCTGTGGTTCGACATGAGCTGTATCGCAGCCCTGCAGGTCGCCGCACTCATTTACGGCACCGCGGTTATCTATCAGCAACGCCCTTATTTTGTGGTTTTCGCCGCAGACCGCTTCGAAATCCTGGCGCGCAGCGAGGTTGATGAGGCCGAAATCGACAGCCCCGCGCTGCGCGACAAACCCTGGGGCCGGCCCATACTGGCGGTTGCCAAAATGCCCGAGGATCCGCAGGCACGCCGCCAGCTGATCGAGGAAACCCTGTTCGGGGGTAAGCCCGACATCGAGCGGCGCCCTGCGTTGTGGCGACCCTACGCCAGCGAGCAGCGGCAAGTGCTGAATCGGGCGCGGCCGCTGCAGGAGCTTGAGACGTCGCAACCGGCGACCGGGGCGACAGTGCGGGCGATGACCGAGCGCTACGGGACGGCGCTGAAATATGTGCCGGTCATTGGCAAAACCCGCGCCTACGCGCTGGTGCTTGAGCCCGACACGCTACGACCTGTCGATATCATTGACGCCGACCCGTTCGGGGGTTCCGGCTAGTTCTTCGACCGCACCGGCACCCGAACGTGTTGCGGTTACGCAACGCAATCTGCACGTGCAGCAACAAACGTTTGCGCAGCCCTCAGTGTGCCCGTCCGGTTACGCTGCGTGCCGGACTTTCGGCGTGTTCGACAAATGGACAAAAACACTCACCGGGGACAATGAGTGTTGGTAATAACTGACAAAAGGTCGTATGGTTGCCTGCTTAGACGCTGTATAGCTGTCTGGAAAACCGTTTTTTGATCGATTGACCTCCGGGGGGAAGTGAATGAACGTTCGCAATGCTCTGCCTGTCGCGGGAATCGCCGCGGTGTTTGGCCTGCCTACTGCAGTGCTGGCACCGAGTGCGGGTTTCGCGCAATCCACGCCTGACGAAATTGTCGTGTCGGTACGCCGCAAAGACGAGAATCTGCAGGACGTTCCGATCGCGGTGTCCGCACTGAGTGAACAAACCATCGAGCGCTACGGCATCAACGATGTCGGCGACGTGGCCAAATTTACCCCCGGCATCCAGTTCGACGAAGGCTTCGGTGCTCAGGACACCCGCGTGGTCATTCGCGGCCTGTCTCCCACTCGAGGTCGTGCCAATGTGGCCCTGCTGGTCGACGGCATTGACTTCACGGGTGAGGCAGTTTCGACGGCGGGTGGCGGCGTGCTGGTCAATCAGCAGCTGCTCGACATTGAGCGTATCGAGGTTGTCAAAGGTCCGCAGAGCGCACTGTACGGCCGTAGTGCCTTTGCTGGTGCGCTGCAATACATTACCAAGCGTCCGAACCTGGAAGAAGCAGAGGGTGACCTGCAATTCCAGATGGGTACGGATGGCACCACCGGAGGGCGCCAGCAGCGAATCAGCGGCGCGTATGGCGGCCCGGTGACCGAGAACTTCGGGTTGCGGGTGAACGGCTTGTTGTATGACGACAACGGCTTTTACCGCAATGACCTGACCGGCCAGCGAGTGGGTGGACGTAAAGGCTTCGGTGCTGCTATTTCCGGGCTTTGGGATGCCGGCGGACCTATTACGGTCTCGGGTCGGCTGGCGGGCTCGAGCGAGGAGTTTGAGCCGCAGGCGCAGTCTCGAGTTCGCGGCTCCACGGTAATCGATATCGATGACTCCCAAGTTGTGCAGGACGGTACCGTCGATACTATTGTGCGCACCAGCGGTCTGACGGGAGCGATTGGTGGCCCCGCGGCCTATCCGGCATGTGCGCCTGCACCCACGGTCGGCCTGGATGGAGTGGTTTCATCCTGTCTCGGCTTGCCGAAACTGATCGTGACCGGGCAGATGCCTGACGCGGATCAATTGTCGATCCTGCAAAGCAATAATCCGCGCGACGGCAATAATTATCCCGGCACTGAAGTTGACACCATCACCGGCACGCTGAAATTCACTTTCGACGTCGATGGCGGTGAGTTCAGCTCTTACACGGGTATTGCGGCGGTTGATTCGAACCAGTTCTTCGATGGCCAGAATGATGCGCTGCCGCCAGGAACCTACGGCCCGTTCGCTGGTCTGGGTAACTACAGCTTCACGCTTCCGGAGTGCGGTTTTCTTGATTGTTCCCCGACCAAGCAAACGATCGGTTTCAATAACGAGACACGCCTGCTGAGCCAGGAGTTTCGTTTCGCGTCTGACCTCGATGGTCCTGTCAACTACGTGGCCGGTGCCTTGTTCTGGTCAGAGAAAGTGAAGCAGCGGGAGTTTGGTACTACGGTATCCCCGGCTATTTTCCGCCGGCCCATAACGTTTGGTCCGCCGCCGGTGCCGGATACACGGCCTCTGCCAGTCAACACGCAGCCGCCTGCGGCATCGGTCATCACCGACGTGCTTTCTCCCGATCAGGCGGTTGTGCGGCGCGATACCGACAGCTTTTCGATATATGGCCAGCTGAGCTGGGAAATTTCGGACACCCTGCGGGCAACGTTCGAAGGTCGCCTGGTTAAAGAGGATCTCACTGTGGCCGGGCCGGTTTGTGACACGAACCTTACGCCGGCATTTAGCGGGCTGCCGAATGTCGACACGACTTTCCCGGACGGTTCAACCGTGACCACCTGCGATGCGCAGTTCCGCGGCAGCTCGTCGGTGGGCATAACCACCGGCGGTACCCTGCCGGACGGTACTTTTGTCCCGGCCGGTACCTATTCGAAGGCTTTCTTCAACTCGCGTGCAGCGCAGTTTGATGACACTTTCTTTGCTCCTAAAGCCACCCTCGAATACGCGCCGAATGATAACCAGCTGTTTTACTTCTCGGTTGCAGAGGGCATCAAGCCGGGCGGCATCAGCACGATTACAGCCGGCGCGTTCTTCGCCCCCGAAAACAACACCTTTGATCCCGAAAAGCTTCTCGCCTACGAGTTCGGTTGGAAGAACACGATGCTGGATGGACGCATGACCATCAATACTTCGCTGTTCTATCAGGATTACACAGACAAGCAGGTCGGCGTGTCACGCTTTGATCCGACCATCGGTACTGACGTCGGTTCTATTGAGAACGCGGGTGAAGCAGAAATCCTTGGTCTTGAAATCGAAGGTTTCTGGCAAGTGACCGATCGCTTCTCACTGTCTGGCGGCTATACCTACGTTGACTCGGAGTACACTCAGTTCGAAATCGAGACGTCTTCGTCGAACAACATCGCTCGCAGTCTGGCTGCAGGTGGGCAGGGTTGTAAGTCCTTCGCCACGCCGCTCAACGATGGTTTCGACGAGGTGTGTAACGTTAGTCTGACCGGAAACCGCTTTGAGGATGTTCCTGAGCACGCTTTCGTGGGTAATGCCCGCTATGTTGCGCCGTTTGGGTCTGGCGGTGGCAGGGAGTGGTACGCTGATGTCAGCTTTATCTTTCAGGACGAGCGCTTTATTGATGAGTTCAATGTGAAGTCGCTCGACGCCTACTGGCTGACAGACATTCGCCTGGGACTGCTCTCTGACCGCTATGAAGTCGTCTTGTTTATGGACAACGCGTTTGACGATGACACCGTCAAGACGGCTGTCGACTTTGGTTCACAGGTCGAGACGACGCGTATCGGCCAGTTTCCTCCCGGCCCCAGCGATGGCGTGATTGTTACCCTGCCTGACCCGCGTACGGTTGGTGTGCGCGCCTCCTTCAATTTCTAAATTTGAAGTTCCAAGACCGCAAAAGCCGGCTGCCACGAGGCAGCCGGCTTTTTTATTGCCTTTTTAGCGCACTGGCCGGCAGCCTGTTGGTTTTTGGCTCGCAGCATTTGGTGGTTGGCTGGAGTCGTGGCGAAGGCGTAACCTGAGGAAAGGAAAATGCTGAAGGTGTTGACGGTCTGTTTCGTCACGCTGGCTTTGGCCGCGTGCACGCCAAACAGGATAACTAACGGGGCCGCCGGCGCAGAGCGCTCCGAACCGATACTCGTGGGCGGCGCGACGGGCAATCAGGGTGGCGCAGTCGTCGCCGATCTGCTGGCACGCGGCTACCGCGTGCGCGCGCTCACTCGCCGACCCGACAGCGACGACGCGCGCCGTCTGGCGGCGCTGGGCGTTGAGGTGGTGGAGGGCAACTATGGCAATGCGGCTTCCCTGGATGCAGCGCTGACCGGCGTGCGGCGAATGTTTTTCTACAGCGGTCGTTCGAGCGACGAACTGCAGGAGGGGCTGACGGTGCTGGCGGCCGCCAAGCGCGCCGGAATTGAGCATTTGATCTACAGTTCCGGCGCGGCGGCCGAGCCGGGTATCGGCCTTGACGGCCCCAAGCAGCAAATCGAGCTGGCCATTGTGGCCAGCGGCATCCCCTACACAATCGTGCGGCCAGTCGCGTTCATGGAGAACTTTGCGGGCCAGCAGCGGCGCATTGCGACCGTGGGTATCACCGATTCGCGCGCACCCGACCGGGTACTGCATTTCATCGCGCTGCGCGACATAGGGCGCGTCGTGGGCGGCGCGTTCGCCGACCCGGACCGCTGGATCGGCAAGGCCTTCAACCTTGCGGGCGACCGCATGACCATGGCCGAGCATGTGGCGGTCTTCAGTCGGGTCATGCAGCAGCCCGTCACCTACAACCGGCTCCCGCCCGAGGAGCTGCAGGCGGCGCTGCCCAAGCCGCTGCGCCCGTTGTTCCGCTGGTACGAGGAAGTGGGGTACACCGCCGACGTTGCCATGCTGCGCCGCGAGTTCCCGGAAATGCTGACGCTCGAGGACTATCTGCGCACCAGCGGCTGGGGGCCAGCCGACCAGCGGAAATAGTTGCAAATGAGAATCATTAACTTAAGATTCAGGCGTGGGCTAAATTCATGGCAACGCTTGTAACGACGCTGTTAGTAGGCGTATTCTTTACACGCATATATAAAGCGGTCTTATTCCGTATCTGATTATTGTCCACGGGGGATTTCACACTATGTCAGAGCGCTCGCTGCTCCGCCTTTCTTCGATCAGCCGTACAGCTGTTTTTTGCCTTGCAGCAGTTGCGGCCGCCTGCGGCAAGCCGCCCGCCGATGCCGAGCCTGCGGCCGAGGCGCCTGCCGCTGAGTCCGCGCCCGCCACTGCGGCAAGCGCGACACCGATTGTGGCGAAGCGGAAGCACCCCGACGAACTCCCGACCTGGAAGATCCCGAACATCCCGGAGGCTGCCGAGGCCTACTACGCTCCGGACAATCTGCACGTCATTGCCCAAACCCAGGATCCCGAAGCGCTGCGCGCCGAGGGCCGGGATTCCGGTGCGCTGACCTATACCTTTACCGACCAGGGCACCGACATTAAACGCATCAACGACAAAGGTCAGGATGCGTGCTCCTATTTCACCCCCGACGGTGACGGGCTTATATGGACCTCGACCCGCGATAACATGGACATGCCGGTCGGCAACTGGTCTGACTCGGATGACTACCCGCAGGGCGCCGAGCTTTACATGTCCGACCTGGACGGCGACAACATCCGCCGCCTGACCGACAACGAGTATTACGAGGCCGAGGTGTCCATTTCGCCGAACGGCGAATGGGTGGTGTTCGGCCGGCAGATCGAAGGCAAGATGGATTTGTGGCGGATGCGGCCGGACGGCAGCGAGGAGCAGCAGATCACTTTCACCGATGACTGGCAGGAGGGTGCGCCGTTTTACCTGCCCGACAACGAGACGATCCTGACTCGCGCCTGGAAGCGCAGCGAGTATGGCAAGATCCGGCCCACGCCGATGACCGTGTTCACCGTCAAGCACGACGGTTCCGAAATTATCCCGCGCACGTTTGACCGTGACATGAACTGGGCACCGTATCCGGCTCCGGATGGCCGGCACTATGTGTTTGTGCGCATCGTGGAGGACAACAACTGGGAAGTGTTTCTGGGTGATCTGGCCGGTGGCGAGCCGGTGCGGCTTACCTACAACGATAGTTTTGACGGCTTCCCGTCGATCTCGCCGGACGGCACCAAGATGCTGTTCGCGCGGTCTGAGGGCCCCGGATTCATGTCGGGCCTCTACACGCACGTGATGGACGTGAGTTCGCTGGACCTCGGTCCGGAAAACTACGCGGGCGAGGTGCCGTCCATCGAACCGCCGGCCGAGTCCGACGGTGACGGGTCCATGGCTGCTAACTAGACAGCCAGCCTGGTCGCTAACTGAAAATTTTTCTGTAAATTGTTATTTGCAGTGTGGTAGTAAGCAGTACTTGAATAAGAAGGTAGCCCGTAAGGGCACAACCGGGGGGAGTCCCAATGAAGCAGTTGTATAAAAATTTAATGCTCGTGCCTGTGGCGAGCCTGGCGGCGCTTTCGGCGTACGCGGCGGAGAACCAGAAGGAAGTGGGCGCAGCGGTGACCGCAATCACCGAAGACGATATCGAGCGGTTCTCGGCGCTCCCCATCGATGAACTGGTCACTACCGCACGCCGAGCCGAAGAAAACGTGCTTGAGGTGCCAATTGCGATCACGACCTTAACCGAGGAGCAAATCGCGAAAGGCGGCATACGCGGCATCGCCGATGTCGCCGCTTTCACGCCCGGCCTGTCGTTCGCCAACTTCTTCGGTGAGGCCTTGCCGAAGCCGGTCATTCGTGGTCAGGCGCCGGTCGATATTTTTGGTGAAAATAATACGTCGGTGTTTATCGACGGTATTTTCGTCTCCAGCGTCACCGGCGTGAACCTCAGCTTTATTGATCTGGAGCGCATCGAGGTGCTGAAGGGGCCGCAGGGCGCCTATTTCGGTAACAACGCATTCAGCGGTGCGATCAACTATGTCACGCGACGGCCGACTGACGAGTTGTCGATTCGAGCTGAAGTGACGGCCGGCAGCTACGAGACGGTGCGTGCCTCGACGTCCATTGAAGGTCCTCTCACCGATTCGCTGTCAGGCCGGATCTCCTTCCTTTACGACGATTTCGGCGGCACCTATAACAATCAGTCGGATATCGATCAGGACATCGGCGGCCGTCAGTACAAGACGGTTTCCGGTTCGCTGTTTTTCACGCCGGCGGACGCATTCTCTGCGCAGCTGAACCTTTACTATTCGGATGACTCGATAGACCCGGCAGCCAACGCAACGACGCCCGCAACCTGCCAGGCTCGGTTCGACGATCCGACTGTGCCGGTGCGCAATCAGAACCGCCCGCTGAACGTGTGCGGCGAGGTTCCGCGCTTCGGCCAGGATGACCTGTCTACTGTGCCCGGCGAGACCGGCCAGCGCCGTGAAGTCTTCCGCACCACGCTGAAGATGGATTACTCAACCGACTTCGGTACTTTTTCATCGCTGACGGGCTTCTCTGATACATCGGACATCAGCTTTGATAACGGTAATCCTGGCAACACCAATACGGTGTTCTCGTATTTCAGTGAGGGTATCCCGTTCGGAAGCATTAACCTGTTTGATGCAGGCGGACTGGTGATTCAGGCCGTCGGCGAAAGTGAGAATAAGGACTTCAGTCAGGAGTTTCGATTCACGAGCCCGACCGATCGAAGTCTGCGGTACACCGTGGGTGCTTACTACTTTAAGCAGGAGTCCGACACCCCGCTGCCATGGCAGGATGTGCGCGCACAGAACGCCAAGCCGGATGACTTCACCTCGTTCTGCCCGCTGTGTATACAGATCTTCCCGGGCGCAGCTATCAGTCCGTTCTCGGCGGGTAACGCCGCATTTGGCCCCTGGTTCTCGGCTCTGCCAAACCGTAACGCCGGATATGCTCGCCGGGATCAGCGCGACGCCGCGGTGTTTGGCTCGATAGAGTATGACATCGGCGACCGGTGGACCGCTTACGCTGACATTCGTTATACCGAGCGCCGTGTAGTCAATGATGGTCTGGCGATCAATTACGATTACGACATCACCACGGACACGATTAACGATGCCAACACCGTACGTAATTTCTCGTCTCTCGAGGCCGATACAGACTACATCACCTGGCGCGCGAGCCTTTCGTATGCACCGACCGATGTTTCGCAAATATACGGTTCTATTGCGACCGGCGAAAAGGGCGGCGGCGTCGACAGTTTTGAGGTGATCGGCAGCAGTAACCCGGCGCTGAATAATACGATTCGGCAGGTAGAGTTCGGACCTGAAAGCAATACGACCTACGAACTGGGTTATAAGACGGCCCTCAACGAGGGGCGGACGGTTGTCGACGCGGCGGTTTACTATGTTGACTGGGCAGACATTGTTATCCCGATCATTAACGACACCATTCCCGATCCGGATAACCCGGGCGGCACCCTGGGTGTGCAGACGTACACGATTGACCAGAATGCCGGTGATGCATCCATTGCGGGTGCTGAGTTCAGCGTTCGTTCGCAGCTCAGCGACTATGTCAGCGCCGGCTTTGGTGCATCGTATAACCGGGCCGAGCTTGACGAAGGCAGAATCGAGAGTTTCGCCGAGTTCCCGGCGTTCGCACCGGATGGCGATATGAGCGGTCAGACGCTGCCGCGTCAGCCCGAGCTGCAGCTGAATGCCAACGTCACCTTTACCGATCAGCTGGTCGGTGACTGGGACTGGTTTGTGCGCGGCGACGCGTTCTACCAGTCGCGGTGGTACGTGGGTCTGCCGAACCAGGCACAGATTCCGAGTCGGGTGATCGCCAACCTGCGTCTGGGTCTCGAAACCGACCAGTTTTCGGTCGAGTTCTGGGCGCGCAATCTGTTTGACAATGACGCGCCCACTGCCGCATTCCGCGACGTGTATTTCACCAATGCGCGTCAGGCGAACGGCGGCTTTACCTCGGGTGGTTTCGACAACTTCTTCCCGTGGCGCCTGTCGGTTGCTCAGGCCGAGCGTCGGGTGATTGGCATGACGGTGCGGGCCCGCTTCGGCGGCTAGTCGCCGGATCGGGCCGCAGGCCCGATGCCGATGGTAAGTTAAAGCCCGCGGCTCGTTTGAGCTGCGGGCTTTTTAGCTCTGCCGGTCGTGATTCACTATCGTACCGATAGTTGGCTTACTTGCAGGGCACATCAATGTGAGGACTTTGCTGTGAACAGAATTGTAGTCACGCTGTTTAGTGTTTTTCTGGCGCTACCCGGCATTGCGGGCGAGCGCGAATCCGATCTGCGTCTGCCAATTGGTGATCCGCAGCGAAGCGACAAGCAGGTCGAGGTTGTGATGGACGGCATCACCGACACCTCCACCGGTGAAATTATCGGCCCGAGCCAGATGGCGAAGCGGCTGTCCGATGTGGGACTGGTCTTTGTCGGCGAAACCCATACCAATCTCGACTATCACAACGCGCAGCTGAAAGTGATCCAGGAGCTCTACAAGGCCGGGCGTGACGTGATGATAGGTCTGGAGATGTTCCCTTACACGCAGCAGGCCTCGCTCGACAAATGGACGCAGGGCGGGTTCACCGAGGCCGAGTTTATCGAGGAGGCCGGCTGGTACACCTACTGGAGTTACAACTGGGAATACTACCGCGAGATTTTCCTGTACGCCCGGGAGAACAATATCCCCATGTACGGTGTGAATACGCCGCGCGAGGTGGTCAAGGCCGTGCGCAAGAAAGGGTTTAAGGATCTGTCGGACGAGGAAGCGGCGCACATTCCCAACGAGGTGCTGCCGGTTACCGACGAACAGCGCCGCATGTACAAGTCATTCTTCGACCCCGCCGATACACTGCACATGAGCGACGCGCAGATGGAGGGTATGCTGCGTGCACAAAGCACCTGGGACGCGACGATGGGCTGGAACTCGCTGCAGAGCCTGAAAAAGCACGGGGGCGAAGACGCGATCATGGTGGTGTTGATCGGTTCGGGTCACGTGACCTACGGGCTGGGCTCCGAGCGGCAGACAGCGCCGTATTACAGTGGCCGCATCGCATCGATTATTCCGGTGCAGATCGACCCGCGCACGCCGCCCGAAGAGCGCCGGGTACAGGCTTCTTACGCTAATTACATCTGGGGTTTGCCGCAGGCCCGCGAGGAGGTCTATCCGTCGCTGGGCGTCTCGCTGATGGGCGCGCTTGGCGACCAGCCGACCAAGGTCATTCAGGTCAGCCGCGGGTCCGTGGCCGACCGGGCCGGGATACAGGTCGGCGATGTGCTGCTGGAGCTGAACGGCAAGAAAATTGGCGACAGCGTTGCGCTGCGCAGCCATGTAGCGACATGGCGCTGGGGTGACATGGCCCAGGCGCGTATAGAGCGTGACGGCGTGCCGCGCAAACTGATCGTGCCGGTCCGCCGCGCCCGTGGAGGCTCGTCATGATGAGAAGAAAATTCGCGACCCTGC
>JGI12048J13642_10431240_pt1 | contig 10885 bp, 10 predicted proteins | sample ElkSlonscriptome_16_FD_13642 | JGI IMG/M metagenome (IMG submission 13642) | reverse complement strand
GGTCAGCATGAAGCGTCAATCAACTCGAGCCAAATCGTTAAAGCGCACGTGCGAACTGTGAAACTGTAGTTCCACCGTACCAGTAGGGCCGTTGCGCTGTTTGCCAATAATGATTTCGGCAATGCCTTGTTTTTCGGATTCTTTGTTGTAATACTCATCGCGGTAAATAAACGTCACTAAGTCAGCATCTTGTTCAATGGCACCAGATTCGCGCAAGTCCGAAAGCATCGGGCGCTTATTCGGGCGCGACTCCACCGCCCGTGAAAGTTGCGACAGCACCAACACAGGTACATCAAGTTCTCTTGCCAACGCTTTGAGACCCCGTGAAATCGAAGAAATCTCTTGTTGTCGGTTTTCGCCGCCACCGCCCCGGCCACTACCCTGCATGAGTTGCAAGTAATCGATAACAACCAAGTGCAAACCACGCTCTGCCATAAGGCGACGTGCCCTCGAGCGCAGTTCCATCACCGTCATGTCTACACTGTCATCAATAAAAATCTGCGCTTCAGACATTTTGCCAGCAGCCTCAGCCAGCCTTTGGAAGTCACGTTCCGACGGTTCACGTCCCCGCAAGCGGCTCATGTCCACCCGGGCTTCACTACAAATCATGCGCATGACGAGCTGCACAGCGGACATCTCTAACGAAAAAATTCCCACCGTCTTGCCGTGGCGCAACGCGGCATTTGCCCCGATGGTCAGCGCCAAGGCGGTCTTCCCCATCGACGGCCGCGCTGCCAACACATTCAAACTGCTCGGTTGTAAACCCGCCGTTAAACCGTCAAGTTCCCGAAAGCCAGTAGCAAGCCCTGTTACCGTGTCTTCGTTGGTAAACAACTCTTGAATGTACTCAAAGGTTTCAGTCACCAAGCTGGTCATGCCTTCAAAACTGTGGTTACGTTTGTTGCTCGCCAGTTCAAAAATACCCGATTCAGCTTTGTCCAAAATCTGCTCAATGGGTAAGGCTTGATCGTAAGCAGTTTGCATGATTTGGCCACTCGTCGAGATCAAATCGCGCAAGGTGGCTTTTTCGGTGACGATGCGGGCGTAGTTTTCAGCATAGGCAGCAGTAGGTACCCCGTCGGCAAGGCCAATCAAGTACGGCACACTACCGACTGACTCGAGCTCATTGGTCTGCCGCAACTCCTCAGTGAGGGTCACTAAGTCAATGGGTTCACTGCGCTGAAAAAGGCGCTCACACGCACGGAAAATTTTGCGGTGGGCTTCTTTGTAAAAACTTTCCGGACGCAGTTTGCCCTCGAGGTACGAAAACACTTCGTTATCGAGCAAAATGCTCCCCAACACGCTCTGTTCGGCTTCTAGGTTGTGCGGCGGCAGACGGCTTTCCACGCTGGCTATTGTACGAAAGACACCCCACCTCAGCACGTGCCGTTTGCGTTGACAGCAGCACAGGCTCAGTGATAGGAATAAACAGCCATGACTTCAAATACCATGACAGCATCTTCACGACACAGCACGTTTACGACACAGCACGTTTACGACAGCGTATTCACAACAGCATGTTGATACAGCGTGTTACTGATACAGCGTGTTGATATGGCAGCAATCAGGTGAGTGAGGGTCAAGCCGACTTTTAGATACATAGCGCGTGAGCTTACTCGGTAAATCATATTGGGAATTGTTTTTTACTTTACATCCTCATATACCCACTAATCGTAATTGCTTTTTAAGATAAATTTATTTTTGGAACAAAAAACGTTGGATGCAGCATAGAATAAATTGCCTAAAGTCCGGTGTAAGCACACGAATTGACGACAAAAAACCGTCTCTCACCTTGGTAGGCGTTTTGCTCATTGTTTATTAAGATTGCCTGATAGCATTTGGTGGATAACACTTACCTTGACTCGAGTAGCGATAGGATACAAACGTGAGCCGCCCACTAACACGCTTTTCGACGCACCCGACGCAACAATGGTCTGCAGTCGCTGTCATGGTAGGTATTGTCATGGTGGTGAGCGCCCAAGGTATTGACCTATTAGGTTTAACCGTTAGTGGCGTGTTTGCTTACGCTGTAGGGACGTTACCTATGGGTGCAACATTGATTCGGGCTGTTAGTGGTTTTGACCCAAGGCGCGTGCACGCCTACACCTTAGGCATTGAAAATCTTTATCACTTTGTTGGTGCTCCTCTTGCGGTGGCGTCGTTTGGGTTGGATGTGGCTAAGGGCGCACTTACGCTGATGTTTATTGGCTTTATGCAACCAGCAGCAACGGCACTGGCGATGGTGGCGGTGTTTGCGGGGCATTTGTATCCCCTACCCAAACTGGCTACAGCCTTACCTCGAGGACGGGGTGGGGGCGTGTTTGTTGGGGTGGTGGTGGGATTACTGATGATGGGGCAGCTCGAGCCCTTGCAAGTCTTATTAATCGTTGCAGCGTACCTAGTGGGTTTAACAAGCCGCTACCTAACAGTTGCTACGTTGAGTGCGTTCATTAGTTTGCCGCTTTTGCTATCTACAGAATTGCTCCCTACAGGGTTGCTATCTACAGAATTGCTCCCTACAGGGTTGCTATCTACGGACTTACTCTCTACGGGTACACAACCCGCCCTCACTGGTGCTGCAAGCCTCATCAGTTTGCTGGCGCTGTGGCGACAAAAGGCCAGCTTAGGACGCATCGTCAATGGCCTCGAGAGCAAACTTGGCGAAGCTCCCGCTGTGCACGGGGTTGACCCCAATGTGGTCTATGCGGCTTTTATGATTCACCCCATGACCTTAGATGACATGTGGCAACTGCGCAGTCAGCGTTGGTTGGGCAAGTTAGTTGCCGGTGGGGTCATTCCAAAAGGGTTGTTGCGGCGCAGTTTGTTGTGGTGGCGACCGCAAAAAGTGGACGATTGGCGCGGCATCACCTTGGCTGACGGACGCGAACTGCGGGTGCTGGTGATCGGTGCGCCCATGCTACCCGAACAGATCCGCGCTTATCCGCAAGAAGCCTTGCGTATGGCCATTCAAGGGGCAAAGTTAGCACGGGAATTTGGTGCTGAGAGCCTTGGTCTAGGGGCGTATTGGTCAACGGTAGGCAACAAAGGCCTAGAAGTGCAACACGCCGTACCTGATATTCATATTACTAATGGCGGGGCGTATACGGCAGCAGCAATCGATGCAGCGTTGCCGATGTGGCTCGAGCACTTACACACCACCTATCCAAACGTGCCTTTGTGTGCAGCAGTCGTCGGTGCCAACGGCGTTGTGGCGTTCGGCGTTGCTCGCACCCTCACCGAACATGTCGATACTTTGATATTGATAGGGCGCAACATGGCTCGAGTTAGGCGCAGTGCTGCTACCTTGCAAAGGCGTCACCCGAAGCTCACTATCATCGCGACTACTGATATGCACACCTGTCAACGGGCGCATCTCATCGTTACCGCAACAAGTAGCCCCGTGCCGGTGTTACAAGCAAAACACGTTTCTAAAGACTGTTGGATTTACGACGTAGGCCGCCCGAGTGATGTAGCCGAAGATGTCTACGGCGTGCCCGGGGTCAAGGTGATTCCTGGGGGTGTGGTGCGCCCACCCGGGAACAGTGAGGATTTTGCCAACCTCGACATTCACTTCGGACGCGGGCAAATTCCGGCTTGCATGGCAGAAACCATGATTATGACGGCCACTCGAGCCTATCAACGGCAATCGCTAGGCAGTCGCACCAAAAGCGAAAACATAGCGTTTTATCTCGAAGAAGGTGCCCGCTTAGGGTTCACCCTCGTCACCCAACCGCAACCTGCCCCCGTAAACGCGTCCGCTGCTTGAGTTGCGATATTACCATTAGCTTTACATTATTTATTTTCGTATTACTTACAACGTCTATCCATGCAGTTCATTCAATTTATGCGGCTCAATTCACGCGGCGCAGTTCAAACAGTCAGGTTGGCCATAGGCTGACTAATATAATGGCAAAGCAATGACAAAGCACACCGTTAGTCGACAAAATTATCAGCCGATACATCCACCAATTTGGGACAGGCTCGAGGCAAAACCCTTCCCCTCTATCAACCGCACCAACTGTATCAACCGCACCAACTGTATCAACCACATCAACTGTACAAACGGGGAACGTTGATGGTCGTTTTGTGCGTTCCCGGTAGCATCGACGACGACATCCTCACAAGTACCCTGTGGGACGCAGGCTGCTTGGGACTCGCCGAACAACCCGAACGGCCAGGTGAAGTGCTCGCATATTTTGATGCGCCGTTTGCTTTAACAGGGGTGCTCGAGGCAGGCAGTTGGCAAGCTCCCGATGAAACTGATTATGTTGCCCGCTACAACCAAGACGTGCAACCGGTGCGCATTGGCAATCTCATCATCGCCCCAGAACACGCTGAGGTTAATGAGTCTGAAGGCAATACTGCCATCATCATCCGCCTAGACCCAGGGCGAGCGTTCGGCAGTGGTCAGCACCTCACTACCCAGTTGGCGCTCGAGGCCATCGCCCAGCAAGCCGCCCAAGATATCGTTACTGATACGATTAACAACACAAATAATACGACTAACAACACGACCAACAACACGACTAACAACACGACCGCAAAACGCTTGCTTGACGTAGGCGCGGGGTCAGGTATTTTGACCATTGCAGCGGATTTGTTGGGCTACCAAGCACAAGGTATCGACATCGACCCAGAAACCGTGCCCGTCGCCGAAGCCAACGCTCGTGCCAACAGTTCACAGGCTGTGTTTACTCACACCAGCTTGGACACCTTGCCAGCTGCCCACTATGACATTGTGGTGGCCAATATTTATGCCAACGTGCACGCGGCGCTAGCAGCAGATTATGCTCGAGCACTTGTCCCCGGCGGCACGTTGCTACTTACAGGCATCTACCTCGAAGACGGCGTGCAAACCACGCTTGCGGGTATCGCCCCTTGGTTTGACGTGCGCAACATCACTCGCAGCGACACATGGGCGTTGATAAGTGCCAGCAAACCGTTGGTAAGCGCCAGCAAAGGAAAATAAATGCGGGTTCATCGGGTGTACGTGCCCACGTTGACAAAACAGATTGACGCAGCCAACACGACTATCACTTTGCGCGGGCGGGAAGCTCATCACCTAGCAAACGTCCTGCGGATATCAACCGGACAAGCAGTGCGGGCGTTCGATGGGCGTGGTTACGAAGCAGACGGCGTCGTAGTAGATATCGCTGATGATGCGGGTGGGGTGGTGCTCGAGCTATCTTCTGCCTACGTCAGTGACCTTGAAAGCAGCTGGCAGGTGCACATGGCCGTAGGCCTTCTAAAAGGCGACAAACTCGCCGACGTGGTGCGGCAAGTGACCGAACTTGGGGCGGTTAGCGTGCAGCCGTTTACCAGCCGTTTTGGCGATGTACCCAAAGCTTCAGCCAACAAACTGCAACGCTGGCGCAGAATTGCCCAAGAAGCTGCCAAACAATCCGGGCGCAGTGTGGTGCCAGAGGTGCGTGACCCGGTGAAGGTAGAGGTGCTCGAGCCCCACGACCTAGGTATCATCGCCCACCCTTATGCTGGTGAACACCTGCACGACCTTTTAGAACGTCAACTACTGGCCGAACACACCTCACTGACGCTCATTACCGGCGCAGAAGGCGGCCTCGCTGACAGCGAAATCGAGCAACTGACCGCCAAAGGCTTTCAGACGGTGTCCTTAGGTAAACGCATCCTCCGCGCCGAAACTGCACCAATCGCTTTGCTATCCGCGTTGTTGCTTCCCCAAGGGCGTTAGACTACCAGCATGCGCCAGCTGAAACGCCCCGTTTTGATTGTCTTGTTATTGGGTCTGTGTGCAGGTATTGTCTCGAGCTGCACCTATACTTACATCCCCCCCGTCCCGCGTGGGCGCGTGGAACCAGAAGCCACTTTGGACTTGCACGCCTCAGCGGGTATCGTCACCGAGACGGTTTCTGGTAGCGAACGTTTGGCGTTGCAACTTACTGCTAGCAACGTCCCCGAAGCAGATTGGTTGGCAGTGCAGTGGTTTGCGCCTGATAATCAGCAAGTAGCCTCAGCGTCGCAGTGGCTCGAGCCGTCCCGTCAACCACAAGACCTGCGTTTTGTACTCTCCGGCGACATACCCTTGCGCCCCGGCGACTGGCGGGCAGTAGTGTCTTATCAAAGCCGCGTAGCGCGGCAGTTTAGTCTTCCGCTGGTTGCAGACGTTGAGACTAATACTGAGACCGATGCTGACACAGGCGCAGATACCGATTCAGGCACTGATACGGGCACTGATACGGGCACTGATACGAGCATGGATACAGCAGAAGAAGATACTGAAGCGGATAATGAGCTCGAGACACCTGAAGACACCCTACCTGAAGCACCTTCTCTTGAAACCCCACCATCACAAACCCCACAACCATCACCTGCAACACCTGACTAACAGCACACTACCCAAACACGTAACGTCTATTAAACGCCATATGTCTATTGAAAGCCACGGCGACACGACGTCATTTGCAGACAGTGAATTTGCAGACAGTGAGCAGACACGCACGCCAAAATCACACGCTGAAATCACACGCCAAAATGATGTCAACAATTGAGAGCAAACACCAAAGTAATTAACTTGTTTAGAGGGTAAAAATCTACTTCGCACAGCACTTGCATGAAGCATTACAAAATCATGGAGCGTTACAAAATCAAATTAGAAAGTGCGACTGACACGCATCAACATGCAATTAACGTGCAGTTTAAGCAAGCAAACAGCAAAAAAATGGCGGAGAGGGAGGGATTCGAACCCTCGGTAGAGGAAGCCCCTACACCGGTTTTCGAGACCGACCCATTCAACCGCTCTGGCACCTCTCCATATAGCTAGTTTGTACTTTTAGTTTAGCAATGATTATCCACACCTCGCGGACGTGCTAGTAAAGTAACATGCCAACGAAATAGTAATGCTTTTGCAGGCTACCACATTTTGGACACTACCCTATAGCGCAGCGCATGACGGTGTGAGGGGCAGCTTAACATCCACCCACCACACCGCTGTCAAAATCACATCAACTAAGCGCTTACGGTCACTTTTTATCTTTGCTAGTAATTACCACCGGATTGCGGAAAGTACCCCGTTTTTGTGGCGCTCGCATGCGAAAGTTGAGCATCTCTACAAAAATCGAGAACCCAATAGCAAAGTATAAGTAACCCTTGGGGATGTCGTGACCGAAAGCTTCGGCAACTAGCGACACGCCAATCAGCAACAAAAAGCTGAGGGCTAGCATCTTCAAAGACGGGTGGGTATTGACAAAATCGGCCACCGGATTAATAGCAAACATCATGATAAACACCGCAATAATCACGGCAATGATCATCACCGGTAGGTCATCAGCCATACCTACGGCAGTAATCACCGAATCAAGAGAAAAGACGATATCGAGCAAAACAATTTGTATGATGATACTAAAAAATCCTGCTTCCTTTTTGCCACTACCGCCTTCGTCGTCTTCTTGGGGATGTTCCACTTTTTCGTAGATTTCGATGGTGGCTTTGTAAATCAAAAATAGACCGCCTGCAATCACAATCAGGTCGTGCCCAGAAAAGCCTTGTCCGGCGAGTTCAAACAGTTCGCGTTCTAAGCCCATTAACCAGTTGATGGACGCCAGCAGGCCAATGCGGGTAAACATCGCCAAAAACAGCCCTAGGGTGCGAGCTCGAGCTTGCTGTGACTCGGGCAACCTATCCGACAGAATGCTAATAAAAATAATGTTGTCAATCCCCAAGACGATCTCCAAAATCGTCAAGGTCACCAGTGCTGCATAGGCTTCGGGATTTGTTAACCAGTCCATATAGCTCCTTATTTTTATTAAATTATACCACTACAATCAGTGTAATTCACCACGTTCAATTCGTCACGGTCGCTTGCCGCAGTGGTCAGCACAATATGGCCAAAGACGTTGTGGCCAAAGACGTTGTGGCCAAAGACGCTTGGTTGCCTACCTTTATCGAGGGCGCCTATCCGGTGCGCTTGTCAGCTTCAAGTTCTATCAGCTTCAAGTTCTATCAGCTTCAAGTTCTATACAGCTTCAAGGTTCTACCAACGACGTGAGAGCCAATCGCATACAACCATGTGAACGGCTAAGCACCCGTAAACGGTTACGTACATGTGAAGGGCTACCCAAATACAAATAGCTATCAACATAGACAGCTATCAACATAGACAGCAACCAATAAGCAGCAACCGATAAACAGCAACCGATAAACAGCAGCTACGTGAGAAAAAACACATTGAGTGACACTAACGCGTTGGCGCTTTTCGCAGTAAATTACACCTTGTCAAGTGTCTTTGTGCATACACTAAGACAACATGACCGAGACCCTTTCTGACCCAACAGCTGCTATAACGCGGCGCAAAACGCCTACTGCTTGGATTGGTAACGTGCCTATGGGCAGTGACCATCCCATCGTGGTGCAGTCGATGACCAATACTGACACGGCTGACCCGGCGGCAACCGCTGACCAAGTTGCTGAACTTGCTCGAGCTGGCAGCGAGATCGTACGCATCACCGTTAACAACAAAATGGCAGCCAAGGCCGTTCCAGAAATCAAAACCCGACTAACAGATATGGGGTTAAATGTACCTTTGGTAGGTGACTTTCACTACAACGGACATATTTTGCTCAAGGAATTTCCTGATACTGCCCAAGCCCTCGATAAGTACCGCATCAACCCCGGTAATGTAGGCGTCGGTAAGTATCAAGATCAGAACTTTCGCACCATGATTGACGTGGCGCTCGAGCACGCCAAACCCGTGCGTATCGGCGTCAACTGGGGTTCACTTGACCAAGCCTTATTAACGCGCCTCATGGACGAAAACGCCGCTAAAACCGAGCCGCAAGATGCCCACTTGGTACTGATGGAAGCCATGGTGCAGTCCGCCCTATTTTCTGCTGAGGCCGCTGAGAACTGGGGTTTGGGACGCGATAAAATCGTCATCAGCGCCAAAGTGTCCACCCCACGCGACCTGTGGCATGTGTACCGGGCGCTAGCAGCCCGCTCAAATTACGTCTTGCACTTGGGTCTTACCGAGGCGGGCATGGGCACCAAAGGCGCTGTCTCGAGCGCTGCGGGTTTAGTGCCCCTGTTAGCAGAAGGCATCGGCGACACCATCCGCGTGTCACTCACGCCTGACCCGGGGGCTGCTCGCACCAAAGAAGTCGAAATTGCCCAAGAGATTTTGCAGTCGCTGGGCGTGCGCAGTTTTGTACCTACCGTCACTGCCTGCCCCGGCTGTGGCCGCACCACGAGCAGCCTCTTTCAGGAGATGGCGCAAGACATCCAAGCCTACTTAAAAGCACAAATGCCCGTCTGGCGCGAGCAATATCCGGGCGTTGAGGGCATGAAAGTCGCCGTGATGGGCTGCATTGTCAATGGTCCAGGTGAATCCAAACACGCCAACATCGGTATATCCTTACCCGGTACAGGCGAAGACCCCAAAGCGCCTGTTTACCGCGATGGCAAGTTGGTGACCACCTTGCAAGGGGCTACGCTAGTAGATGATTTCAACGCCATGATCGACGAATACGTCAAAACCCACTACGGCAAAGAACCCGTCAGCTAACAGTAAAAAGTCTTGCTTTTGGTCGTCCCTGAGCCAAAAAGCCTGAGTTTTACTTCTAGGGTTTACTCGAGGGTGCTCGAGCAATCGTGTGATAGCAACTATTGTTTGGGGGGCATTACAGCATTGAATGAGTGCAAACGTCGTCACAATCAATACCAGCCTGAAGGGTTGGCGCTCACGCGCTGGGCAGACTTGTAACGACAGCACATTTAATGCAAAAAGTAAGTGCCAGAAAGTAGGCAAGTGCCAAAGGAGTGGGGTATGACGCACGTCGCAAACGCACCAGCAGAACCGGCAGCAGAACCGGCAGCAGAACCAGTAGTAGAACCAGTAGCAAAACAGGTCACCGCTGCCATTAAGTCCTGTAAACGCCTCACCAAAGCGCACTCGAGCACTTTCTACTTGGGTTCACAGCTCTTCCCCAAAACCAAACGCGACGCCGTGCATGTGGTCTATGCGGTGTGCCGTAGCGGCGACGACGCCGTTGACGAAGCCCCCGACGTACAAACTGCTGCCGCCAATTTAGAAGCTTGGTGGCAGGCCATCGAACGGGCGTATGCAGGCACACCCGACCCAGCTAGCGCTTTGGAAGTGGGGTTGACGTGGGCACTATCGCGTTTTGACGTGCCAAGGGACGCGTTTTATGAGTTGTACTTGGGATTTGATAGCGACTTGCGTGGTGATGTGTGTTTTGAAACTCTAGATGACCTTATGCTTTACTGCCGCCGGGTGGCTGGCGTGGTGGGGTTTTTGATTGCTCCCATCGCGGGTTATCGCGGGGGTGATGAGACGTTAGAACAAGCCTTAGCTTTAGGACAAGCTATGCAACTCACCAACATCTTGCGTGACGTGGGCGAAGACTTGCGCCGGGGGCGTTGCTATTTGCCGCAGACATTGGTGAAAAAGCACAACGTGTCACTCGAGCGCCTGCAAGAAGGTCACATCGACGCCAATTATGTGGCTTTGCTCGAGGAACTGTGCGACCTAACGCACAACCTATACCGTCAAGGCTGGCAAGGGATTTCTAAGCTCGAGGGCATCGCGTCAGTGGCAGTAGGGGTTGCTGCGCTTAACTACGAAAGCATCTTGCGCAAATTGCGTCAAAACCACTTTGATAACTTGAGCCGCCGGGCGTATTTGCGCACGTATGAACGGTTAGTCCTTATCCCTAGGGCGGTGTACAGCATTTTGAGTGGTTGGTAGGGTTTATGTTAATTACCACGCCAATTACTAGATCGATAACTACGTCAATTATCACGCCAACTACTAAATCGATAACTACGTCAATTATCACGCCAACTACTAGATCGATAACTACATCAATTGCTATGTTGATTAAGTCAATTAATA
>JGI12048J13642_10108649_pt1 | contig 10890 bp, 9 predicted proteins | sample ElkSlonscriptome_16_FD_13642 | JGI IMG/M metagenome (IMG submission 13642) | reverse complement strand
AAGATTTTGAATGTTGGATTTTGGATTGGGTGGGCAATAAATTCAACATCCAGAATTTTACCTCAATCTTTCCTGCCCGCCGAAGCCCTTACGGGCGTTTACGGCTAAGGCGGGAACCTAAACCTAAACCTCATCACGTTTGCTTCTCGGCACGAAATGAGTAGGCTACATCAACCATTAGGCATCTTCCTTTATCACTTACGTGAAAAAAACATGCGCATAAAATTGAAAAACAACCGTTATAGTCCTAAATAAAGCACAAATTGGAATACAAAACATACGTAAACACTTTACCTGAAGCGAAATACTCCGTATTTTAACCGCCTAAGGAAAACCACCAGTACCCGAATTCCCTTACAGCCCGGCTTAGCTTTCTGATACTGGTCCCGTAAATTCCCAAACTGTTTTTGCCGAAAGGCGAAACAGATGAACATATCAAAACCGATCGACACCTTGCGCGTACTGCCCTACATTGTTCTGACCCTTTGTCTGCCGATCCTGATCACGGCACAACCCGCTCCCGATATCCATACCCCGGTTATCACCTTCTCCGTGGAAGGCGGATTTATGAATTACCCCATCGCCCTTCGGTTACTTGCGGCCGATGCCGATATTTACTATACCACCAATGGCAATCAGCCTTCGCGCCACGCCACCAAGTACGATAGTCCCATCCGAATTGAAGAGACCACAGTAGTGCGGGCCGTCGCCTATAAGGACGGGCAGCGCAGTGACTTTGTCTCACAGACCTATTTTATTCAAGAGCCGATCACCAATATGCCCGTGGTATCTATTGGTATATCACCCTATATACTCTTCGACCCGGTAAAGGGACTGTTCATGCAGGGCAGCCGCGCAGATAAAACGAGCAAGCGTAAGTCAGGAGCTAATTTCTGGTCGCGCCAGGAGGTAACCGCCAATATCGAACTATTCGAGAGCGATGGACGCCAGGTCTACAACAGCCTCTCAGGCCTGCGTCTGTTCGGAGGAATGAGCCGGCTATTCCCTCAGAAATCCATGGCACTGGTAGCCCGTTCCAACTATGGCGAAAAGCGCATTGACCACCCCGTTTTTGGTCCCGATAAAGAGGATAAATTCAAGTTCCTCATCTTGCGGAACTCCGGATCGGACTTCGGGCGATCTCATCTTCGGGACGCGCTAATTACCACCATTACCGAAGACTGGGAACTGGATTTGCAAGCCTATCGGCCCGCCCACGTGTACATCAATGGGGCCTATTGGGGCATTTACAACATTCGGGAAAAGATCAACCGGTACTTTCTGGCCAGTCATCACGATGTTGACAAGGACAGCCTCGATCTGCTCGAACATTATATGACCCTCAAACGGGGAAGCCGGCGGCCCTACCAAAGGCTGTTGTCTTATTTACACGAAAACGACCTGAGTGATCCCGTACACTACGCCTACGTCCGGCGACAAATTGACGTGGACAATTTTATGGACTACCATATTGCCCAAATCTTTTTCGACAACCGCGATGCGGGTGGCAATATTCGTTTCTGGCGTCCACAGACCGACAACGGGCAGTGGCGATGGATACTTTACGATACGGACTGGGGACTAGGCCTGCACCACAGTGATGCCGCTACCTTCAATAGTCTTGCTTTCCACACGGAGCCCGATGGTCCCGGTTGGCCCAACCCTCCCTGGTCGACCTTTTTACTCCGTTCCATGCTGGAAAGCGATGCCTTCCGTGCTGGGTTCATCAACCGGTTCGCCGACCGGATGAATACCGACCTGCAGGCTCCGGAGATGGAATCCCAGTTGGAGCAGATGTACCAGCATATCCGTCCCGAAATGCCCCGACACCTCGAACGGTGGCGAATCCCCGAGAAGCGCTGGGAATCGGACATTGAGCGTATTCGCTCTTTCCTGCGTGAACGACCTGAGTATATGTGGGATCACATTGCGGAAGCATTCGATGCGGGACCCCGTCGGCCAGTCGAGCTGGAGGCGACCATTGGCGGCCGCATTGAACTCAATAAAAACCTGGAAATTCGACAGCATCGATTCCGGGGCACTTATTTTGCGAATAACCCCATTACCTTGCGGGCAATACCCAACTACGGCTACCGCTTTTCCCACTGGGAAGGCCTCGACTACAAGGGCGAGAGCCACGAATTATTCCTTCGCCTCAACAAAGAAGGGGGGGTACGTCTGAAGGCCGTTTTCGAACCATATAGTCACCCCCTGGCCGGTTCCCTGATCATCAATGAAATAGCACCCAATCACAAAAAGGCCGACGACTGGATCGAACTCTATAATGGCACCGACCAGCGCTTACCACTGCGCGGGTTCATTCTGCGTGACGCAAAAGGGCATGAATTCGCCTTTCCGAACCAGACCTACATCGGGCCCCGGGATTATCTGGTCATTTGCGAAGACCGCAAAGCTTTTAAAGCCGAATTCCCTCGCACCTATAACGTGACCGGAGACTTCGAATGGGGTGTCAATAAACACCGGGAAACACTGGAGTTATTTACGGCCGACGGTGCAATGATCGATAGTGTAGCCTACGTAATTCCACCAACTGACAGCTTGTTCAGCTACGACCTCCTATTACCCCGCCTCAACAATGCCGATCCCGAAAACTGGCGGGTACTTCCGGGCCTGGGATCGCCTAACGCCCCCAACCCTTATTACGTGGAAAGCAGCATCCGGCAACGCCAGAACCTTTGGATGCAGATCGGATTTGGCGCTGCAGTGATCTTAGTATGTGTTATGCTGCTGATTTGGCGACCATACTCGTAACCGCGTTTTTATAAACGTCGGTTGGGCCATGGACCTTGCCCCTTGAACCACTTACGTGTTGGGTCGTGTGTTCATTGCTGCTCTTCTCACTACAGCTGAAGCTGTGGTCTGATATATACCTGTAACCCACCAAGCACCGCCCCCGCACGCCCAAGTCGGTACCTACGAAGGGGGGCGGACCGTTGCCCTTCCTAATAGGCGTTGATGTCCGCTGCCAGCAAGCGGTGAAAATGGTGTACATTGGGTTCCATTTTTGGGGAAAAACGCCCCGTGCGGTACAGCCGCGACTGTATTCCCCGTTGCACCTGCTCGACCACCATTTCATCTTCCAGCTCTGTCTCGTCAATGGCGTTGACCGAACGATCATATTCGGTTCCCCGAAATGTGTAGGTCCGGAATCGTACCAGGCAGGTGTCCCTGCTTTTAGGCTCCACAATGTTGAGCGACAACCCCCAGGGATAGACATTAAACATCAGGTTGGGATACACCCAAAAATAGTAGGCATAAATAGCGCGGCCGGCATCCGGATGTCCTGGTGGCAAATCGAAAGAGGGCTGCCCCGGATCAGCAATCCCCACCTGAAGATTACAGTACGAAAATTGATGATACTCGTAGGCATTGAAATCAATGGCTTCGTTTAAAGCCGGATGAACGAATGGTATATGCAGCCCTTCGAGGTAATTGTCGCAATACAGAGCCCAGTGACTCTTTACGGCAAAATCACGCGATTGCGCGGGGTCGTATTGAAGGGTATCCATGGGTAAAAAGCTTACGTAGTCCTGGATGGGACCGACTACTTCCCGGAACGGAACCGCCGGATCTAAGGCCACAAAAAACAGTCCCAGCCACTCTTCCATAGCCACCGATGGCAAATGATCTTCCGGACGCGGAAAATCGAGCGCCTCCTTAAAAGCTGGCATGGATTTAAAGGTCCCGTCCAACTGAAAACACCGCCCGTGATAAGGACAGGCTATCTGCCGGTAATGGCCGGGCTCCTGAATCAGGATGGTACCCCGGTGCGTACACACATTACTGAGGGCACGCCAATCACCGGCGACCGACTTTGTACGTAAAAGAGGTTCGTCGAGGAAGTCGGGTAAGAGCGTGAACGGTATAACGTTGTCGGTATTTGCCGGATCAGGTACATCACCCGCATATTGCCACCAACGCGAAAAAATGGCTTCGCGAGTGTCTTCGAACATGGTTTTATCCCGGTAAAAGGAGGCTGGCAACGTTTCTGCCTTATGGATATCGGGATCAACAAATAAAGGCCTCATGGCTTAATCTTTTTTATCTTTCGTTAAAAGCTGCCTGCATTTGGTGGTTGAAGTCTGTTAGTGTGGGTTTTACGTCCAGTTTAGGTGCCAAAACGGACCTTACGGGGAAGGGCTCTGGCAATTAAAATCCATTCTGAAAGGACTAAAAGATACCATGCAAACAGCAACTCAAAGTACAAATTATGCGCGTTCCAGGGTACCGCTCAAAATCTTCTCCTTCACCAGCAGAGACCTCCCTAAGCGAACAGGATGATCTGGGGTTTGGTAATAAGATCACGGCTGATTCCAGCCGACTGATCCGGCCCGATGGCACCTTCAATATCGAACGCCGGGGTCAGCGCGCCTGGACACCTTATCAGGATTTGGTGGAGATGTCGTGGCGCAAATTTATTTTCCTGGCATTGGTTGGGTACTATCTGATCAATATGCTGTTCGCTCTGCTGTTCTATCTTTGCGGCGGAAATAGCTTTTCAGGACTTAATACGACCGATGGTTTTCCGCTGTATTTCGAATTGCTCTTTTTTAGTATTCAGACCTTTACGACAGTAGGATATGGCACTATAAGTCCGCTTGGTCCCATTGCCAATATCATCGCCACACTCAACGCTTTTGCCGGATTACTGGGGTTTGCGCTGACGACGGGGCTCCTCTTTGCCCGATTCGCCAAACCGAAGGCCCAAATTCTGTTCAGTAAAAATGCGCTATTAGCACCCTACCGGGAAGGAAAAAGCTTTCAGTTCCGTATCGTCAACCGACGCGATAATAAGATTATCAACTTGCGGGCTGAGGTTATTATGACCTGGATAGAATTACGGGCTGACAGCAACCGTACCCGGCGATTCCATGGCATGCCTCTCGAGCGTTCAGAAGTCTCTATGTTTCCACTGAACTGGACGATCGTTCATCCTATTGATGATAACTCCCCGCTTAAAGGATTGTCCATTGGAGATTTAAAACGGATTCAGGCCGAGTTCATCGTACTGATCGAAGGGTTTGACGAGACCTTTGCCCAAAATGTACATGCCAACGGTTCCTATTCGGCCCTCGACCTGGTCGATAATGTGCGGTTTTCGCCCATGTATTTCCCCAATGGAGAATATACCCTGATCGACCTGGACAAGGTCAATGCCTATTATTCCGAAGGAGAAGAAGAATAATAAAATTGAAAGGGGTGGTTAAACCAATGCCATCATCACCCGTCCAAGGAGTAACGATATACAAAAGTAGCACCGTACCTATGTCGGTACCCATTCGAAAACCAAGCCCGCAAACTGTGCAGGAACCGGTCCATACGGAAGACGAACAAATTATTGCCTGGATCAAGGATCCGGGTACCGTAGACCGCGGTTTCCGGGCTCTGCTGGCAAAATACCAGGAGCGCCTGTACTGGCACGTCCGCCGGTTGGTGATCGAGCACGAAGACACCAACGATGTGGTCCAGGAATGCCTGGTGAAGGTATATCGGAAAATCGGATCCTTTCGCAAGGATTCGGGGCTGTATACCTGGCTATACCGGATCGCCACTAATGAGGCGCTATCTTTTTTGCGAAAGCAGAAAAGAAAAGCAACGCGCTCGATCGACGACGAAGAATTGCTGCTGGCAGAAAAGTTAAAAGCCGATGCTTACTTCGACGGGGATGCCGCACAACTACATTTGCAACGGGCAGTCGCGCAATTACCCGATAAACAACGGGCCGTTTTCAATTTGCGCTACTTTGAAGAAATGAGTTACCAGGACATGTCGGAGGTCCTGAGTACTTCGACCGGAGCATTAAAGGCTTCGTATCACCACGCGGTGAAGAAAATTGAAAAATCGATGGTGGCTATTGAGCCCAACTAACTGAAGGAACCATGGATTCAGAAAAAGATACACAAAAAGAACTGGAGGAGCTAGCTCCTAACCTGGCACGGCTCAGGAAACAGCAGCCGGAAGACGGGTTTTCCGTTCATCCGTCCTATTTCCGCGAGCTGGAACAGTCAGTACTCAACGAAGTACACCGGCAACCTGCGACCAAACGGAGATTCGACTGGTCAGGCATACTCAGCTGGTTGCTCGTCGGTCCCCGGCCGGTAATAGCCCTGACGACGCTGGCCTTGGCGCTGGCCGCACTCTGGTATCTGTCGGCACCTGCACCGGAGTCCAACTTGTTTGCGGGATCTTCAGAAGTAGCTGCCGAAGAATTACGTGCCTACGTACATGAGAACCTGGATGACTTCAGTCCCGGTTTCATTCTCGAAGTCGCCGAACAGGATATGGCCTTTGAAACGGATCTGTCGCTGGACGACCTCTCAGAAGAGGAGATCGACATACTGCTGGACGAATACCTGGAGGAATTAGACCAAGAAACCCTGGAAGACATTTTATAAACGGAGGGAAACACACATCACCATGAAAAAGCTACTATCCTTACTTGTCTGTTGTACCCTGCTGGCGTTACCGGCTGCACAAGCGCAATTGGAGCCCGACCTGCCCCTGACGGACCGCATGAAAGCCATGAAGGTGGCCTTCATTACCGAAAAACTTGGCCTTACCCCGGAGCAGAGTCAGGATTTCTGGCCAGTGTACGAGGCGTTTCAAAACAAGCAAAGAGGCATTCGCCAGGCCAACCGTCCCGGGAAGAATATCAATCAGATGAGCGACGTAGAGCTCGAAAAGCATCTTTACCAAAACCTGGAGAACGAAGCACAATTGCTCGAACTCAAGCGCACCTATCTGGAGCGTTTTCAGGAAGTCATTACCATTCGACAGATTGCGTTGCTGCATAAGGCCGAACGGGATTTCAACCGCCAGGTGGTCGAACGCTTGCTTGAGTTACGCAAGCGGCGCGGCCGCAATTAGCAGTCATGGACGTGGCACCAGGTATTTTCGCCCTTCGTAAAATAACCTGAGGTTGGGCACAAACTTATCCATAAATGGTGATAGTGACTTCCCGGTATAGAGTAATAGGGTATAGGGTATCGGGATTAAAGCGTGTCCTACTACCTGATACCTTCTACCAAATACAACGTAAGGTTTTGACATTCAGGTATTTTGTAAACGCCTTAGCCCAAACCTTACGTTAAAATATATACGCTTCCCACCTGATTTTCAGCTTTAGGACTTACTTTTGCGGCATAAAATGCCAAAACGTGCCGCAAAACCTACGGGCTCACCTCGCGCTCATTGCCGTCGCCTTTATTTACGGTGGTAATTACTCCATTGCCAAGATCGTCATGGACGACGGGTATCTGCATCCCTTTGCGTTCATTTTGCTGCGGGGCGCCATCGGCATGTTACTCTTCTGGTTTTTCCATGCGGTGTTCGTGCGCGAGCGAGTCGAGCGGCGTGACCTTCCTCTCCTGGCCCTTTGCGGACTATTGGGTATCGCCATTAACCAGCTCTTTTTCTTTGCGGGATTGCGTCTCACCACCCCGATTAATGCTTCTTTGATCATGACCACCACGCCCATCCTGGTTTTAGTGGCCTCGGCGATCATGCTGGGGGAGTTGGTTAACGGACGCAAAATTATCGGTATCGCGCTGGGAGCCCTGGGGGCCATTTTGCTGATCGCCTACGGAGAGCGGATACAATTGGGCACTAATGGGTTGATGGGTGACCTGATGATCATTGTGAACGCTTCGGCTTTCGGGATTTACCTGGTTATTTCCAAGCCGCTTACGAGAAAATACCATCCAATCACCATTGTAAAATGGGCTTTTACTTTTGGCTTTTTGGTAATATTTCCCTTTGGTTTTCAACCGATTCAGGAAACCAGCTGGGCTAGCTTCCCAACCGAGGTCTGGGTCTCGATCGCCTACGTTCTGGTGGGTACTACCTTTTTTGCCTACTTATTAAATGCGTATGCATTGAAACACGTGGACGCTTCTGTCGTAAGTATCTATATCTACCTGCAACCACTGGTGGCAACCGTCATCGCCCTGAGCATCGGTAAAGACCAGCTCGACCTCGTAAAAGCAGGGTCGGGACTATTAATATTTATCGGCGTATTCTTGGTCAGCAGGAATCCACAGCGTACCCTGACTCCATCTACCCTGTCGCGAACTAAACGAATGTAACTCTTCTGCATTTTATATTCGCAAATTGCTAATACTTGGCCTACCCAAAAAACGTAGGTTTAGCCAGTCCTATTTAAAAAGTTTCCATACAACAATTAACAAATAAATAGAACAGTTAAACTGTTAAAAAACAGCCACTTAAGGCACAAACCGACCACTTACCGATAAAAAGCGACCGTTTCATAATGAATACATGGCAAAGGCAACACCTGGATTCCCTTTGTCGTACTTTGTGAATATATTGTACTAATACGCGTAAACAGCCGAAGGCTCCCATGAGTTACGAACAGAGACCATCGATCATCGACCTTATCTTCGAATACGAAAGCGCCCTGGAAAGCGATCATCTGACGTTTTTTGCTGAGGAAACCTACTGTCAGCTAATTGATTACTATTTAGATGACCAGCAGGTAGACCGGGCAATGGAAGCAGTGGAACTCGCCCTGACACACCATCCTTTTTCGGCCGACTTTTACCTGCGCAAGGCCGATTTGCTCATCCACCAGCACGATCACCAGGCTGCATTGGACACCCTCCACATTGCCGAGAACTTCGCACCGGGGAATTTCGATATTCAACTCATGAAAGCCGAAGCCCTCAGCGACAACGGTCATCATCAGGAGGCCCTTGACCTGTTGGCCGGGCTTGGTTCCTGCGTTTCCGACGAGGAGCTCACCGATCTCTACGTGACCCAGGCACATGTCTACGACAACCTGGAATCCTACGAACAAATGTTTTTCGTACTGAAAGCGGCCCTGGAAATGGATCCCGCCCATGAAGGTGCGCTCGAAGGCATGTGGATCTGTGTAGAAGCAACTAAACGGTACAAAGAGAGCATCGAAGTCCACAAGCACGTGATCGACGAGGTACCGTACAGCTACCTGGCCTGGTACAATCTCGGACATGCTTATTCCTATCAGGGACAATACGAAGAAGCCATTGAAGCCTTTGAATTTGCGTTCCTGGCTAACGAAGAATTTGAGTTTGCTTATCGGGAATTTGCGGATCTGGCTTACGAATTGAAATACCACAAACGTGCACTCGATGTATATCAGGAGATTCTGCAGCGCTTCACCCCCGACAGCGACCTGCTGCTGCGCTGCGGCCAGTGTTTCCTGCAACTCGACCTGTACGATCCGGCTATTACCTACTTTCGGGAATCCCTAAAGTTCGATCCCATGAACGATGAGGCTTTCTTCCATCTGGGCGAAAGCTACACCTTCAAGGAGAACTGGACCACGGCTCTTACCTACTACGTCCGAGCCATTGAGATCGAGGAATTGCGGGAAGAGTATTTTGCCTCCATGGGTGAGGTGTACTTCCGCCTGGGAGAAGAGGACCGAGCCGAAGAATGCTTTGAAAAAGCGGTGGGTCTTGCCCCTCAGGATAGTCAATACTGGGTACAGTATGCCTCTTTCCTGATGACTACCGGACGCGAGACCGAGGCTCTCACCCTCCTCGACCGGGCCGAAGAGGAAGCGCCCGATGTAGAGCTGCAATACGGACGTATTGCCTGCCTGTTCGCACTAGGCCGCCGTCAGGAAGCCATCTATCGCTTAGGTGAAGCCTTAGCTGAAGACTTCGAAAAACACCCCTTGCTGTTCGATTTGATCCCGGAAATTGAGTTGGACCCCGATGTTCTGACTCTGATCCTTACTTATCGTTTGTAACGGTGACCGCTTCCATCTGGCGAGCGTAGATAGCAGCACCTACGGTGCCGGCGTTATTGAGCAGCTTGGCGGGTAACACAGGAATGGGGAGGTCGATACAAGCCTCGTATTTATCAAATTTTTTGCTGGTTCCTCCGCTCAGAATGATCACATTGGGTGACAGATAAAGGTATATCTGCTCCAGGTATTCGTTGAACCGTTTGCCCCATTCGCCCCACGACAGCCCCTCCTCTTTGCGGGTCCAATTGGAAGCATACCGTTCGGCGATCATGCCGTGCATTTTGAAATGCCCAAACTCGGTATTCGGTATGAGCTGCCCGTCCATAAACAAGCTCGACCCAAGTCCGGAACCAATGGTAATCAGTACGGTGAGTCCTTTACGCCCCCGCCCCTCACCAAAGGTCATCTCAGCGATGCCGGCAGCATCGGCATCGTTGAGGATATGTACCGGTTGCCCCACCATATTGGAGAACACATCCTGAGCGTGTGTACCAATCCATTCATTATGAATATTAGATGCAGTCATGGTAACCCCTTCGCGCACCACCGCCGGGAATCCCACGCCAATAGGGCCCTCGTAATCGTGTTGGCGAACTACTTCGGCAAAGGTTGTGGCTACGGCTTTCACGGTAGCAGGTTGTGGTGTTTGAGCGCGAATACGCTCCGTAACGAGCAGTCCTTTCCTAACATCCACCAGAGCGCCTTTAATGCCGGTTCCGCCAATATCTATTCCTAGTATATGTTCCTGCATGGGTAATTGCTTAGATTAGGGATTTTTCATTTCGGCGGCCTTCTGTGGAAAATACCGCACAATACGCATAGTCATTTGTACATCTTCCTGGGGCCGATCGCGGGGATTGGTCCGTACGGAGGAGATGCGATCAATGACACTCAGTCCACTGATGACCCTGCCGAATACCGTATAGTTTTGATCGAGCGCCGGCGTGCCGCCCATCTGCAGATAAATCTCTTTATCATCCTGAGCGTAGCGAAAGTCATTTCTCGCTTCTACTGATTGGAGCATTTGCTCCGACACCTGACGTCCATCGACGATATAAAACTGAGACCCTGAGCTACGTCGTTCGGGATTCACCGCGTCTCCGGTACGGGCCGCA
>JGI12048J13642_10093064_pt1 | contig 10890 bp, 11 predicted proteins | sample ElkSlonscriptome_16_FD_13642 | JGI IMG/M metagenome (IMG submission 13642) | reverse complement strand
TGGCAAATCAAAGCGTTATGGATGGTTGCAGGAAAGTGTGCTCTACACTCCACAAAGCACACGCATCGACACAATGGAATTTCTGGACAATGATAGCGGTCTCTTGTTGCTGTTACGCCAATGGTTTCAGCGTGGAGTGTTGCATCACGTCGAGATAATCACCCTCCAGCCGAAGTCCTGACTATTTGCATGTCACACAACGGCGTTAATCCGGCGGGATACGTGTTTCCTTAATCAATGTGCGCTTATATACCTCTCCTTTTTCGTTGAACCATTGCCACATGCGCGTGCGGTGTTCACCATCATCGCTCAGATGAATATACTCGTAAATATATTTATCAGGATCATCTTTGTAATGAAATCGCAAAATCATGGTATGTTCATCGGATTCCCACGCTTTGCCCCAGATACGATCGGTATCATAAATCACCGCACCATCTTCATATCTGCCAACAAATGTATATTCCACCTGTCGTCCATCGTCCCATGTATAAATGTTGCGCTGATGATAATCGGATGCGCCATCTTCAAACACAGGGATTAAATGACTCCGGTGTTTATCAAGGATGTTGCCATCTTCATCCACATGAATATAAGTACCGTACCAATCACCGCCATTTTTGGCGAGCAATGGCATCGCTTCGATCAGATTTACGCTATTTGATAGGGTCATGGGCTTCAGTTGCGTGGCGGGATTCTTTAATCAATGTCCGTCGATACACCTCACCATTTCCTTCATACCAATGCCAGATGCGCGTGCGATGGTGTCCATCGTCGCTCAAATGCACAAATTCGTACACATACTTTTCACTAGAATCGCCCTTATAGGTGAACATCAGTTGCATGTGCCGTTCGTCCACCGCGCGCGCCCAGCCATAAATGCGCTCGGTATCAAACACCATTTTTTTCTCGTTGGGATCATAATTACCGGGGAAGAGATGCTCTTCTTTGCGCCCATCCTCCCATAAATAGCGGTTAATCTGATGATAATCGCACGATCCGTCGTCAGGGTAAGCTGAGATCAAATGTGACAGATGCTCCTCGACGATGTTGCCTGTCGCGTCGGTGTGCGTATATGTACCGTACCAATCGCCCTCATGTCTCGCCAACAGGGGCATTACCTCTCTATTAAACGCTGTCGTTGTCATAATATGTTCCTCCAAATAGTGATGTGTATAAGTTCAATTTGGGCAATTGTTGCCCTCAACTATATTAATTACTGTCACGGTTCCGTTTTGCGTCTGCATACCACCAGGGATCATCCATATCACCCTGTTTGTGGATGAGCGCTTTAGTGCGTACAAACCGTTTGATCGCACTCTCGCCCATCCGTGATCCGCCCAAGCCACTCATCTTAAATGACATTTTTTCGCCATCGTAAATTATCGCCGTCAGTGACGCATCATTAATGCTGACCGCTCCCGCTTCGAGCTGTCGGGCGACTGCCAGCGCCTCTTCATCTGCACCAAACACCGCACTACTTAAGCCATAGCGCGTATCATTGGCGAGGGAAACGGCTTCATCATATGTGGAAAAGGGCATCACAGGTAAAATCGGTCCGAAGGTTTCGTCAGTCATCACATCCATGCTGTGTTCAACATCAATCAACACGGTTGGACGACAATACGCGCCACCGTCATGGATTTCGATCTGACCACCACACGTTGCTTTTGCGCCTTGCACTAGCGCGTTTTTCAGATGTGCCTCAATGATCCTGACCTGATCTTCCGCGATGATCGGACCGATAGGACCGCCCTCGACGGTTAATCTAACCCGTTGTGCTTTCATGGAGAGCGTATCTACAAACGCTTCATACACGGTGTCCTGCACATAAATGCGTTCAATCGACTGACATGCTTGCCCAGCATTACTTGTTGCGCCCCATAAAATTGCACTGGACGCATAATCAATATCGGCGCTTTCTAGCACGATGGCGGCGTCCTTCCCGCCGAGTTCTAAAAATGCCGGAATAAAATACTTTGCCGCTGATGCACCCACTTTACGACCTGTTTCTACACTGCCCGTAAACGCAATACTGTCAACCTGTGCGATCATCGCTTGTCCCGTCTCCCCGTCACCCATGGCAAATGCCAGCACATCGGCAAGTTCCGGCACCGCGTTGATCGTCTCTTGTAACGGTTCAATAAACCGTGGTGTCACCTCACTCGGCTTGACAATCACCGCACATCCGGCAAGCAGAGCAGGCACCGCATCAATCAACGACAACAACAGCGGGAAATTCCAGGGGCTAATCACACCGACCAGCGCATACGGCACATATTGACTCCGTACGTTAATAAACGGTACAGAGGTGTCCTGTGGTTCTCCATCGCGCAAAATACCGGGTGCTTGTTTGCACCAGCGATCAATCATGCCGACCACGCCCAACACTTCCAGTTCGCTTTCACGCTCGCGCCCGGTATCATGCGTGATAGCATCCACCAGCACAGATTTTTGGGATAGAATCGCCTGTTTCCAACGGTGCATCGCGTCTATTCGTGCGCCAATCCCGCCGTTGAGCCAATCCCGTTGTCCGTCGCGTAACCGTGCGGTAATTATCTCAACCTGAGCGGGGCTAGTTGGTGTGATGTGTGTGTCAACCGTGCCTGTACGTGGATTTCTGACTGCGATTGTCTTGTCCGCCGTCAATTAAATCACCCCCTCATCGGAGAGTTTTTTGATCGTCGCCATCTGCTGTTGCATAAATTGGCTTTTATCTGTGATGCCATCTTTAAGCGTGTTGGCGGGGTAAAAACTATGCTGTTCATACATTTGTGCGTAAAGTTCAAATCGTTGCCGTGCCAGCAGGTTGCCCATGCCCGGTCTTCGGCGCAAACGGCGTATTGCCTCAAGGTCAATCTCCGCATGAGCGATCATACTTTCTCCCTGTGCCGCTTCTGCCAGCATGTGTCCTTTCGGGTCAATAATCTGTGAATTGCCATTGGTCGAATCAGCCGGAATCCCGATCCCTGAAATGCCCGCACTGTTTGCGCTGACCACATAAACCATGTTTTCAATCGCACGTGCACGTTTCGCCACCTCTTTCTGGCTGATCTGTGCGCTAGACGCTTCGCTTGATGAATGGAGCAAAATTTCCGCGCCGCGCATCGCCATCATCCGGCTAATCTCTGGATACAGAATCTCTTCACTGGCTACTGCACCTAATCGTCCAATTGATGTATCTGCAACCGGGAAAACACCCTCTAAGCCATAAATATCGAGGTATTGATCCCACACATCATGCGGGGTGGGGGCGAACATGCTATTCAAGCGTCGATAGCGCAAAATGGTGTCACCATTCGGTGCAATGCAGAATGATGTTTGAAAATATAATGCTGGGAAATTGGGGTCGCGTTCATACACATTGCCGGATAGATACACATGGTTGGACTGTGCTATGTTACCTAGCGCTTCATATGCTTTGCCGTCCATATCAATACACCCGATGTCATGCCATTGCGCGATGCTTTCACGGGTAGGGAAGCTCGTCAAAAAATATTCGGGCAACACAACCAGCTTGAGGTCTTGCCCGATAAACGCTTTACTGGCGCGAATTTGACCCCCGATGCGGTCAATCGTTGACATCATGCGAGCGCGAGCATCGTCTGCCTGCATGCCGTTGACAGCAAAACAGCGTGTTTGCAATGCCAATGCCTGATAATAGGGGGTGATTTCGTCACTCATATGCGCCCTTATCCGCTCAAAATTGTCCAGAAATAACCATCTGGTGCGATGAATGAGAACGACTGCTCGCCAAATGCGTTGGTCACAGTGTCGGTAACATCCGTCGCAGGGCTATTGCTCACGCGTTGACGATAATCGTCAATGTTCGTCACGCGATAGGTATATAATGAACACCCGAGCGATCCCGGACGTGCGAGATGATGACAATCGGGCAAATTGGTATCTGTGTTATATCGTATAATCTTCAAGCGTCCGCTATACGCTAACATCGGATTCGTACTTGAGCGCGGATCATCAAAATCGGTACACATATAGGTGTCGCCGGGCTGTAATTGGAAAACATTTGCGCCATCTTTGACCTTTTCATACGGGCTTTCGAGGTTATCCCGTGCGCGCAATACACCGAGTGTCTCCTCATAAAAGTCAATGATGTCATCATCGCCATAGACCACTAGCCCAAAATGGGTGATCTGGCTGGATTTAAAGGCAGAAGTCGGATTTATGTTGCCGTAATTGGGGATGCTATAGCCGAAGCGCTGGAACATGACCTGACGCGCATGCGGTTGTAGCAAGATGATTTCGCGCACACATAACGCATCATCAATAAAAGGTCTTCCGCCTGGAGCGCTATAAATCTGTTGCCGGATTGGTGGCGTGAAGTGTACGGGTAAGCCAGCTTCGACCGCATCTTCGGCATGGTTAATAATGTTGAAAATATCATCCGTGAGCATCGCACCCCAGCGATTACCGAGCGCCCGCATTGTCGTCACACCTAAGCCCGCATTAGTTGGTGTGTCCCAGTGCATCAGCCGAATTAATCCATGATCCGAATCTTGATGGTTAAGTCGATAACACTTTAGCGCAGAATCAACATCATACAGCGCCTTTGCAGATTCTGCGCTGAGTTCACCAATTTGACCGAGCGAATAACCATATTGTTGCCAATATTGCAGATCAGTCATCGGATCGGTTGTGCCAATGCACATTTCATACACCCCACCAATCGGGTAGGTCATCGGGTGTTCCTTTCGATTTTTGGCATGTGTTCAGGGCATCATACCCCGAAGTATTCGCGATAATGGGTGATCTTCTCACCATCGCTGTCGAAAGCGATAACAACGTGTCCGTTATAAGGCTCACCGCGCAACATGCCCTCATCTTGAAATTCAAATAAGACCGTGTGCTCGCTAATGCCAACGCTCTGGACGTTTGTCACGGTCAAGCCATCGGGATAGACTTTACGCACATACTGGAAAAATTCACGCGCTTTATCCTTGCCAGTATGCACCCCGCGCCAATCGCCAACAGGAAAACGAAACGTAAAATCATCGCTTAACATCGCAAGAAAAGCGTCCCATTCTCCGGTAGCCAGTCCCTGTCGGAAATGCTCAAATCCTTGCCGTGCGATTCTCTCTGCGGTCATTGTCATTTACTCGCGTTCCGCCAGCAATTTTTTGAAATATGTCCAACTGGTTTCATTTGGACGTGTAAATTCTTCCGGCGCCGTTGAATATTTGGGCTGATTTTCCATCACATAATCCTGAAAATATTGCGGGAGGCCGGCAAACCCTGCCGCGAGTTTTGCCCCCCGTGCCTGATAGATCAAGTTACCGGCATGATCGCCTAGTTCCATCCAAGGCAACCACGGACCAAAGCGTGTCCATGAATTTGAACATGCGATGTCAGTTGTATCAGGATCGTTGAGTTCAGCAGTATCAACGAAGAACTGGAATAATTCCCCGCCTTGATACAAATCAGATTGTGAATTTAAAGGGTATTCGCTCCGTGATAGCGGTGAAGGATACGCTAGCATAACGTCCATATATAAACACGTTTGCCCATTACCGAGGTCTTCCGTTGGCATGACAAACGGACCGCGTGGACTATTGACCTGTGCTTCCATATTCACTGGATCATTCCAGACATGGATCACATTGACGGTGCGATCATTGAGCGGATTATGCCACGCATCCATGATCTCGCCACTTGTCGGGTCCAGATAAATATTGACCTCACGCGTAATCATTTGATACCCGCCGTCAATCTCTACAACGCGCCCAATATTGAACCCTTCAATGCCGAATAGTTTTTGGCTTGCTGTGCCGGGAATATAACTGTAAACGTTACCCTTCCACCAGAACACTGAATCCTTACCGCTGAGATCGGAACGCGCTTTTAAAAATTTCATTAGGTGATTTTGCGGGGGTGACTCGCTCATAGTGTCTCCAGGTTAACATATTCGTTAGAAATCCGTTGGGAAAATCGTCTATTTTACGTTTGCATCAGCAAATTTGTTGTTCATTTGTATCAAATAAGCTAAAATTAGTCGCATTGATACAATGTTATATCAAATTTTTGACCGAGGCAACTATTGGTCAAATGTGCGTGTTGTTGGCGTTTAAGATCAATATAATTTTACAAATTTGCAATGACGCTAAGACACTTATTTCGTTAATACGCAAATATTTGGGGGAAACAATCATGCAAACATTTCATGTAAACCGGCGCTTAGTCATTCTATGCGCGCTTGTTATTTTTGTATTTTCGGTATTTGTACCACTCAGCGCACAGGATGATGGGGCAGATGAAACATTCAATTTTGCCATCGGTGTCTCCGTGCGTGACCTTGAACCCACAGTTTCCACCGGGATCATCGCCAATATGCTGGATTATGTGCTAGAAACGCTGGTCGTCACCAATGAAGCTGGCGACATCTTACCCGGTTTAGCAGAAAGTTGGGAAGTTGCCGAAGACGGTTTGTCGATCACGTTCAATTTGCGCGAAGGTGTGACATTCCACGATGGTACACCCTTTAATGCGGAAGCGATGGCATTTTCGCTGGATCGCTGGCAGGATGAAGTCGTGCGCGGGCGTGCAAATCCATTTACATCACAACTCATCACTAATGCAGAAGCTGTTGATGAATACACATTACTGGTCGAAACAGCCTTCACAGCAGACCTTGTTTTAGCCAATCTGCTCTTTACGGGTTATGGTGCGATCTCCCCTAATTCGATCAATGAAAATGGTAACATCTATACACCTGCTGAGGGTGAAGATCCCGGGGAAAGCAGTTATCAATTCCCTGTCGGGACAGGTCCCTATCAATTTGATGCGCTCGCACCGGAGGGCATGACCGTCACCCGTTATGATGACTATTGGGGCGAATTACCCTATTACGGCACGGTGGAATTCCAATTCATCCCGGAAGCGGGCACACGCGAAAGCCTACTCCTTGCAGGACAGGTCGATATGATTTTACTCCCGCCAGTATCGGATCTTGTATCGCTCGAAGAAAATGAAGATGTTCAAGTCTTGGTCGCCCCCGGTAATCGTGTCATCTATATCGCCTTCAACACGGCTGACGAAGTGTTGAGTGATCCCCGTGTGCGTCAGGCAATTAATCATGCGGTGGATAAAGAAGCAATAGCGAATGATCTGCTATTCGGCGCGGCAACGCCAGCAACCTCTATTGTTGGCGAAGACGTATTCGGCTATTGTCAAACGGGTCCCTATGAATACAACCCTGAACGCGCTCAGGAATTGCTAGACGAAGCCGGTGTGAGCAACCTTGAACTAAATTTCGCCGCTCCAACAGGGCGCTTCTTGCAGGACTTTCAGGTCGCACAGGCGGTATCCGCTTATCTTGGCGCTATCGGCATAAATGCGGTGCCGACCACCAGCGACTACGGCTCTTATGTGGGGTCATTGTTCCTACCACCAGAAGCACAAACGCTTGATATGCATATGTTCGGTTTTGCGCCTCCGGGACCAGATGCCGCGCTTGGTATGTATTTCATCAGCCATAATTCACAGATTTCGCCACGCGGTCTGAACACGGCTTACTATGACAATGCCGATTACTCAGCGCTCATTGACGAGGCATTCACCAATAGTGATTCAGAAGCCCGTGCAGAAGCCCTGTGTGATGCACAACAAATGATCTGGGACGATGCACCCTGGTTATTCCTCCACTTTCAGGATTTCCCGATTGTCTATCGTACTGGTTTGGAAGGTATCACCTACCGTTCCGGTGAGAAATTTGATGCAATCTATGCCCGTCCATCGGGTTCATAAGCAGTAACCATGATGAACCCCGTCGTTAATGTGGCGGGGTTTTTAATTTTGTACAAACTCTGCCATAATTTATTCAAGAATTAAGCAATAAGGGGAAATTATGGGGCGTTATCTGCTAAAACGCACCATCGGCGCATTAGTGACAATTGTTGGTGTGTTGACGATTGTCTTTTTGATGTTACGGCTTGTTCCCGGTGACCCTGCACGCCTTGTTGCTGGTCTAACCGCCACACCGGATGAAGTCGAAGCAGTGCGTGACCGCATCGGGCTTGATGAATCCTTAGTGCAACAATACGGTATCTTTATCGGTGAATTTCTACAGGGCGATTTCGGTACATCAATATATTCCCGTCAGCCGGTCATGGATGACATTATCGAGCGGTTGCCCTTCACATTTCAATTGGCGTTCTTAACCATGATAATGACGATTGTGCTCGGTATACCACTGGGCATCATTGCCGCCGTGTATGAGAAAACATGGGTGGATATGCTGATCTCAGTGGGATCGTTGCTCGGCATTTCATTACCATCTTATGCGCTCGGTTTATTGTTGATCGTCATTTTCGCGGTCAATCTACAATGGTTGCCTGCGGCAGGGGCGAATGCCGGGGTAAAAAGTGTGATTTTGCCAGCGTTCACCCTCAGCCTGATCTTCCTCGCGGTCATCACCCGCATTACACGCGGTGCGATGCTTGATGTGCTCAGTCAGGATTATATCCGCACCGCACAGGCAAAAGGCTTGCGCCGGCGGCGGGTGATTAGCACGCATGCATTCCGTAATGCTATGATCCCCGTTGTTACCGTGCTGGGTTTACAATTTGGCGGGCTGATGAGCGGTGCGGTGCTGACCGAAACCGTCTTCGGTTGGCCCGGTGTCGGTTTGCTGTTGACCGATGCCATCTTCAACCGTGATTATCCAATGGTGCAGGGCGTGGTGTTATTCATCGCGGTCGTGTTTGTATTTGCGAATCTGTTCGTAGATGTCATGTATGCGACCATTGATCCAAGGATTCGTTATGGCTGATCTAACCGTGCCTATATCCGACAAACCGATTGCATTACAAACTGATACCCCCATAGATGTGCCATTTTATCGCCGTGCTATCACACACTTTCGTGAGCGTCCGGTGGCATTACTCGGCTTGACAATCATCCTGTTTTTCGTCTCCATCGGGATTATCGCCCCATTGATTGTGCCATATGATCCAGATGCCTTTAGCTTGGGCAATTCATTGGTGCCACCCGGTGCGCCACACGCACTCGGTACTGATTTTCTGGGGCGTGATATTCTCTCTCGCCTCATTTACGGTACCCGAATCTCGATGTTCGTTGGGGTAGCGGCGACCTTTGTCGGTTTCACGATTGGTGTGCCCTTAGGTGCAATTTCCGGCTTTTATGGCGGTTGGATCGACATGATTATTCAGCGCATTGTCGATATGATGTTTGCCTTACCGGGGATTTTATTGGCAATTCTATTAGCATCGATGCTTGGTAGTGGGCTAAACAACGTGATTGTCGCTATCGGGGTCGGCGCAATTCCGTTATTTATTCGTCTGATGCGTGGTTCTGTATTGAGCGTGCGCGAGCAAGATTTCGTGTTGGCGGGGCGCGCGCTCGGTGGCAATGGCAGTCATATCTTGCGCCATCATGTGATCCCTAATGCACTCAGTCCCGTGATTGTGCAGGCGACTCTCAATGTTGCCATTACGATTCCAGCGGCGGCGGGTCTTGGTTTTCTCGGTTTAGGTGTAGAACCCAATGTGCCCGAATGGGGTGTGATGCTATCCGAAGGCAGACAATATTTGTTCAGTGCACCGCACATCGCCGCCGCGCCCAGTGTGGCAATTATGCTGGTCACCATCGGGTTTAACTTTTTAGGCGATGGCTTACGTGAATTGATTGACCCGTTGAGTGACAAAGATCGCAACGCTTAATCACAATCACATGAAATTGAGTGGAGATCATCTATGACAAAAATTTTAGTAACAGGTGTGACGGGCAATGTAGGGCGTGAGGTTGTGCCCGCGCTCCTGCAAAAAGGACTTACGGTAAAAGCCGCCGCCCGTGATGTAAATCGTGTGAATGAGGTTGCCGAAAACGATAATTGGTCAGGTGATTTTGAAGCAGTCAGCTTTGATTATGGTGACGATGAATCCATGAGTAATGCCTTAAATGGGGTAGATCGTGTGTTTTTAGTGACCCCTACGATTGGCGCTGTCGTGCAGATGGTAGAGGCATTCCTTGAGGTCGCGAAAGCGTGTGATGTAAAACACATCGTCCGTTTATCCGGTATGCGAAACATTAAAGAAGCAAGTGCTACACATGCGGACTGTGAACAACGGATCGCGGCAAGTGGGATTGCGTTTACACACCTTCGCCCCAACTTTTTTATGCAAAATTTCAATACATTTTACGCTGATGGCATCAAAAATCGTGATTCTATCGCGCTCCCTGCTGGGGAAGAACCCGTGAGCTTTATTGATGTGCGTGATATTGCCGATGTCGCCGTTGTCGCCTTTACTCAAGCGGCACATATTGGCAAGACCTATGTACTTACGGGTGGACAGGCGATCACCCATGATGTTGTCGCCTCCGCATTGAGTGATGCCCTCGGGCGCAAAATCGCTTATATTAACATGCCCGATGAACAATTCCGTCAGGTGCTAAAGCAGGCGGGAAGACCCGATGCCGTCGCAGAGAGTATCATCAACCTTTATGCCCCCGTAAAACAAATGCTTGCCGCGCCCATAACATCTGATGTGGAAACAATCACGGGTAATGCACCCCGCACCATCGTCGAATACACCCATGATTACAGGGCGGCGTGGATGCGCTAGACGGGTGTATATGCTGTTGACGAAGTTCGCAGTGTCTTAAACTTGTGTCGCTATGCTACGATAATAGGGGATAGTTTTCAAAAAATTATTTTGCACAGCGTATACGGTGTAAGGACATGGCGCAAATGCTAGCGAAAAGCGATTTCATTCCGGCGATATTCAGTTCGACAGCTTTCATCGGGCGCGAAAATGATCTTGCCCGCATGGAAGACATTATTTTCAAGCAACAATCGCATATTCTCACCTTGCTCGGTACCGGAGGCACTGGCAAAACACGGCTTGCGGCAGAATT
>JGI12048J13642_10087147_pt1 | contig 10890 bp, 9 predicted proteins | sample ElkSlonscriptome_16_FD_13642 | JGI IMG/M metagenome (IMG submission 13642) | reverse complement strand
ACCTTGGTGGGGAAGAACGAAAACGCTGCGCCATCCGCCAGATTTCCCGACCGCACGCCGCCAATGGCGCTGCCGTGGGCGTGCGCGGAATCTTCCATGACGAAAAGGCCTTTGCCGCGGCAATAGTCGACCACGCTTGGGAATTCTCCGGAAATGACACCGCCGATATGCACCCAGATGACACCGGCGACGGGACCGTCGGACGCGGTCGCCGGGTTTTCAAGGGCCTTACGGACCATGTCGAGCGTGGGAGCAAACGTTTTCGGATCCATGTCGAGATAGCGGACAAATCCACCGGCCCGGAGGACGGCGGCGGCGGTGGCAAAGTTGGTGTTGGTGGGTACAAGTACCGTTTTGCCCTCGACGTTCTTCATCCTGAGCAGGATCTCGAGGGCCGACGTGCCGCTGTTGACGGCGATGGCGTGCTTGGTTCCGACATAGTCGGCGAACTGCTGCTCGAATTGCTCGGTGAAGGATCCCAGGATCAGCGCGCCGCTTTTCATGATCGCCCGAGCGCCTTCGAGGAACTCGTCGATTTCGGGGTCGCTGACGTCAAAGAAAAAGGGTTTTACAGGCTGCATTGAAATCCTCGTGAACGGCGCCGGAGCGCGCTTTCGGTTGTCAAATAGGGGGACGGCGCCATCGGCTTACCGGGGGTCGATCTATGCCGCCTCACGCGATGACGGTGAGGGGGACGGTGAGGGGCGCTCGGTCGGCGTCGCGCTTTCGGCCTCTACGCAGGGATCGGAGCCGGCCACCACCATGCGGCCACCTGTGGTCAGGCGATACTCCACCCCGCGCCATACGGTGTTGCGCTGGCCGTAGGCGAAGAACCAGCTGGCCAGACCGACAATATCGCGAAACGGCAACAGCCACAAAGCCCGGAGCGCCTCGGTATCGCTGAGTACGTTCTTGAGAATGACCGCCGTCGTCGCGAGCCGCAAAGCGACGGCACCGGCCAAGACGGCCAGCCCCACCGGATCTCCGCCGGTCAGGATCGCGAACAACAGGGCAAACGGAACGGACTTGATCAGGATGGTGCCGAAAAAGCCTTTGGGACTGGCGACGCGGGTGTTCTGGTCCCAGTACACCTGGTGTTTCCACCACTGCGACCAGTTTTCGAGATCGAGCATGGCGTCGACGACATAGGGTGCCAGCACCATCTTGCGTCCCGACGTCCAGATCCGCCGGCCAATCTCGTAGTCTTCCGCCAGGTACTCGGCGAAACTCTCGAGACCGCCCAATTCACGCAAGGTGGACTGCCGGGTGGCTACCGAAGGCCCCAGACAGAACCCCGCGACCCCGGTGACCTCGGCGAACAGAACGCTCGGAATGAAGTCGGCGTTGATGCTGAGAAGTTCCAATTTTTCATAGACATGCTCGGCGCCTGCGCTCTTGAACAGCGTGCAAACGCCGCCGACGTTCTCGTCCTCTAGGGGAGCGACGATCGCCGTCAGATAGTCGGGGCGAAGGTAGATATCGCTGTCGCTGATCACCAGTACATCGTGCCGGGCGACGTCAAGTCCGCCGAGCAGGTTGTTGACCTTACCGTTGGGGCCCGCGCAAATATCGCGCAGCGCGATCGTCACCCGCGTCTCGCCGAACTCCGCCTGGATCTCCTTGACCACTTTGAGCGCCGGGTCGTCCGGGTTCTGTACGCAAAAGACCACCTGATAAACCGGATAGTCCTGTTGGCACGCCGTGCGCAGCCTCTCCTTGAGGCCACTCTCCAAACCGTAGACGGGCTTCAGAACGGTAACCGGCGGCTGGAACAACGCCTTCTCCGTGAAGGCCGGCGGCCGCTGCCGGGCATACCAAAGCGCCACCGCCATGCACAGCAGCGCGTAAAACGATCCGCAGATGACCGGTATGAGGCATACCCAAAGCAGCACGTCATGCAATGACATTAAATTGCGCTTCCCCCTAAGTATTGAGCGGCGCCCAGTCCTAATCGCCCCTGTTTATCGGGTTAAGCCTCTGAAGAAAAGCGTGTTTAATATAATGCTGATATATCCGACCGTGGTGGCAGGCGTCGAACCCATCCAGAATGCGAAACATCGATGCCCGAGTTTTCCGTAAACGCCTGACCGATGATCGCTGGTGCGACTGGTTGCTTGCCTGCAACAAAGGATCGGGACTAAAAGAGCGAAACCGGCCGGAGTGCGGCCCAGTGGACCTGGCACGCCCAAGAAATCTTGAACAAACACTCTTATTACCGACCTGATTCGATGCTGGTTATGGCAATATTCTTGCTCATGTCGCCAGTGGTTGCGCCGTGAAAGCCGGATCGCCCATGCGAATACTGACCATCGCGCTCACCACGCTCGGTCTTGGAGTGTTCGCCTTTATTCTGTATCACACCGATCTGTCGGAGGTTTGGCGCCATGTCACGCGCCTGGGATGGATTGGTCTGGCAGTGATCCTTGGCATCAGCTGTGTTTGGTACGTGGTGGATACCATCAACTGGAATTTGACGTTGCGGTCTACGCGGTTGAACGTCCGCTGGTTTGCCCGTCTCTGGCCGATCCACGTTTCCGGCGAAGCGATCAACCAAGTCACCCCCTTTGCGTCTTTGGGTGGCGAACCCATGAAGGCGATTCTCGTCCATCAGCGGTACGGCATTAATTTCCGCGAGAGCACCACCAGCTTGATCTTGCTTCAGGTCGTCAATGTCTGCGCGGAAATCCCATTCCTGCTGCTCGGCATCGGGTTGGCGCTCGGAACGGGCGTGCTGCCGGAGCCGGTGGAGATCATGATGGCTACCGGCGGCGCCGTGATCATCCTTTTGGTGGCGGTTCTTTGGTTCGTCCAGCACTACCGTTTCGTCTCACGCTTGTGGCGGGTACTGAGCCGGGCCTGGTTCGGCGTCGCGGCACTGCGCGTCGTGCGCCACATCCGCGCCGTCGAGCGCCGGCTGATGGACTTTTACCTGGGACAACCCGCGCGGTTCTTCGCGGCCTGTGGCCTTCAATTTTGCAACTGGTGCATGGGCGCGGTGGAGATCTACCTGGTGCTGCACTTCCTCGGCTCCCCAATCCCATTCGTCTATGCCCTGGTGATCGAGAGCGTCGTCGTTTTGGTGCGGACCGCGCTGTTTTTCATCCCGTCCAACATCGGCGCCCAGGAAGGCACTTTTCTGGTGGTCTGCGGCGCCATCACGGGATCGCCGGAACTGGGCGTGGCGGTCGCCCTCATCCGTCGATTCCGCGAACTGTTCTGGATATCCGTAGGCTTGCTTATGGGGTGGGCATTCTCGCTGAAAGCCCGTCCGGCGGCGGAGCCGGGCTACAATGAGCTTGACCGAAAACTTGATCGCGGGCACATCGCAAGCGGGAGATAGCGAAGCCAACTCACCTCCATTCAAGAAATGTGCTGCGAGGGATGGCCGTTTGGTCGGCTTGCGGCAAGGTTTACTCGGGGAGAATCATCATGGCCAATCTGACCGTGCATTTCAAAAAGCCTGACGACTGGGCAGATACGGTGCACATCTACTTCTGGGACACCCGCCCGTCCGCGCACGGTCCGGACTGGCCGGGGGTGGCGATGACGGCCGAGGCCGGCGGTTGGTTCGTCCACAAATTCAGCGGTATCGAAGCCGCCCGCATGGTATTTCACGACGCCCGGGGCCGCCAGACTTCCGACTTGCAGCGTGGGCGCAACGGCTGGTTCAATACGGATGGGCAGTGGTCCGACCGCAAACCGAAAGCGCCGCCCAAGAGCAAGGCCCCCGCCAAAAAGAAAGCGGCCAGTCCGAAACCCGTCAAAGCGCCGGCGGGCGATCCCTCGTTCGACTTCCGCGAAGAGACGATCTATTTTTTGCTGACCACCCGGTTTTATGACGGCGATCCGTCCAACAATTTCTTTTGCCGCGACCGCATCCAATTCAACTCCGTCACCGGCAAACCCGAGGACCCCCACTGGCGCGGCGATTTCAAGGGCCTGATCCAGCGTCTGGACTATATCCGGGACCTCGGTTTCACCGCCATTTGGATCACGCCGCCGGTGGAGAACCGCAGTGGCCTCGATTACCACGGCTATCACGCCTACGACTGGACGCGCATCGACCCGAGGCTTGAATCTCCCGATGCCACTTATCAGGACCTGATCAACGAGGCCCACGCGCGCGGCATCAAGATCATCCAGGACGTGGTGGTCAACCATTCCTGCCAGTACGGCATCCGCGGCAAGGTGTGGATCGACCATCTGCCGATAAAATATTACGTGCCGCAGGGTTCCGAGCAAGGCCAGGTGGACCATGGCCCTTATCAGGGCAACCTCGGCAACTACGCGTGGCCCAACCGCGACGACGTCGACAATCCCGCCGCGCCCGAGTGGTATCGCGAGCGCCACGCCATGGATCCCGAGGGTAAGGTGCCGCTGGTGGACCCCAAGACCGGCGAGACGGTGCCCAAGGCGGGCTACAACCCCGGCCGGTTCTTCGGGATCGACGCCAACGAGTTGGATCCCGAGTGGTACCATCAGGACGGCTTCATCTCCGGCGGCGACTGGGAGAGCGCCCATCCGCTGCAAACCAAGCATTTGGCGGGAGACTGCATCGACCTCGCCACCCGGCGCCAGAACGTCAAGGAGTACATCATCGGCTCCATCAACCGCTATCTCGACATGGGCGTTGACGCGCTGCGCATCGACACCGTCAAGCATGTGGAGCGCGACAATCTTCTGGAGTACGTGAACGCCTGGAAAACCCATAAGCCGGGGCTGTTCGTATTCGGCGAAAACCTGGTTAAGGGGTATGGCTGGGGCGATCTCGGCGGTGGCGACAATGGGCCCTCCGATATCCGGCCCTGGTGGTATACCCGCCTCGGCCACGATCCGCGCGACCCCAACGCCGGCGGCGATTCCGGGTTTCCGCAGCTCGATTTCGGCCTGTTTTCCACGTTCCGCGACAACCTCAGCCGCGGCAGCTATGACGGCGTTGGCCGGGTTCTGGAAATGGACTGGATCTATGGCAACGCCACCGAACTGGTTACGTTCCTGCAGAACCACGACGTGGGCCCGGACAACGATTTCCGCTTCCGTTTCAAGGGCGGACAATGGATGGCGGCTGCGGCGTACAATTTGCTGTGGACGGTGCGCGGTATTCCGTGCCTGTACTACGGCGAGGAGATCGAGTTCCGCAAGGGCGCGCCGCAGGACGTTGTGGGCAACGACGACACACTCGACACCACCGGCCGCGCCTATTTCGGCGATCACCTCGCCGACGACACCATAAAGACAACCCAGAGCCATCCGCTTTATCGCCATATCAAGCGGCTGAACCAGATCCGCCAGGCGATTCCGGCATTGCAAAAAGCGCCCATGAGCCACGTGGGCGAGTGGGGCGGCGGCATGAGCTTCGTCCGCGATCACAATAATGGCGAGAGCTACGCCGTGGTTGGACTTGCCATCGGTGGCGACCAGGGGATCTCCGTCGGCAATGTCCGGAACGGCATCTACCGCGATGCCGTGACTGGCAACGAGGTCCACGTGGGCGATGGCAATATCTCATTTCACGTGAACGGAAATTCCGCCGGCATTTACGTGCTCGACGGCCCTGGAAAGATCGGCGATGACGGTGAATATCTAAGGTAGCCGGAGGCGGGGAGGCGCTATCGGTTCAGGCGGCGCATCAACGTTGTTGGATCTTCACGAATCGTTAACCGTGCCGGCGCATCATGCGATCCAGAGTTGTATTTCAATTGCTTTGGAGAGGCTATCCATGAGCGTTGCCGGTATTGCGACTTCCGCCGTCGCGGTCAACCAGGCCCAGACCGCACAATCGATGACGAACGCCATGATCAAACAGCAACATGCCTCCGAGGAGGCCATCGTAAAATTACTTGATCAGGCGGTTGATAAGTCCAGCAACCTCGTCGAGGCCGGACGCGTCGACATCACGGTCTGAAAGCCTTGATTACTCGTGGGAAGATGAGGTCGACGATTCGTCGGACTTTTTTGACTCGCGGGTGCTGTACGCTTTCGCCAAACGCTCGCACTCCCTTTCATAGCTGAGTGCCAACTCGCGGTCCACGTCGGGCGCGAGCAATGCCCCCAAGCGTTGCACAACGGCCATTTCTTCTTTTTGTATGTGTGGGATCAAGTTGCCGGCGAGGCTCAGAGCCGCGGCCTGAAACGCTTCGCCGCTTGATCCTCGCACGCCTTGTTCGAGTGTTTCGGTTGCAAGAGTGCGCACGCGGCGCGCTAAGGGCTCGATAACTTGGTGTTCTTCACACAACAAGTCCGATAGGTCGTCCCCGGCATCGCAGAGAAGCGGAAACAGAACAGCTTCCTCGTACGCGTTATGGCCAACCATGGCGGTCAACCCTGTAATCACCTCTTCCAATAATGCTCGGTCTTGCTCGTCGTTGGGATCCATGGGACGTTGGCCTTCGTCCCCGGCCACGCGGTTTTCAATGCCGCACATCAACACCAGCATGCGGAAATGTTCTTCGTGGATTACCGGTCCGAGTTCGCTCAACCTCGACATAACTGTGAATTCCGGTACGGTCGATCGCCACGATCCTTACATGGCCGCCATCGCCATCATTACCCCATTACATACCACGTTAAATGCTGCACCGCAATATTGAAGGCCTCTAGATGCGTGGAATTCTTAATTGCAAGCGTCATCCGTCCACAGGTTCGTCGAGGGCTGTTTTTTACGCGATCGTTTTCCGCCTCCGGGAACCGTTTAGGTGAAAATACGGACGAATTATGTATCCAAATGAGAAAAGTATAGCTGAGTTCGGATCCTCTTTTGGCGGTGGCTCTGGAACCCCTGGCCTCTCGCGCTTCAGGCTTCGTATTTCTTCTTGCCGATGAGTTCCCAGACCAAGGCGATAGCGCAAAGTTTGACAGCCGCGAGGAACGGAACCGTGAAAGAAAGCATCAGCGGCACAAAAATCATCGAAACAACCATCCAACGCAGGATGATGAACATCGTGTCTGTCTCAAACTCCTCGAGCTTTTCCATGGCCTGCCGCGTCCAACAGTGAATGACGCGTATAGGCTAGTGGCAGGGTATTGAAAAACAGTTACGAAACAGCCGGATTGGCCTTTTTTTGGGACCGTGTGGCGCGATCGCAGCTTCGGGACACTGGAATCGTTCCCAATTTGCGGTTATTGGGCGTGGCAAATTGTTGGCGGGCGAGGGTAAGGCGCTATGAGTGAAGATTTGGTGATCACGAAAGACAGGCTTTTGACCCTGGCAAGAGAGTTCTTTGACACGGAGGCGTGGCGGGAGCTTGCGATCAATGGCGGCCTGGTGATCTGCGCGCTGCTGGTGGCGTATATCGTCCATCGCCTGATTTACACGGCCGCCAAACGGATGGCTCAGCGGACGGTGGGAATCACCGACAACGCACTGGTGACCCACAGTCGAGGCCCCGCTCGCGCCATCTTGATGGTCTTCGCGCTCTTCCTGGTGATCCCAAGTTTGAACATTCCGGAAGATAGCATCGAGAGCATCAGGCACCTCTTGACCCTGGCGCTCACGGCCGCGGTGGGGTGGCTCGCCATCGGGATGACCGGCGTCATCAGCGACGTGATCACGGCGCGCTACGACGTTACCGCGGCCGACAACCTGGAAGCGCGGGAAATGCACACCAGAGCTCGTGTGATTCGCCGGGTTCTGGTGGCGGTGATCATGGTGATCACCGGGAGCATCATGCTGATGTCGATCCCGTCGATCCGTCAGATCGGTGTCACGCTGTTCGCCTCCGCCGGCGTCGCCGGCTTGGTCATCGGCATGGCCGCACGGCCGGCGCTCTCCAATCTCATCGCCGGCCTGCAGCTTGCCATGACCCAACCCATCCGGATTGACGACGTGGTCATCGTCGAAAACGAATGGGGATGGATCGAGGAAATTCGCTCCACTTTTGTCGTGGTCCGCATCTGGGATTTGCGGCGTCTCGTGGTGCCGCTGTCTTACTTTCTCGAGCATCCGTTTCAGAACTGGACGCGCCAGACCTCGGATATCCTCGGCACCGTTTTTCTCTATACCGACTATACGGTGCCGGTAGGAGCGATCCGCGACGAATTGCGCCGTGTTCTGGAGAGTGATCCGTTGTGGGACAAGAAGGTATGCGGTCTACAGGTCACCGATGCCAAAGAGCAAACAGTAGAACTACGCGCGCTTATGAGCGCAAGCGATTCAGGTAAGGCATGGGACCTGCGGTGCAATGTGCGCGAAGCCATGCTCGATTTTCTGCAGCGAGAATATCCGGAATCGCTGCCGCGGGTCCGCGCCGAGCTGGATCGCCGCAGCGGAGTCTCCGAGAACAAGGATCACGCCGCCGTCGCGTAACCGCTACGAACTCCGCCGCGCTTCCGCCACCAGTTCCTTCATGGCGTCAAGATCGATCGCGCCAGGAACCAGCTCGCCGCCGATGACGAAGGCCGGTGTGCCGTTGACGCCGAGCGCACGGCCCAGGCCGAGGTTTCCGGCCAGTGTCTCGGCGACCTGTGGATCGTCCATGCCTTTTTTGACCTCGGCACGATCGAGGCCAACCTTTTCGGCGAGGTCAAGAATGCGGGCCTCGTTCAGCGCGCCGCGAGCGCCCATCAGTGCCGCGTGAAAATCGAGATAGCGGTCCGGATCGATAAACCAGACCGCCTGGGCGGCCTTCGACGCGACCATGGAGTCCGGTCCGAGGATTGGGAACTCTTTGAAAACATAACGAATATTGCCGTCGGTCTCGATCAGTTCCTGGATCGCGGGGAACACCCGTTTGCAGTACCCGCAGCGGTAGTCGAAAAACTCGACGATGGTTACGTCGCCTTTCGCGTTGCCGGCTACCGGTGCCGCGGGATTGTTCTCCAGCAGATCGCGGTGCTCGGCCAACGCGGCCTTGGCCCTTTCGTCACTCTCCGCCTTTTGCAGCTCCTGCCAGCGCTGAAGTGATTCCACCACCACTTCCGGATGGTCGAGGATGTAAGCGCGAATCATTTCCTCGAAGGCGGCCTTTTGCTCCGGCGCCATGGCGTCCCCCACCGAGGATTTTGTGGCGGAGGATGGCTCGGCGCCATAAACCGTCGCTGGCCCGGCGGCCACAATCGCCGCCGCGGCCAAACCGGCAGAAAAAAGCCTTTTGAACCGCATTCCGTTGTCCTTTGCATCGAGAACTGAAGTATCCAGGCTCTCCCGATCATGCGCGAGACGCCGGTTGCGGGCAAGTTGGTATTAACCCGCCATTTTCCATGTTCGTATCACGAAATCGTTAAAAACCCGCCTTTCGAGTTGGCGGCATTCATTTAGTCATCCCTGCGGTTGACCTGCTGCAGGATATCTTGTGCCTGAAGCCATCCGGGCGACCCCGAGGCGAGCAAGGTTTCCGCCTTTCCGGCATGAAACCGGGCCTCCGCCTTGTTGCGCAACAGCATGGCCTCCTCCGCCAGAGCCAGGGAGCTTTCACCCATTTGACCATTGCGGCCGTAGGCGATGGCGAGCTGGCGCCAGGCGAACGCACGGTCGCGTTCGTAAGCGACAGCGGCGCGAAGATTGACGATGGCGGCCTCGAGAAGCTGAGGGTCGTTGAGCGACAATTGCACTCTTGCCAATTCGACCCGGATCAGCGGCGCTCGCGGCAGCAAGCGGGCGGCGGTTTCATAGGGTTCTAGAGCTTCGGCGGGGCGACCGCGCTCGAACAGCATTTCGCCCTTTAATTCATAAAAGTAAGGGTCATCGGGATGCTCGGCGATAAGGGCGTCGACTTCGGTCAAGGCGCGTTCGAGATCACCGGCCCGGAAATGGGCGATCGTTCGGGCATATCGCCCCGGCAAGCTGGTATCCGATGCCGGATAGCGCCGCAACGTTACCGACGGCGACTCCAAAAATCCGCGCAATTTGGCCACCATGCGAAGGTGTTTCGCCTCGTACTCCGGATTGGGCGGCGTATCGGAATGGGGTGACTGGGCGACGTGGGCCTGAATGGCGGAAATACGATCGGCGGTTAGCGGGTGGGTTCTGAGATACGGGTCCTGGCGCGCGGTGCTCAGCAATTCCTGACCGCTCAAGGTTTCCATGAACTCCTGGAGGCCGCGGGCCGATTGGTCGGTGGCGTCCAAGTACTTCAACCCCGCCGCATCCGCCGATCCTTCCTGGGTCCGTGTATACGCAAGAAAGCTTCGCTGTGCGATGTTTGTGCCGCCTGCGCCAACCGCCGTGCCGATGTCCGGGCGGCCCGTGGCAATGGCAGCGGCGGCGCCGAGCACCATGGCGATAATCTGTTCCGCAGTGGCTTTGCGAAGTTCGTCGTGCACCCGTGCCAGATGGCCGCCGGCGATGTGGCCGGCTTCGTGAGCGATCACGCCGATCACCTGATTTGCGCTGGCGGCGGTCGTAATCAGGCCGGTATTGATGAAAAGGTTCTGGCCCCCGGCAACGAATGCATTAAGCTGCTTGTCGTTAACGAGAAAGATGCGCACATCCGAAGGATTGAGTCCCGCCGCCGCAAAAATTGGTGTTGCGTAAGAGCGGATGGTATTTTCGGTTTCCGTATCCCGAATAAACGAAAGTCTTTGCGCCGCGAGATCTGCCGGGGGGAGCAGGATCGAGGCCAGAGCCAATAAAGCAGCAATAGTGCGTATTATGGGTTTCACTAAAAATCTCGATCCAAGAGTGCCTAAAAAAGGTAGTAGTGGCTGGCGGCGGCGTCAATTGGCCGCCGTGTTTGCCGCCCTTATTCTACTGGGATGCGGGTCGGACGACGAAGAGGGGCTGGGCACCGTCGGATATGTCGAGGGCTTTCTCGGCGGTGTCGCCGCGGACGAGCCCAAAGCGGCGCTGATCGGCCGGGAAGTGCTGGCATCCGGAGGTTCCGCGGCCGATGCCGTCACCGCAATGTATTTCGCCATGGCCGTTACGTTGCCGTCGGCGGCAAGCCTCGGCGG
>JGI12048J13642_10049079_pt1 | contig 10890 bp, 8 predicted proteins | sample ElkSlonscriptome_16_FD_13642 | JGI IMG/M metagenome (IMG submission 13642) | reverse complement strand
CCCGGCTTGTATGGACCGACCAAAAATGGTTTTTGCCAATTCGTCCGCGATCCGGTTAAACGCCAGAATGGCCCCCTTCCGATCCACAAGGGCAAAGGATTGCTCGGTGTTGTTCAATATGGCCTGAAGCTTTGTTTCGCTTTCCCGCAGCGCCCGCCCGACCGCTTCGCGCTCGGTGATATCCTGAACGGAGCCGTACAATTTGACCGGATTCCCGTCGTCGGTAAAGATCGTTTCGGCACTGACCCGGACGACCCGAACCTCCCCGTCATTCTGTCGGACAATGCGATGTTCGATGTTATAGGGTCTGATATTTTTCAATGCATCATCAAAGGCTTTTTCGATTTTGGCCTGATCTTCGGGAAACGCGATGGGCATCAACTCTTCCACCGGCAGCGTTCTTTTTTCGCATCCGTGAATTTTCATCCACCCGTCGGAAAACACCAGCCGGCCCGATGGGATATCATACTCATACCCGCCGATGTCGAACAGCTCTTCAGCTTTCTTAAAAATCGTCTGGTTCTTTCTGAGTTCTTCTTCCGTCCGTTTTCGTTCGACGATTTCCCCGATCAAGGCAGCCGACGTCCGCAATCTTTTTTTGGCGAGGGCGATGATATAGGCAGGCCGCGACGGATAAGCCCCTCGGCATGCGCGAACATTTTCAATGGGAATGCCGAACCGATCCGATAGTTCTCGAATAGCGGCTTCGTCCGTGGGCGGATCGCCGTAGCCGATGTTGATGGCGCCGACCACCTCGTTCCCGGCGATAATCGGCACGCCATAGAGCCGAATCCCGCCCACGCAGGCGATATCCGTCGGCTTGCCGGATTGCATCGCCGCTTTGGCGGAATCGTTCCAGCAGTTTTCGTGGCACAGCCATCGGCCGCAGGTCAGGGCCTTTCGGTTGTCGTCGGTTCCGCATAAGTCCCGGGAAGCCGGGTCGAACAGCCGGCACCAACCCGAAGAGAACATGCCGAAGGCGTAATCCCCGTTTTTTTCGTACACCGCGACCGATGTTTCCAGAAGATCGATGGCGTCTTCGGCGATCCGTTTGAGCATCTTCCCGCCGACGGCGTCCATGATGATCCGACAGGTGTTCAACTGGGTCACATCTCCGTATGGCGGTCCGTCATGTCTTGCCGGCGCATCCGTTCCGGCGACGCTGCGGGTGAGCAGCCATTCGATCTGTTTCAACGCCTGTTCGGCGCTTTCCCGATCCGCCATTTCTTGGGCCAGTTTCCGGTTCCACCAGAGGGAAGCGACCAAAAGGCAGGTGAAGCCGATCACGATGCCGGCGATCCATTGCCACACCCGGGTCCAGTCGACCTCGCGTTCGTAGCTCACGGGCACCCATTTCCGAAAAATGGCGTCCACTTCCTGGCGGGAGACCGTGGCTATGGCCTTGTCGAGGAGTGCGACGAGTTCCGGCCAGTCATTTCGAACGCCGAACGTGACTTCCGCCGGCGGATATCCCGACGGGGCGGCGATCTTCAGGTGCGTCAGCCGTTTGTGAAACATGAGATATCCCGCTACCGGCAGAGGGCCGATGTAGGCGTCGGCCTGCTTCGTGGAGACGGCTTCCAGCGCCTGGAGGTGGTCGTGCGCCGGATGGATTCGGATGTCGGGGTAGTCCGATTCGAGGCGCCCATGGATGTAAATATTGTCAACCAGTGAAATCGACCTCCCTTGCAAATCCCTCAAGCCGGTTATCAGGGGATCGTTCCTGTGGTTCACGAGGACCCATGGATCGGAAATGAAAGGCTTTGTGAAGGCCATGTACCGATTCCTTTCAGGGCTTTCGACGCCGGGAAACAGATCGATTTCAGCGCCCATGGCGCTTTCCAGTTCCGCCAGGTCGAGCCGCGCAGGCTTGAAAGCGATTCCCGTTCTCGCTTCGAGCAATCGGAGGTAATCGGGAATGATGCCCTGAAACAACCCGTTCTTGCCGATGAACATGTAGGGCTCGAACCCTTCGATCAAACCGACGCGCACGGAAGGGTGCGCCTGAACAAACCGTTTTTCCGCCTCGGAAAACGGCAAAGCCGCGGCGCCGTCCGGCGGTCCGGCGGCAACGGCCGACGTTGCCGCCATCAAAAAAGCGGCCAACACCGCCCAAAACGTCTGTAGTGTCTTTCGGGCGACACGCCCATGCATTGTCGACATTGTCTTCATTCGCATTCTTCGGTTTCCCTTGTCAGCGGCAGGACGGCCCTGAGACAGGCGTCCTTTCCCGGTCTTGATTCGGCGGTGAGACGGCCGCCGTTTACGGCGCAGTCGCTTTCTTTTCAGGGTCGATTGCAAACACCCGAAACCCCTGATTCCCGAAACAATAGATGACATATTGCGATATGTCGGCCTCCGGATATTCCCGTCTCAGTCCTTCAACATATCCGGTGATCTGCCGGAGGTCTTCTTCTTTCAGGGTAAAATTTTCGATGGTTTCACCCGCTTTTTCAAACGCCGCGTTCGAATAATATTTAAACTCGATGACCATCCGCTTTCCGGCGAATTTTTCGTGAAATTTCCCGACAAATTCCAGGTCCGTCCGTCCTTGGGGGTAAGACCGCTCCACATTCCAGACGAACCATTTGGACAGATAACGGCCGCACAGTTCGTAAAACGTGGTGCGATAAAAATTTTCGTTGACCTGCCGGAACACGGCTTCGGGCAGTTGGGAAACGTAAAGTTCCCAGTAATTCGCGAACAACTTCGGCAGGTCGGGATCATTCACGAAATTCTGCATCATTTCCGCGTATTTCGTCGACACGTCGATGCGGTGCAGTTCATTGAAGTATTCGACGAAAATCCGGCGCATGTTCAGATTGGGAAGTTTGAGATAAAAATCGTCCTTTCGGGTCAACATGCCCAAATAAAAAAAGGAAACCGGAAAATATTCCGGGTCGAAAAACTGGTTCATGTCAAATTTTTCCGTCAACAGCGCGTCGTCGTAGCGAAGGGTGTTATGCATCGTCACTTGATCGACAAATTTTTCCGTATGGGCGGAGTTGGACCCGGTCAACCGCCTGACCCACGAAATGTCGGTTTTCAAATTTACATCGGTCAGATGCTTGCGGATTTGTTTATACCGGGTGAAATAGTCTAAAAAATACATGAGGATGGTCGGGTTGTAGATGGGATCGCCCGAAGGATCGACAAAATGATAGCCATTGTATTGATTTTTGATCAATTCATCGACCTGGCCGCGCGTGGCGGGGTCGATGTCGTGATCCCCGTAAATTTCATCCAGCAGCCGGTCCGTTTCTCCCTGGGTGAACCCCAGCATGGCTTCGAATTCCGGTTCGAGGGTGATGAAAGAAGCGATGTTGAAGCCGGAGGCCAGCTCGTCCATTGTCATGGGCAAAACGCCTGTTATAAATACATTTATAATCAAACCTGTTTTGCGTCCCTCTTTAAGAATTTTGAAAAATGTTTTAAGGAAGCCGTCGTCTTTCGTCAATTCGCGGTAAAAATCGTCCTTGCGCGCGGTGATGAGTTGATTGGCGAAGTTGTCGTATTCGTCGATTATGACGTAAAGCGGGGGAAGTTTTAGTTTATGGATTGATTTTAAAATTCGATCAAGATTGGCGGACGCGCTTTTTTTGAAATCGATTCCAACGCTTCCCCGGAACCAATTTTCAGAAAGCCCGACCAAAGCGTCCATGTTTGCATTGACGACATGATTGAAGCTCTCCTCTATCTTTGCAACCCCGCCGCTGGGCTCAATGACCGAAAAATCCAGATGCAACACAAAAAACGAATTCCGAGAGGGCGTCGGATGGGCGCCGATCCAGGTGTGGCCGAACAGCCTGTCGAAATCATCTTTCTGGTTGATGTTGTAGTAACACTCCAGGATGCGGCACCACAAGGATTTGCCGAAGCGCCGGGGACGGAGAAACACGGGATTTCCGATCTTTTCCAGTTTTCCGATGTAATGGGTTTTATCGACAAAATAGCCGTTTTCCGAAACGATTTCCTCGTAGTTCGCGCTTGCGTACAGAATTCGTTTTTTCATCGATGACGCCTCCTTGTTTTTTTGAAACAAACCATTCACCCGCCGACGCCCCGCAAGGCCTGCGAGGTTTTGAAAACCTCGTAGGTATAGGGTCCCGTCCCCGATGCCATTGGCGGAACGCGTCGGCGAGCCGCCCGGCCACGACCGAATGCCCCCCGTCGAGCAATCGGCCCAGGATATCGGAGGCATCCCGAATTTGCATGAGGATTGTCGCCGCATCGACGGGGTTTCGGGAATAAAACGCATCGGGGACCCGGACCAACGCCGCTTCAGGGGCGTAAAGCCGCAAGCCGTCGCGCACCACGATGCCCGGCCCGGCCGGCGCCTGCTTTTCTCTGAGATCGTAAAGTGATGTATCGAACGGCAATTGGCGGGTATTGTTTCCGCCGGCCGGCGTGTAGATCACCACCTGGGGGGAATCACACTGTTTTCGGCATGGAGCAAAAGCGACGGTTCAGGCGACAGGTGCCACTTATCGCCGAACCGGTGTTGACAATAGCGCGTGCAAAATTCCCAGAAAGCGGTGTGCCAGGGCGTCGTATCGCCCTCTCTTACGTGCGCGCCCGAAGAAAAAAGCCACCTCTGGATGATCTCGCGGACAAATCCGTTCTTCAACAGACGCTCGCGATGGACCCGCGTCAGTTCACCGGTTTGGAAAACGCGTTTGCCACGCCTTTGAAGCGCCTGAAGCCGCGCCAAAGAGGTCGCCAGTTTTTCGTTCGGCGTCGCCATGCCCCCCTCCATTCGGACAAGTTCAAGTAATAAATGCTGTACGATTGCAAGTGTATTATGTTGTGTATCGACAAGTCAATCATGCCGTACCATTGCAAGTTTTCTTTGTCGTATTCCAGCAAAAAACCGATAACCGATCACCTCTCCGCCGGAAACGTGACCACAAACCGCGCGCGGGAAGGGGACGTCACCTCCATCTTTCCGCCCGATTGATGCTCGGCCCGGACGCACGAGAAAGGGCTGAAGCCGTCTGTTAAGCGCCCTCGGATTTCGTTTAAGGGAGGGCGCCTACACCCACCATTTCGACTGGTTGAATGCCGAACAGGACGGTGTTTTCCAGGACGGCACGGTGGATGACGATTTCGGGGAGATCAAATACCGGTTCCGGACCGAGGCGGCGACCGACGATGGCGATCTGAAGGGGGGGGCGCGTGCCGGGTCTACCGGGTCACCAGCCAACCCGGGAATCTGATGGGAAGGGGGGCCAAAGTCGGCTGATGAGCTTCCGACTGGCCGAGTGAATCGGCTAATCGAGGCCGACGCTTTTCACCGCCCGCTCCAGTTGGTTCAGCCGAGTGTCAAGGTCTCCGGTGTACCCGATGGAAAACCGTAGCAGGCCGGGGGACAGGCCCATGGTTTTCTGATCCTCCGGCGGAATTTCCGATGAAGTGGAAGAGCCCGAACACGACATCAGGGTGTCGAAATACCCCAGCGACACCGCAATAAACCCGAATTGTTCCCGGTTCTGCAGAAGAGACATCAGTTCCTCCGCCTTTTGCCGGGTGCCGCAGTCCAGGTTGAGCATGCCGCCGAATCCGAATTCCCGGTTCATCATGGCCGTCATCACCTCGTACTGGGGATGAGAAGGCAGGCCGGGATACCGAACCGAAGTTCCCAGGGCCTCCAGTCGCTCGGCCACCGCCATGGCTCGGCGTCCGTGTTCCCGCATGCGAATGGCCAGGTGGGGCAGCCGCTGAATGATTTCAAAGGCTGCGGTGGGGTCCATGGTGGGGCCCAGCAGCATCACCCGGCCGGTGTGCAGATCCATGAGCCGGGTGATCATGTCGCTGCTTCCGCAGATGACCCCGGCGATCATGTCGCTGGCGCCGTTGATGAATTTGGTCAAAGAGTAGATGACCACATCCGCCCCCAGTTTGTGAGGTGAGAGGATCATGGGCGCAAAGGTATTGTCCACCACGAACTGAAGACCCCGGTCATGGGCGAGCCGGGCGATAGCCGGAAGGTCGGCGATTTTGAGAGTCGGATTGCCGATGGCCTCGGTGTACAGCACTCGGGTTTCGGGCCGAATCGCCTTCTTCCAGGCTGACGGGTCGGCCGCATCCACAAAGGTGGTGGTAATGCCCAGTTGAGGCAAAAGCTCGGCCAGAAGGGCATGGGTGCCGCCGTAGATCGTTCGGCTGGAAACGATGTGATCCCCGGCGCCGCAGAGCTGCAACAGGGTGCAGGAGATGGCCGACATGCCGCTGGCCGTGCAGAGGGCCGCTTCGGCGCCCTCCATGGCGGCCAGGTAGCGGTTCAGGATGTTCACCGTGGGATTGAAATGGCGGCTGTAAAGAAAACAGCCGTCCTTGTCCGGGCCGCGAAGCCCTTCGAAAATCTCGGGCATGGTTCCCGGCTCCATTACCGTAAAGGTGGCGGACCGGGAGACCGACGGGCAGACCCCGCCGTGCTCTCCGAACTCTCGCCTGACTTCGGACATGGCCTGTTCCGGATTGAAACGTTTCATGGTGTCTCCTTTCCAGTTCTTGAGTGGAACCTAATGATGGAAAGCAATTCAGGATCTTGTCGCCGTAGTGGCGGTTTGTTATGTGAATCTGTGTGGCGCCTGGCTGAGATGCGCTTGAATCAAGTGGTGAGATGCGGCCGGTCAGGAGATAGCGGTGATGCCTCTACAATTTGGAAAACGTGAACATCCATAGAACTGCTTTCCCGCATGGGGGCCTTTTTTTGTTTCACGCAAAATCATGGGGCCGCCGCATTTTGGGCATGTATTCGCATTCTGTTTTTCATTAATGATATCCTTGACATGTTTCACATGTGCTCTGCTGGTTTTGAAGGACGGGCTCAATCTGCCCGCCTCAATTTTGTTTACAATATCCCTGACCTCCGTTTCGGAAAAGACTACTTCGGTTTTGTTTTTAATGAACTGAAGACCACCCCTCGGATATGTAACATTCTCCGGCATCTCCGTTTTAAAAGTACTGTCGCCGACAAACACGACGAGGGAGTGGACCTGGCTGTCATTGAGTTTGAGAAAGGATTGGAGCGTTTTAACGTGTTTGTAATTTTGATGGATAGGGTTTTGGAATTTGAATGATTCTCTATAAATTTTCTGGGTCCATGTTTTCTGGTGAGATGAACCGAATATCCATCCTTTCATGTTTTTCGTCTCGATCAGGAAAATACCATACGGGGATACAATAACATGATCGATTTGGGTGGTTCCATCTTCGGTCGGAAAGGTCACATTTTTTATAAGATGATAAACTTCTTTATCGAGGAATAGTTTAACTCCGAAATTGACTGTGGCCTCTCCGATAATGCCTTTAAACCAACGGGTTCTGAGTAGTAATAACAGAAATGCGATAAGGATAAAAATCCAGAATTTTCCAAGGAGCGGTGCGATAATCGATACAAGGTCCATTTTTACCCTTCAATAGTTATCACCCGATTTTAGAATTTTTACCGGATGAAGCGCTTTTGATATACTTGACCCCACCGAAGTGCAACCCCGCGATAACCAGCAGGATCAGATTGCCGATTCCGGTGAAAATGTGGATGAAAAACATGCCGATGCCCCCTTGATCGCCGCCGTAATAGATGAGGTAAATAACGATTGAAATCGTGGTCATAAACAACAGCGCATTGACCGTGATGTAAAACCACTTGATTTTCTTTTTCAAGGTCACGGCCCAAACCAGCGACGAAAAAAACATGGCATAGGGCAGAATCGCCAACCCCAGGTAGAAATCCGTAAAATTCAACCACCAGATGGCCGCGAAGGCGGCTGCGCATCCGGCCCAGATTGCAGCCGTTGTTTTTTGGACGAGGTTTCTCATCGACCGTTATCAAACGTTTCCGGGTCCGGGGTATTCCGGGTTTCGCCATCCCCGCCGTTCGGGAAGGGATGAACTACCCGCAGCATTTTTTGTACTTCTTTCCGCTGCCGCAGGGGCAGGGATCGTTGCGTCCGGTTTTGACGACTTGCAACGGTTTCGGAGGGTTGAGCAACTTTTCCAGGTCCGAGATGTCTTCCGGTTTATCCGGTTCCAATTCCAGGATGAAATGCCATCCATGTTTCTCAAAAACAGCGACGACTTCTTCAACTCGTCTGTCGTTCTGAACCCGCACGACGGCGGGTTTTTTTTGGGTACCCAATTTCGCCACGGCTTCCGTTCCTTTCCATAGCAGAGGGCGCCGATCCCTTTGCCGAGGGTGGCTCGTGATGAACAGGGATATCCGCACCTTCCAATTGGTGATGATTCATCATCGTATAACTTGGGAATGAGGCGTGTCAATACTGATAACACCGCCGCGCGCCAAAAAAAACGCCCCATTCCGCGGATGTCGGAAAGGGGCGAATCTTTTGGAAGACGTTCGAGCAGGGCGGCTTATCCGTTCTTCTTTTCGAAGGTCTTCATGAAATCGACCAGCGCTTCGACCGTTTCCAAGGTCACGGCATTGTAGATGGAGGCCCGACAGCCGCCCACGGACCGGTGACCTTTGAGGCCGCCCAGGTCGTTGTCGGCGGCCTCTTTGATGAATTGCTGCTCCAATTCTTCGGTGGGCAGGCGGAAGGTGACGTTCATCTTGGACCGGCCGGCCTTTTCGGCGGTGCCGTGGTAGAACTCGCTGGTATCGAATAATCCGTAAAGAAGATCCGCTTTTTTATTGTTGATGTCGGCCATTTTTTCCAGCCCGCCCACGGTGTCCTCCAGCCATTTCAATACCAGCTGAACCGTGTAGACGGCGAAACAGGGCGGGGTGTTGAACATGGAGTTCTTATCCGCATGGGTGGTGTATTTGAGCATGGTCGGAATGTTTGCGGGGGATCTTTCCAGCATGTCGTCCCGAATGATCACCATGCAGACCCCGGACGGGCCGATGTTTTTCTGGGCGCCGGCATAGATCAGGCCGAACGGCTTGGCGTCAAAGGGGCGGCTCATGATGTCGGAGGACATATCCGACACCAGCGGAACCGTGCCGGTGTTCGGGAACTCGGCCCACTGGGTGCCCTTGATGGTGTTGTTGGAGGTGATGTGGACATAGGCCGCATCGCCGGTAAACGAAATATCGGAGGGGATGTAGGAGAAATTATTGTCTTCGGAGGAGGCCGCGACGTTCACGGTCTTTCCCTGAATTCGGGCTTCTTTGATGGCCTTGGTGGACCAGGTGCCGGTGTTGACGTAATCGACGGATTTGCCTTCGGGGATCAGGTTCATGGGCGCCATGCAGAACTGCAGACTGGCCCCGCCCTGAAGAAACAGCACCCGGTAGGTGTCGTCCAGGTTCATCAACCGTTTGGTCCGTGCGACCGCGTCGTTCATAACCGCATCAAACCATTTGGACCGATGGCTGATTTCGGTGACGGACATCCCGGACCCGGCGAAATTCAAAAACTCGCTTTGGATCTCTTCCAGCACCGGCAGGGGGAGCGCGGCAGGCCCGGGATTAAAATTGTAGATTCGGTTCTCCTTCATGATATCCTCCGTTTGAAATAAAAAATATTTGTCTTCAGCCCGCTGAAAATGATAAAGCAGGTTTTTAAGCGGTTTTTATGTGCAGAACGGACCCCGCTTGTCAATTGGTAATTTGAAAATTTGGGTATTTTTAAAATTGAAAATATGCAAGAGATTTCATTGGTAACCATCCCTTGCTGTATTCCACCCAAAATTAAATCCAGCGATCGGCCGACCCCATGGGTTTGCCTGAATTCAAAAGAAAGCAATGAACATGGATATTCTCACATACCCCTCCGAAGCCGCCGATAAACAGGTCACGGCCATCGTCGACCGGGGCCTCGAATTCGGTCAGGAAACCTATGAAACCGTCAACCGCATTCTGGCGGAGGTTCGGCGTGAAGGTGATGCTGCCCTGATCCGGTATGCGGACCGGTTCGATGCACCGGGCATGACCGTCGACTCCCTGAAGGCCACGCCTGAGGAGTTTGAATCCGCCGAAAGCGAGGTCTCGGAGGCATTTCGACAATCCCTGAATCGGGCCGCGGAACAGATTGAAGCGTTTCACAAGCGGCAGCTTCAAAAATCCTGGATCACCACCGATCGGCCGGGGGTGGTGCTGGGCCAGATGGTCCATCCGGTGGATGCGGCCGGGGTCTATGTGCCGGGCGGAAAGGGCGGAGATACCCCGTTGGTTTCCTCGGTTCTGATGGGCGCGATTCCGGCCCGAATCGCCGGCGTCGGGCGGGTCGTCATGGCGACCCCGCCGACGCCTGACGGAAAGGTCAATCCCCATCTGCTGGCGGCGGCACAAAGGGCCGGGGTGGATACGGTCTATAAGATGGGCAGCGCCTGGGCCGTGGCGGCCCTGACCTACGGCACCGACACCGTTTCCAAATGCGATGTGATCGTGGGGCCGGGCAATATTTACGTCACCATCGCCAAGAAAATCGTTTCCGGAACGGTGGGCATCGACATGATCGCCGGCCCCAGCGAGGTGCTGGTCATCGCGGATGATGCTGCGGAGCCCGAATTCATCGCCGCCGACCTGCTCTCCCAGGCCGAACATGATCCCCTGGCCTCGGCCGTCCTGTTGACCGATTCAAGGAAGATCGCCGAAGCGGTTGAAAAGCAGGTCGAATCTCAGCTGGAACATCTCCACCGAAGCGACATCGCCCGGGAGTCCCTGAAAAATTACGGCGCCATCCTGGTGGTCGAGGACATCGATGCGGCCATTACGCTCTCCAACGCCGTCGCTCCCGAGCACCTGGAACTGCATATTCGAGAACCCTTCGATCATATCGGGAAAATCCGGAATGCCGGGGCGGTCTTCATGGGGAGTTATACCCCCGAACCGGTGGGCGATTATATCGCCGGCCCCAATCATGTGCTGCCCACGGCCGGAACGGCCCGCTTTTCCTCAGCCCTGTCGGTGGACAACTTTAT
>JGI12048J13642_10033013_pt1 | contig 10892 bp, 10 predicted proteins | sample ElkSlonscriptome_16_FD_13642 | JGI IMG/M metagenome (IMG submission 13642) | reverse complement strand
TATTTTGAATGATCGTGTGGGAAAAGGTATTGAGCAAGATTCACTACCTGCGATTTGTGAGTGCCCCGGCTTTGCGCGTCATTCATTTCGGCGAAAAAAAGGAGGAATTGGTTCAATTAAAAAATCACCGATGATTCATTCGACATATTCAAGGCTTGGGAATGGTGATTGCCATCAACACCCGGCTGTTAAAGCAACCTCATTGCAAGGGAACTTTGTTATAGCAGCTCAACGGCTGCCGGCTCGCCCTTGTTGGAGCGTGATCGATTACTATGGAAAGAGAAAGTCAGCGTACGGAAAAAATAAAAAAAGCATTCGCAAAGCAGGGATCAAGCCTCACAGCTACGCTTCTTGCTACTCGTCTTTTCTTCTATGTCTTTTTCGTACTCTACGAAGTACATCTCCATTTCGCCTTTACCCTTAACATGGACGTTTCCTCTTGAAATGAAGCGGAATTTGCTGTAATCCTTGACCAGTTGATACGTCGCGTGGCTTATGTTTACCCTTCCTACCGCACCGGTTGATTCCATTCTACTGGCTGTATTCACCGTATCGCCCCACACATCGTACTGAAACTTCTTTACGCCTACAATGCCTGCAACTACGGGCCCGCTATGTATACCGATCCGCATTTCAAAAACCGGTAATCCGGCCGATTGATGCGCCTGTTGCCGTTGCTTCATAAAGGCATTCATTTCGAGCGCTGCTTTAATTGTGTTCAGGGCTGCCTCCTCATTGGGAACAGGTATTCCCCCGGCAGCCATGTAAGAATCTCCAATGGTCTTGATCTTTTCGATGGCTTGTTCTTCCACTATGGCATCGAAGGCTTCGAAACAGGTATTTATTTCAGCAATTAGTAGTTGTGCACTCATTTTTTCACTTGCCGATGTAAATCCCTTAAAATCTGTAAAGAGAATTGTGGCTTCACTAAATTCTCGCGCCTCTGCCCGACCGGTTTGTTTTAATTCTTCGGCAATCTCAGCAGGCAAAATGTTCAGCAAAAGACTTTCAGATCTCTCTTTTTCTTTTTTGATGAGATCCTTTGCCCTATTTACTACCCGAAGTCTACTGTAAATTCCCCCTGCCAACAATATCACGCACACAGCCACGAGGATCATTACATTCCGCTCTTCTCGTTTTTCGGTTACCTCCTCTCTATGCGCTAGTTCCAGCTCTGCTTGTTCCTTGGCTCTGGCTAAACTATCATTCAAGAGTTGTCGTTGAAAAGCATAATCCATCTCCACTTTAGTGAGAAACTTGACCTGCTCTTCGCCAAATATGGAGTCACTCAAACTCCCTGAACGTTTATAGAAAGCCAGTGCCTTTCGAGGCTCATCTAATAATTCGTAGGTTTTAAAGAGGCATTCGCAACTCTGCTGTTGGTACCGTAAGGAGTTTAGCCTTTCGGACAATTTGAGCGATTCCGAACAAGAGAAAATTGAAGCCTCTAAACGATTCTGCTTGCGTTGCACTTCTCCCATTCGTATGTAAATGAAGGTACGCTGAAAATCGCCCGTAGTTGATTGAAAAATCTCTAAGCTCTTTTGCAAATAAAACATTGCCGAATCCAAACCTCCCATCAGTTCAAAACATCTTCCTTGATGGATATAGCTTATTCCTTCCCAGCTTTTCTCTCCCAGCTCCTTCCAAATGTCCAAGCTCTTTCTATGTTGCTCTAGTGCCGACCTCGGATCGTCTGAGTCTTCCAGCAGGGCCCCGATATTGTTGTATGCGCGGGCAATTTCTTTCTTCATTCCCAATTCTTCATACACGCGCAAGCTCTTTTCATAATAATCAGCTGCCTTTTTCAGAGCTTCATTTTCATGATGAATGGACCCCATATTATTGAGCACTTCTGCTAATCCCGGCTTATATCCCGCCTTCGTAAACAGAGATTGCGCTCGTTGGAGCAATTTCAGAGCCTCTCCATACTGACCGTGCATCTGATGAAGAATGCCCTTTTCGATCATGTAGTTTGCCAACAGAATAGGTTCTTCCGTGCCGTCGGCACCTTCAATGAGTGAGTCCAGGAGGTGCAACGCGACATTGATATCTCCTGCCAAGCGCGCATCCCTGGCTTCTTGCAAAAAAGGCTCATCGCCGTATTGAGCGAGTTCGTCAGCCGTAGCAATCAAGGAGAGAATCAAGAAAAGTATAGCAAGAATACTACGCTGATGTGAAATTCTTAAAAAAGATGATTTTTCTCGAGCACGAATCAAGACACATATCAAACCCATCTTCCGATTTAAGTAGGAGAATCGGTAATATCGTATATTTTTGTCAAAACAATCTCGCAACCATGAAAAATCTGACTTTAGTTATATTCATCCTATTTCCGTTTTTTCTTCATGCACAAAGTCCGACCGTCGAATCAGCTGGTTTCCAAGAGTCTTTATTTGATAGAGCTACGATCGAAGTGGTGCTCTCTGAAGCCAATTGCGTGGGTGTGCGCTTCTACAATATTCGCCCGAATGACAACTCGCCGGCAGCCGTTATTTGCGTTGGCATAGACCGTGAAGGAAATGAAATCAATAAGTCATCGGCCTCTGCATATAAGCAAGGTGCAGGTGGCGATATTCAAAAGACCGTCCTAAACAACAACAAGGCAAAGCAGGATTGTCAAAGACTCAAAAATTCAGGGCTTTTCAGTTATTCTGCGGACTTTACCAAGCAACAAATAAAGAAATTGCTCAGTCAGAGCAACTCAGATGCGATCTTAATAACGCCGGTTATCAATGCCAATGAACAACTCTCTATGAAGATTCAAGCGGTTGATTTGACCGAGGGTCGCCGGAATCTTTTAGGTATGAATTATGTAAGCTCTGACCCTTGCCCGGTTCTTTGCGGATCAACGAGTAAATACCTTCATCTGGGTTCAAACTGAGATACTAAAAGACCTGGTGGTCAAAAAAAAATTGAGCGCTGAGATTACAAATTTCAACATTTAGGAATAGATGTCGGTCGAGATCTATAGCTACCCCGTGACCGAAACGAGACCTCGGATGAGCATTCTGACCGGAAATCTAAACATAGCTAAGAGCTCAACGTCCTAGGGTGCCTTGTCGAATGCAGAACTCAAATCTAGCCAACTCTGTTTTTTGTTTAATCCTGTACATTTGCTGAAATCAAGCTTTCAAGATTTGAAATACCGTAAACTCCACCTTTCCGAACTCGAAGAACTCAGAGAGGATTTCGTTCAATTTCTCTCGGCCAACTCAATAACGGCTGATGATTGGGTAAAAATTAAAGAGGCTGATAAAGAAACAGCCGAGAAGATGCTGGAAGTATTTTCTGACATCGTGTGGGAAAAGGTATTGAGCAAGATTCACTACCTGCGATTTGTGAGTCCTCAAGCTTTGCGCGTCATTCGTTTCGGCGAAAAAAAGGCAGAATTGATTCAATTAAAAATCAACGATGATTCATTCGACCTGTCCAATCCTGATAACATTCAAAGTATAGCGGAGGGAAATGTAGACCTCAATCGCTACGAGCCCGAAATGATTACAGGCAAAAAGGCTTATTCAGACGATCGCGCAAGAGAGGTTTTTATTCACTTGGAGCAAGGCTGGCTTCCCACCAAGGAGGTTTTTTGGAAGGCACTCTCATCTATGATTGCTACAAAAGAGCAGTAGGAATTAATTTCATTCTATTTTTTTAATTAAACCTATTCCCGAAAGGAAGAAAATCAGCCCTAGGACGCCATAGGTAATGAGGCTCTTGGTGCCTGCATCTTCATTGATGTACAAATAGGAGGCATAGATTAAACCTGCTGCGCCCAAGAGCGTGAGCAGAGCTCCGAAAATTGACTTTATTTTCATTCCAACTCAATTGGCAGAAAACATACCGGTTCTGATAAATGCCCGAGTATTGTGGATGCAATCGAAGCATCAATTCAAGTAGGAAGCGCAGAGCTAATTTAAATTGAGATAATTTTCTACAGATTGCTGAGCAATAGTGTCAACACTATATACCGAAAGCAGGATATTTAAACCTTGGAATACATCGGACGCTTCGAGCGCTCAGCTACTTTTTGCTTCACACGAAGCTCCTGAACTAAAGTATAAATGAATAACCCTTTATAGGGTCCTTCCGTTCTTTGGGTGATCTGCATACCGCAGCGCTCGGCCAAAGCTTCTACGCCTCCGCTGCGTCTGAATGCTTTGTAGTTCTCTTTGTCAAACCATCCGACTGAATCTGCAATGAGCTTAGCCCTTTTCATTTTATGCAAGGGGTCAAATTCGGCTATCAGAATTTCGCTGCACAGCTCTCCCATTTTCTTCAGCGTATCCTCTGCTTTGTCGGCAGTGAGATTCGAAAAGAAGAGAGAAGCTGAGCCAACGTCAAATTTGGCCACATACGACAGTGTTTCAGGAAACCGAGCCCTTCTTATCGCCACATTCCTGATTTCCTGCTTTCGCATCTTTTGCTGAGCAAAGCGCACTAAAGGCTGAGATTTTTCCAATCCCAGACCGAAAGAAATCTTTTGTGACAATAGGTAGAAAAGATCACCGGTGCCACAACCTACTTCCAAAAATTTAGATTCTTGAGGAATCATTTCTGCCAACTGCATTCGCAACGGAAGGCGAAAATGATCTGCTGTCTGAGAAGTAATCCAGCCTTTCATTAATTCGTTTTAAGGGGGTGAATTTCGGTTTTTATTTCGTCGAATCAATGTTATCTTTTTCGATATAATGCAAGAGTCAATGCCTCAGAATTATGGCGGGTCATTTTTTTTCCGGAACGAATTCTGACAATCGTATTTCTGCAATATTGATCTAACTTTGGACAATGGGTATACTCCTACTTTTCTTTTTTCTTTCCATCGTATTTTCTTTTCTGTGCTCCATTTGGGAGGCCGTATTGTTGAGCATCACTCCGTCTTACGTTCAGCGGAGCTTAAGTGAAAATGCTAAAACCGGTAAGCTAATCTCCGAGCTAAAAGAGGACATCGATCGACCACTCTCTGCTATTCTGACGCTCAATACCATTGCCCATACTGTAGGCGCCATAGGTGTGGGGGCGCAAGCGGGAGCAATCTACGGGACGGCATCGCTCCAAATTTTTGGCTTAAGCCTGAGTTACGAAGGAATCATTGCCACCATTATGACCTTGGCCATTTTGGTGCTATCGGAAATAATCCCGAAAACCATCGGAGCCAATAACTGGCGTCGGCTGGCGCCCTTTACGGTCAGAGCGGTATACGGACTCATGGTCATTCTCAAACCCTTCGTCTGGATCAGCAAGCTCATCACCAGGGGCTTGAATCGAGGTGAGAAGAAAAGTGTCTTCAGCCGGCGCGATTTTGTGGCCATGGCCGATGCGGTGGAGCAAAGCGGAGAGATTGAACAAACGGAACACATGCTGATCAAGAATGTCCTGGCATTTGATGAGCTTACCGTTCAAGACGTGATGACACCCAGAACGGTAATGGTAATGGCACACGAAGACACCCTACTCAAGGACTTTTATGCCAACAAATACTTCAATAATTTTTCGCGATTTCCCGTTTACGCCGAAACGCGGGATGTGATCACGGGAATGGTACTTAAGGATGATTTGCTCAATGAATTGGTAAATAATCAGGGCGACAAAAAAATTAACAGCATCAAAAGAGAAATTGTCATTATTCCCGATACGCTTACCCTTCGCACTGCTTTTCAAAAGATGAATAATAAAAAGGGCCATATGGCTGTAGTGGTAGACGAGCACGGAGGCTTACGGGGTTTAATTTCTTTGGAAGATATTTTCGAGACTTTATTCGGGATGGAATTTACCGATGAAACCGATTCCGTAGAAGACTTGAGAAAGTTTGCCCAAAACCGTTGGGAAAAGCGTGCCAAGTCCCTCGGCCTGATGGAATAGTTTATTTTGAAAATTGAGACTTGATCAGGTCCATGGCAGGTTTACCCTGCGGAGTAAATGAAGGGTCGCCGTGACCTCCGATGTCATCAAAAAATCGCCATTTCCAAATAAAGCCGCCCGCCATCCAAGGTTCCTTCCAAATGGTATTGAAAAGTGCATTGAAGGCAGCCACTTGACCATCTGCGTGGTAGTCTTCCGAATGGTGTTCCCACGGTTTGGCAGCGGTTGCAGTGGCGCTGCGGTAACCAAATTCGGTGAATAGAATTGATTTTCCTTGCTCGCGCGAAAAATCGGAAAGAACCCTTGAAACTTCAGCCCACGAAACCTCCAATTCCTGAGTGGTGGGGTATTCTGAATCAGAAAGCGGGAAGTAGGCGTTGACCCCAATGAAGTCCAATTCCTTCCAAAAGCCCACCTCGGCGTATTCATCCCAATTGGCTGCATAAGTCAATTTCCCGTCGTAAACCGCTCTGATTTCTCCAATCAATGCAGTAAAATAATCGGGATTGGTTTTGGTGAGCATTTTCATTTCCGTGCCAAAGCAGTATACTTCGACACCGAGGCTATCGGCCAGTCTGGCGTAACTCAATGTGAAATCACGCATGGAGGCTTCCCATGCAGCCTGGTCCTCAGGAAGGTAATCGCCAATCCACAAGCGGGGAATCCAAATTTGCGGCTTGAGCATGGTTTTGAGGCCTTCTGCCTTGGCCATGGCGATAAGCTCAACCACTCCATCTTCGCGCTCACCCCACCATTGGTGTTCAGAATTGTATTGAAGATCAAAAGCCCCTCGATGCATGAAGCCGTAAGGGATGATAGCCACCCATTCAGCATTAGACTCAGCAACGGCTTTCATCTTTTTGGCTTCAATTGCCATGGGCGGCGATTCCAAGCAAAAACCCTTCACTTTGGCATTGAACTCGGAAGTAGCCGAGCAGCCGGCAAATATCACCAGCGTGAAGAGCATAGTCCGTAGTGCCAATCTCGAATTGATGGATGAACCGTTAAATCGTTTCAAAGGTGAAAAATTAAAACCCTGCAATATCGCAGAAAATAACATAGAAAATGCCATTGATCGATATGAAGGATCCACCTCGGTGCAGTTCAAACTCAAGGATCAAGGTTTGTTGATGTGAACCCGTAAATCATAATTAATGAAACGATCGCCTGACCCCGCAGGGGGGCTGACAATTTCGACAAATATCTTTCCCTGCGGTCCGGTCATTTAAAATATTCAAGAACATCCGGAGATTGTATGGATAAAGAATCGAAAAACTTCTAATTTTTGCTTTGCGCTTCACTTTGTACAAGATTAAAATCACCACATTTCGGCATACCCTTTGTCCAAAGCCGCTAAATTTGCATTATGAAAAATCTACTTCTTATCCCCGCATTTTTAGCTTTGATCACTTCGGCGCAAGCCCAGACTTCTACCATGAAAGTAAAAGGTGAGGCAACGGTGAAAGCCATTCCCGCCCTGATGAATGTCAACATTCCGCTGGAAGCGAAACAAAAAACTTACGAGGCTACCTCGGATGAATTGACGATCACATTTAATGATTTAAAAGAAGCCTTAATTGAAGCGGGAATCGACAAAGAGAAGATAAAATCAAACTCAATGAGCATCAATCCCGAGTATCAATACATCGAGAGAGAAAGGGTACTGAACGGATATGTCGGCTCCATTCGCTTAACGCTCGAACTTGAACACACCCAAGAAAACATGAATGCCATTGTGAACACGTTGAAAAACGAAGTCTTCAGCTTTGGCTATAACTTATCTTTCAGTCTTTCTGAATCGCAAAAAGATGCACTGCTGAACGAAGCGCTTACCGAAGCGGTGAAGGATGGCGAAAACAAAGCGGCTATTTTGGCGGAAGCCTTGGGCGTAAAGGTTATTGCCTTGGATGAGGTGAACTACGGCTATTTCAATGATGGTCCCGATGTTTTTCAACCGAGGATGAGATCGGCCGAAGCCTATGATATGAAAGCAGGTGGCGGAGAGGAAATCACCCTCAATCCCATGGAAATGGAGATTCGAAAAGAAGTAGGTCTCATATGGCGAGTGGCCAAATAAATCAGTCAAATAATTGGTTGAAGTATTCTATTAAAGCGTTCCCCTTTGGCGAAATTCCACCATCGCGAGGATGGAGGTTAGCCATTCGGTCTTCTTTACTGTAGTTGTGATAGAGTACTTGATCCATTAAAGAATCGTCCTTTCTCAAGTGACTTACTACGCTGTCCATATGTTGAATGGACGCTTGAACATGGCGATCTATTGAAATCGATTGATCAAGTACACCCATTTCGGTAATGGAAATCGGGGTATTTTCAGGAAGTGAGTTGCGCAGCCTGTCTATCTGTGCGTAGTCGTATTCTTTAGTTACATCTTTCTGATAGAGATGAAGGGTAGCTCCAAATTTCTGAGGTTGATTCTGAACCATCAAGTAATTAATCATATGCTCATTCCAATCAGCATGTCTTGGCTGCCCAAACCTATTTTTCTTGGCAGGGGCAAAAATTAAATAGTATGGCAAATTCAGCGAATCTAAGTAAGGGTAATAATCAGGTAGTATTTCTTCTGTATACATCTCTACATCTACCCTTTTAGTCACTTCAGGCTTTTCCAGCTTTGGTTGAGAAAACTTAGGTAAGTAATACTCACTCATCAATTCTAACGACTCGATTTTGGCTCCGTTTGAAATCCAACGACGAATCACCCTTAGTTGATTGGCGGGGCTGTCGTTTCCGTTGACTACAAACATGAAACTAAAGCCGTATTTCTTTTGAAGGCCTATCCACAGTTTCATCATTTCATCAGACCAATCTTCAGAATACTCCTTTTGCGATCTTGCTCCACCGGGTATTCTCAAAATCATATGTTCTAACACGCCCTTGTTAAATTTAGAAAAGAGGGTATCAGTGTATCTGATTTGTTCATCGATGACTAAGCTTGCCTTGAGATTAAAACCTACTTCAGGAAGCTGCTCATAGTCGTGATGAACTTCCTTCTGAATCATGTCGGAACCGTTTTCTGAGGTTTGATTGTAAGCGGTACATCCGCTGGCAATGACAATTAGGAAAATCACGTATTTCATAGTATTCCGATTAGACTAGTTTTGATAAAATCTCACCGTGATCGAAAGCCAGGTCGGGTAATCCGTCGATAGGATGCCAATCTACAGCTTCTGCATCCGTATCGGCTTTGGCCATCTGAAAAGCCACATTGCCTTGAAAGGCCACGCTGACGGTTCTTCCTCGCGGATCGCGCCCCGGCTTTCCGAATGCGCCGACTTGCTTCAGTTCGTCAGCTTCTATTCCTGTTTCTTCTTTTAATTCTCTGCGAGCCGCCGTTTCCAGATCTTCATCATCTTCGACGAAACCTCCCGGCAAAGCCCATTGACCTTGAAAGGGTGGGTTCTTGCGCTGAATGAGTAAAACATGCTTCACTCCTGCCCTTTCGGCAAAAATGACTGCGTCTACGGTAAGCTTAATGTTCTGGTTCATCAACTAAATTGCTTTTTCTGAGAATGCGTTTTATCAAGGGTCCGATTGTCAATCCTTGTCCGATGATGGAAAAGACCACGATGACATAGGTCATGGTTAAAAACAATTCTCGTTTCATTTGTGGCTCCAAAGAAAGTGCCAGAGCGATGGAAATACCTCCCCTGATTCCACCCCAAGTGAGGATGATATCCGTTTTCGGAATAAATTCCAACTTCCTTTTAAAAAGAGCAACGGGGCCCGAAATAGCCAAATAACGAGCCAAAAGACTTATGGGAATGGCCAATAGACCGAAGAGAATGTACTGACCGTCCAAAGCTATTATTAAGAGTTCGAAGCCAATCAGTACGAATAGTAGAGCGTTGAGAAAGACATCCACCAACTCCCAGAATTTGTCCACGTAGAGCCTCGTCTCATTAGACCAAGCTACCTCGGGAGATTTGTTTCCGATAAAGAGTCCGGCTACTACTACTGCCAGCGGTCCCGAAAAATGGAGCCATCCTGCAAGACCATATAACCCCATAACCAAAGCCAGGGTAATCAGCACTTCGGTTTCGTAGTGATCGATAGAGCGCATAAGCCAAAAACCAATATAACCTCCGATCAATCCAAGCGCCACACCACCTCCAATTTCTTCCAGGAACATAAGACCCACATCACCGATGGTTACGGAATCAACTCCTTTTTGCGCTATAGCGAATATCACCAAAAACACGACCACCCCGACACCATCGTTGAAAAGCGACTCCCCGACAATTTTAGTTTCGAGTTTCTTCGGGGCGTTGGCCTCCTTTAAAATTCCCAAAACGGCGATTGGATCCGTAGGGCTGATCAGCGCACCAAAGAGCAAACAGTAGATGAAATCGACAGGGTAATTGAAAAGAAGGAAAAGTCCGTAAATCATTCCCGCCACCAAAAATGCCGAGACGACAACGCCAAGAGTTGCCAATAGTGCTATCGGTCCGCGATGCTTTTTTAAGCCTTCCAGCTTGGTATGCAAAGCTCCCGCAAAAAGAAGGAAGCTGAGCATGATATCGAGGAGCACCGTTTCAAAGTCGATAGAGCGAACCAGCGTTTTCGCGCCTTTCAAGATTTCGGGGTCTACTGCACCGACCGCTACTATCACTAAGGTGAAGACGATGGCAATAATCATTAAACCGATGGTAAAAGGCAGCTTTAAGAATTTGGTATTGATAAAAGCGAAGGCGGCCGCCAATATGGTCAGAATTACAATGATGTTGAATATCTCCATTTCCTCTAGTTTCGGTGGCTCGAATATACACTACCAACAATTTTATACCTTAAGCCTTTAGAAAAAAGAAATCAACGATAGAAAATGGAGGGAAAGAAATATGCTCTGATAACAGGAGCATCGAGAGGAATCGGTAGAGCGACGGCCATTGAACTATCGGAACGTGGATACACGGTGGCCGTTCATTATTTCGAGAACAAAGACGAAGCGAAAAATACTTTGTCACTGCTCAAGGGAACGGGCCACTTTATTTGCCAAGCGGACTTGAGCGTCG
>JGI12048J13642_10343381_pt1 | contig 10898 bp, 10 predicted proteins | sample ElkSlonscriptome_16_FD_13642 | JGI IMG/M metagenome (IMG submission 13642) | reverse complement strand
CCATTGGCATGGCTCGCGCGCCAGCCTGCATCGCCGATATCGCGGGTGATTGTCGGGCTGAACATCTCCGAACGAAAGCGCAGGGTCTGGCCCAGCAGCCCTTGATCAACGAAAGCCTTGGCCTTGGTGAACATGTCATTCCACCGGTTCACATAGCCGACCTGATTGATGATGCCTGCCGCGTCATACTTGGCCGCGAAAGCCGCGCCATCGGCGGCGTTCAGGACATAGGGCTTTTCGCAGAAAGCAGGCAGGCGGCGCTCATACACGGCTTCGAGGATTTCGGGGTTGAAGGCGGGCGGAGTGCAGATCAGCACGCCGTCCAGCTCCTCGTTTTTCAAAAGGCCCTTGTAATCCTTATACGTCGAAACCTTGGCATATTTGCCCAGCATCGTCGTAATCAGCTTGGACGGGTCGGCCACGCTGGTCACTTTCGCATTCTCGTGCGCATTGGCGATGGAATAGTGCGTTATGCCCATCCGGCCTGCGCCGATGATCCCGAGTTTCAGGGGTTCAGTCATGTGTCGGATGCCTCTTGCTGCCCCGGATACTTTTTGATGCCGATGCGTGCGAGCATCAGGTGCCAGAAGAACAGGGCGATCTGCGGATAGCGTTTAAGCAGTTCGGGCCGGTCGATGGTCCGGATCAGCCATGCCATATAGATTTTCCACCAGAATTCAGCGATTTCCTTACGATTGCCGGCATACCAGTCAAACACCCCGCCCACAGATGCGACCAGACAGCTATCGAGCCGGTCGCGGTGCACATAGCCCCACTTTTCCTGCTTTGGTGCGGTCATGCCGAGGAATACAACATCAGGCTTGAACGCATTGACCGCCGCGATCATCACGTCGTTGTCTTCGTCGGTAAACTCGGGTTTGAATGGCGGGGAATAGCTGCCCACGGTGATATCGGGATAGTCGCGCGCAGTGCGCTCTTCCATCTTCTTGAGCGTCGCGGGGCTCGCACCGAGGAAGAACACGCGGCCCTTGCTCGCCTGAAGGCGCTCCATGAAGTGATAGAAGATATCCGGCCCCTGATTGGGCTTCATCGTCTCACCCTTCAGGATGACCGAGGACAGCCCGAAATAAACGCCATCAAGGCACAGATAATCCGCGCGCTGCATCGCATGGGCATAGGTTTCATCGCGCGTTGCATTGCCATAGCTGATGGGGCTGATCGTCTGGATCGTCGAGCACGGGCGGCTCAAGGGGATCAGCGACAGGTCTTCATTATACACGGCATAGCCCATCGCCTCGACGCACTGGTCGGGAGACGCGTGGTCGGGGACCACACTATTCACGGCGGCGGGATCAGCGTCAGCCATGGCGGAACGAATTGCTTTCAAAGATCGGATCATCGTCGCGCGCAAACATCAGATCAACCTGCCACAATGCGCCATCGCTCGGACGATTGAGCACATCGACCAGATGACTGACGCGAAACCCCTTTTCGCCCAGATAGGCGATCATCTCATGGAAGAGCAGCGTTTCAGGCGTGTGGCGGAAATTGTAGGCTTCCATCACAATATAGCGCGTCTGTTTCAGCACGTTTTGCGCGCTTTCAAGGATCGGCAGTTCAAAGCCGTGCGTATCGAATTTGAGGAAGTACGGGCCGCGCAGTCCGGTGCGTTCCGCAATGCCGTCAACCGACTGGACCGAAACAGTGCGCGTCGCGCCTTCGCTGCCATGCACGCTTGATCCGTCGAGATCATCGGTGACGGCCAGTTCGACGCTGCCGCCATCATCGCCGCCCGCCACCGCCGAAACAAAATCAAAACGAGCGTTCTGGCTTTTCAGTTTCTCGAGGAAAGGCAGCCGCTCTTCCAGCGGATCAACGCCGATGATGCGCGCGTTGGGAAACAGGTCGAGCGCCATACGGCTCCAGTTGCCTTGCGCTGCGCCCAGGTCGAAAATGCCTGCGATCCCGTCATCGCTCGCCTTGTCCCGGCGGGCCAGCCAGCCAAGCGCATATTCCATATCGGCTCCGGACCGGTATAGCTGCGCACCGGTGGGTGCGATCAGACGGTTCGCCGCCCGCATGATCTGCTTCTTGGTGCTCATATTTGTACCTGCAATTCTGGCTCTGCGCTGACCAGCCCAGTGCATCTACACAGGGGAGCTGGCCAACACAATTGGACGGCGGCGTATGCGCGGACGGGATAGCCGCGCCGCGATGTATGGCACCTTACGTCATGCCGCCCGGGAATTGTGATCGCGCTGAACTTCGGTGGCGATCCAGGCATAGGTTTTCTCCATGCCCTCACGCAGAGTCTGCGAAGGGGCCCAGCCCAGCTTTTCCTCGATCAGGCGATTGTCCGAATTGCGTCCGCGCACACCCAGCGGGCCCGGAATGTTGTTGATCGACACATCCTTGCCGGAAATATCAATCGCCATTTCGGCAAGACCATTGATCGGGATCATTTCGTCAGAGCCGATATTCACCGGCCCTTCAAAGTCAGAGCGCAGCAGGCGGATCGTCCCTTCGAGGCATTCGTCGATATACAGGAAAGACCGCGTCTGCTTGCCGTCGCCCCAAACCTCAATGCTGCCGCCTTCGTCTGCCTGGGCGACCTTGCGGCACATCGCGGCCGGGGCCTTTTCCTTGCCGCCATCCCATGTGCCCTGCGGCCCGAAGATGTTGTGATAGCGCGCGACGCGGCATTCCATTGCGTGATTGCGATTGTAGGCGAGATAAAGCCGCTCGGAAAACAGCTTCTCCCAGCCATATTCGCTGTCTGGATTGGCGGGATAGGCGCTGTCTTCGGCGCAGTTCGGGTTGTCCGGATCAAGCTGGTTGTGTTCGGGATACATGCAAGCGGAGGAGGAATAGAACACCCGCTTGATATTGCGCTTGTGACAGGCATCCAGCACGTTGAGGTTAATCGTTGCCGAATTGTGCATGATGTCGGCGTCGTTCTCGCCCGTGAAGATATAGCCTGCCCCGCCCATGTCCGCTGCCAGCTGGTACACTTCGTCAAAGTGCTGATTGATGACTTCGCGCACAAAGCGCTGATCTCGCAGGTCGCCGATGGCGAAGTCATCTGCTTCGGTCTCGGCGTGCTCATTGAACTTCAAGTCAACGCCGCGCACCCAAAAGCCTTCCGCTTTGAGCCGTCTGACAAGATGACCGCCAATAAAGCCGCCTGCCCCGCATACCAAAGCTGTCTTCTGCATTTATCCATCACCCTAACAGTTTGTTTCGCGCCGCTTACCGATTAGTAGGTCGCGGATTCGTATTTTTGCGTGAGATTGAAAAAGAGCACCTAGCGGTGGCTGCGCCTCGCTGCAATTGCGAGTTATCGCGCATTTGGACCTACTTGCCGGTAAATCGGGAGGACAGGGCGGTGGCAGCTGCGGTTACAGCTTCAGGCCTTCCATCTCGATCCCCTCGCGCACAACACGCGCCGGATTGCCCGCGACGATGGAACCAGAGGGCACATCCTTTGTAATCACCGCACCTGATCCGATCACGCACTCGTCCCCGATCCGCACTCCGCCCATGATAACAGCACCAATGCCGATGACACACCATTCGCCGATATAGGTGTGCACTTTCTCACCATCATACCTCCCCAAGCTTTTGCGCGGGATCAGCTTGTGGCTCAGGATAGTCACGCGGCTGGTCAGGATCGTATGCGGGCCGACATGGATGCCTTGCGGAAAATACCGGTCAAGGTTCAGTCCGCGCTCAATCTCGCAACTGGGATGAATGTCATAGCCGGCGATCTTGTAGCGATACCAGCGCAGCTTCTGCACGCGCTTGGCGATGCTCTGGCGCAGGCCCTTGGTTTCTTCACCTACGTGGTTCTCTTCACTCATGGGTTGGCTCTTTCGGAGGTTCCATCAGGGGTGATCAATTGTTGCGCCCAGCGGTCTATGTGAAACGCGTGCGCATCGAAATCGGAGGTGATGGGGGTGGCGAGAAATTCGGGCACTGCTGAAAAGTCATGCCCGTCAATCAGCAGAAACCGGTCTGATCGATAGAAGGGTTCATCCAGAATGCGCGCATTTTCAGTGATGATCTTTCGCCCGGCGCACATGTTTTCGATCAGGCGCATCGTATAGCCTGACTGTTTGTGATTGGCGAAATCGAAGGTCGCCCGGCTGGCCTCAAGCATATTGATGATGCCTTCAAAGTCGATGCTGTCGCCCGTCACGCCGGGAAGGGACTTTCCAGCGCGCCACAGTTGCAACCGCACCACAGGGCTGCACACCAGATGGAAGTTGGTGGTAAGCCCTGAGCTTTCGCAAAAGTCGTGCAATCGGGCAAGAGCGTCAAAGCGGTTCATGGAGCCGATGGCTCCGACGAAATAGAGGTCTTGTTCAGGCGCGCGCGCATGATCGATCTCGAAAAAGCGCGGGATCGCGAACAGCGGCAGATAAGCGATACCAATGCTGCGCGCGTCATCGGGGTCAAAGGTTGCAACATGATCAAAGTGCCGCATCCACGGGCGAAAATCATGCGTGGTCAGCGAATCCCAGTTATAGAGTACAAAGTGCGCGTTGGGCTGGGCCGCGCGCAGTTTTTCCAGCGCCTCATGGCGGATCTGGTGCACCTGAATGAACAGGACGACATCATAGTCGATATTCGAGGTCTGCTCGATCAGCCGGTTATGATAGGCCGCGCGGCGTCTTTCATAAGTATCAGGAGCGAGCTTCTTTGCGCTCTTGGCGGCGAAACCACGATCCTCAATGGCGTGAAAATCGACGCTGTGACCCAGCCTTTCAAAGGCGGCACTGATACGGTTGGCATAATCGTAAAAGTCGATGCCAATTAAGAGGATGCGGGCCATGGGATTGCGGGTGCTGTCGGTTAGGGGCCTAAAAATCGGGGCGGGTAGGGGCAGACCGAAGGCTGGACGGTCAGGAGGCGCGCCGCGCGACAGCTTGACCGTCCGCTACGCGCGCAGCCTGCTGTCCGCCCATCAGCGAGGTGATGCGTTGCGGCTGGATCAGCAGGCCGCTGAAGGCAAGCATCAGGAAAATCGGCGTGAAAGAGAGCGATTCCGATATCAGCGAGAGCATGACCAGCGTTGCCATCAACAAGCCCGGTCGGAACAGTCTCTGTCGAAAAATGCCCAGAAGAAATATGATCGCGAGCGGAAAGCCAAGGCTGTAAAACAGCACCACGATACCGTTTGTATTGCCGCGTTCTGTAATGTTTTCAATGCTCAGATCTGCGTCGCGATAGCCCACGCGGCTGGCGATATCGTAATATCTCTCATAGTCGAAGCCAATGCCGGTCAACGGCTGTTCCAATGCCACATTAAGCCCGGTGCGAAGGTCGTATTCGCGCGCCTCGGCAGAGCCGCTGAGCTGGCCATAGAACTTTTCCGTGACGTTATAGGTCATATAGGCGCCGAGCGGCAAAAGCATGATCGGCACAAAGACGAACACGCCGAGCTTTTGCGACCGGTCCGCAGTGCGCAGCCACAACAGATACGCCACCGCGAATTGCAGGAGCAGGATCACGATGCCCGTTGTCGATTGCGTCGCCACCACCGCCGCTGTTGCCAGTCCGACATCGGTCCACTTCTGCCTTCGGACGAACAGCGTGATGTACAGGAATACATTCAGGTAAAACTGGAACACACCCGGTTCAAAAAAGAACCCGTCGGGCCGCTTGAACAAGGCGTTTGACCCGCTCAAATCATGGTAGTTAAAAATATAGCCGACCGTAAAATAGGTCGTGTCGTAAACTGCGAAGGTGGTCTGATAATCCCGGAGCAGAATAATCACTATCGGCGTGAGCACCGCTTGGAACGCCATCAGTTTCAGGATCGGGTAAAGGTCGCTCGCCAGTGTTGATCGGCGCTGATCGATATAAATCAGGAGCAAGGCTATGCCCGCAAAGAAATTGGCGTACCGCACGATCATCGGGCCAAGCTGAAAGCTTTCCCCACCAATCAACGCGACCCCGGCCACCGCAAAAAGCACCATCCATATAAGGGCGAATTCCGCGCGAAAGACTTGCAGCGGATTCTTGAGCGTCACTGCAAGGATCAGAATCGTGAACAACAATGGTTCGCGCGGGATCACCAGCAAGCCGCCAGAAATCAGAATACCAGCCAACAACGCGGCCTGTCTGACGCGCAGGCGGAAAGTCTCGTTCCGGGTCAGTGGCGTCTTTAGCACATGGGCTGAGGCCTGCGGCGCGGCAAAGGCGTTCATTCGCAATGATCTCCTGATGATGTGCGAATAGCCATCGGCACTTCAAAGCGCAACGCGTACTGAATTCCGGGTTCAGACGCCATCCTTGGCGGGCAGAGAATTGCCAGGTCTTGCGCATCGTCCCTGCACTGGCTGTCGATACAGTCGTCACGATCCTGCTGATCGGACTGTTGCTCACAGTCATCCCCATTGGAGAGTATCTGTCGAGCCCGCAGACTTTCAGCTATCTCGCGACCATCTTTAGCCTCATCCATTATTACCTGCCGGGCGTCTTTGAGGCAAACCCGCTTGTTGGCGTCGTCAATGGCTCGCTCTGTAAAATCTCGGCAGAATTGGGCTGTTACGTCTTTATCAGCGGTCTGATTTTCATCGGCTGGGTCAGCCATTGGAAGCGCACGCTCGTCCTCGCAGTGGCGACCATCGCGTTTATCATGGCCGCTCCGCTGCTTCCCGAAAGCACGCCTGCCATTGTAACGCGTTTGGCGAACCATCCCGGCGCGTTGCTCGTGCCGGAGTTTCTGATCGGTTCGGTAATGTATCTGAAGCGGGACAGTATCCCCTATTCCGCGCCGCTGTTCTTCCTTTGCATCGCGCTGATACTGGCGTCCGGCTTTGTTCTTCCCGAAGCGGTCTTTTCGGTCATGCCCGCCAGTTCGGCTCTGGCCATCCCGCTCTATGGCTATGTTGCGGTATTTGTCGGTGCTACCCAAATGCCAAAGCTGCCGCTGTTTTCGCGCGGCGATTACAGTTACGGGATCTATCTGTACGGCTTCCCCATTCAGCAGGCGATTGTCGCTGCAACCGGTGTGCTTAATCCCTTTGGCCTGTTTTTCATGACGATAGTGCCCGTAACAGTGCTCGCCATGTGTTCATGGCACTTGGTTGAAAAGCCGACCCTGCGCCTTCGCAAAGGCTTCTCGATGGCGGCGAAGATGGAACCAAAGCGGCAAAGCGAGGGACAATAAGGGGCGCAGAGTGCGGCAGGCGCTGGCCTCGCTTACTCCTCGCTTCATGGTCCCTGAACATAGGGAGCAAATGCATTGGCGAGCAGTGGTCCGCCAGACAGGTATGTCAGGATAAGGGAGAAATAGATGCGTTGCCCATAATTGTTGGGGTGGTGCATGTAATCGCCGGTCAGGTGATAATAGGGCTCATGCGTGGGCACAGCTTGCTCAAAAGCGGCAGCCATATCCACAAAAGGCGCATCCATGGTGCGCGCCACGTCGGCGATCTTTTCATTGTATACGCGCGTGTCCGAGGGAATTTCTTCCACCCAGAGCGGATTTTGCGCGAAGAACCCGACAAAGACCACGCGCGCACCGTCACTGATCGCTGATTGCGCGAGGTTTCTCAGCTGCGTCTCGAACGCCGCAAGCCTCTCAGGCCCCGCAACATGATCATTCATTCCCGCAGCGATAATCACCACGCCCGGCTCAATCGTTTCGCGCCCGTCATACGCGCGGGCTATATCTCCGATATTTCCGCCTGCGATCGAGGCATTTTCGACAGTGATCTCAGGCGCCAATGCGGCGCGTAACAAACCGCACCAACTCTGGCTGTCGGGTTCAACGCCTTGGCGTTGGTAAAATGCCGCGACCGTATGCGCACCCGTCCCCAGACTGTCGCCCAGGCAGACGATGGAGCCGATATCATCGCGCACGCCGCGGGCCGGGATCGTTCCAGGTGCGATGGCGGCTTCGTAGTCGAAATACGTGACATGGTTCAGGTTAAGTGCGGGATTGCGCGGCTCAGACCGAAACCAGAATGTGGGCGTCCCGTTATGCTCGGTCGCGCATCGCTCTCCACCCAGGGGGCAGCGGCGCAACGCCCGCGCACAATCGGCGGACAGGACGGAGTATTCGCAAGGCCCGCCCGGAGCATAGGCATAGGTGCTGAAATCCGGCACTGCAGAGCCGGGGGCGCGCGCGACCCCTTCCGGTGACACGACCAAGCCCGCTTCAAGGTCGTAATCCACCCGCTGCCCGCTTTCATCATAGCTGTAGGCCGCGCGAAGTTTGCGGATCGGATGCAGCAGCGCCTGCGCTTTCTCTCCGCGCAGGACCCGTGCTTCGCCTTTCACAAAGGTACTTGGCTGTGAGGTTTGGGCGCCGGGAGACAGGGCGGGCGATTGGACAATGGCATCGCGCGCCGGTGGAGAGCGAAGCGGATCGGGTGGGGCAATCTCCGCCGGCTGACCAGAACATGCCCCGAGCAACGCAAAGGCTGCCAGTGTCCCCCCAAAATGCGCTGCAGACCGGCAGAGCTCGCCTATTGTCATTCGTCGAAGTCCCCGTTCGCGTCCGTGCGAAACCAGCCCTCACGGCGCGGGCAGTAACGCTTCACAATGCGTGCGGGCGCTCCGGCGGCGATGCACAGGTCGGGGATGTCGCGGGTCACCACGCTGTTTGCCGCGATCACGCATTGCCGCCCGATGCTTGCCCCCGAAATGCACACATTCTCACCGATCCAGCTGCCATCGCCGATATGGACATCGGCGAGTTGGGTCAGGCCCTGATCGCGCACAGGCATGCGCGGGTCTTCGAATGTGTGGCGGTTGTCGGCCACGAACAACCGGTCTGCCGTCAACACACCTTCACCAAATTCCACCCTGCGCGTGGCAACGATATGTGCGTGATTGCCGATCATCGTGCGTGCGCCAACCTTGAATACAGGGTCTGTCTCATGCTCTTTAAGCACAGCGAGATAGGCCCCGTATTGCAGCACCGCCTCATCGCCGAACTGGCAGTATCGCGCGCCAAATATCCGCAGGGGCCGCACAATGCGCACGCCGTTGCCCATCGACCCGAAAAAGCCGCCGATCAGCCGGTAAAACAGGATTGAGAGGAAATCGCGGATGCGAAAATGGAGCATGAAAACCCGTCAGATTGCTTGAGGTTCGCGCTACACGCGCGGCGATGTGCCAGCAAGACGGGACTGTTGTTAGGCCCGTGCGATTCATGAACTGTCCGTTTTACCACCTCTTACGGCTTTTTCGGCCGAAAGAGTTCGCCATCCATATGCTATGATGGCTCCCATCAGCGCGTATGAAATGCTGCGCAGAACAATGACTTCATCGAGGCCTATGCTACAGTCCGCCAGCCATATCGTGCCCAAGATCAAGACAGCGATCGAAACAGCACTTATGTGCGCCGCTAAATACCACCTGTAATTGATTACCACATGCATCATAAGTGATGAAGGTGTCGACATTGCGTAAACCATAAGGCCCGGCGCCATAAAATAGACCCACCGCAAATCTCGCGAGAAGTCGGGAGCTATGGCGTTCACAAAGGTTGGCGCAAGCCAAGTTAAGGCTGCTGCTGTGGCGACACAATATAAGGCGATCTGAAGGTAAATATTTCGGATCTCAATCCTCAATGAAGAGGCGTTATGCTTTCTATAATACTGTATTATCACCGGCATTGCTGACTGTTGAACAATGTTTAGTGGCATCTGAAATAAATTCACGAACAGAAAAGCTAAGTAAAGACGTCCAAGTTGATCAATACCCAGATTGGCAGAGACGAATGTACGCTCGAAAAAGTTTACGAACTGCACGGCGATCCCGGTGAGGAACAGGATGAACCCGGCGCGGAAAATCACGCCGCCCAGTCGCTTTGAAAAACGCAGCCCGCCCGGCCTGAGGACGGCACCGCTGATAAGGGCGAGAGCGGCGAACAGCACCGGCTGGATGACAATCGCAACCACCGCGACCAGTGTCGGATCGAAGGACGAAGCCCCAGGAATGAGCAACACCAACACCGCCAGAGACGCCAAGATCGAAGCAGCGTTGATCAGATTGGCCGCTTTCAATCGTGCCGCGGCCACCATTTCGTTCGTCATCCACGATCGCAGCAGCGTGGCCAGTCCTCCCGCCGCTGTCAGCCCGGCGACAAGGCGGTAGGTTGCATCATCCAGCGTGACCGCAACCACGATAGCGGCCAGCATCACACCTGCACCGATCAGGGCAAAGCCGGTGTAAGCCAGATCAATAATCCGCTGTTTATAGCGCGGGCCCGCATGGCACAGCAGCCGGTATCCACCATTGAGCAGCCCGAAATGCAGCAGCCCTGAAAACACAATCGCAGACTGCACCAGCGCCACCAGACCCAGATCGGCATAATCCAGCGCCAGCATCAGCACCACGCCGCGCGCCAACACGAGTAAGTTCACCGCCAGTCCAATGGCGACGAAAGCGAGTCTTGAGTTCATCATCAGCCAGACCGGGAGCAGCGCGCTGTCGCGGCTGTCAGACTTGCAGCACCGAATCGATGTATTCGGGCGAGAGATCGGGCCGCACCTGCTTTGCCGCGGCGGCGGCGCGGACCCGGTGGCTGCCCAATGGCTCCATCATCTCGGTATAGGGCACATGCGTGTTGAAGGTGATGAATACTGCGGTGCGTGGCACCTTACACCGGCTGCCGAAATGATAGCAGACCGCCGGATCAACGAAGATCGCATCGCCGGACCGGCCATGAAATGTCTCAAAATCGCTGCTGCCAATCTCGCCCGATATCTGATCATCGGTCAGGCGGCGGATAATCGGAGAGCGCTTCACACGTTTCGAAACCTGTTTGTCGACAAACACGAACGGTCCGTGCCTGTCCTCGGTCACATCGGACAGATACATGATGAAATGCAGCGACTTGGCATCGCCGAAATCGCGGTGCCACTTCTGGCTTTCGCGCAAATCGCCGTCGGTCGGAAAGCTGCGCATCACCTGTA
>JGI12048J13642_10107072_pt1 | contig 10900 bp, 10 predicted proteins | sample ElkSlonscriptome_16_FD_13642 | JGI IMG/M metagenome (IMG submission 13642) | reverse complement strand
AACGCCGCCCTCGAGACGCTGGCGTTAATTGCCTACAAGCAACCCATCACCAGGGGCGAACTTGAAGCCAGTCGCGGCAGTTCATGCACGTCCACCCTAGAAACCCTGCAAGAACGCGAACTGATTCGCGTCGTCGGTCACAAAGACGCCCTAGGTAAACCACGTTTATATGGCACAACGCAGCGTTTTTTGTTGGAATTTGGCCTCAAAAGCCTCAAGGACTTACCACCACTGGACGAAGCACCCAGCGATTTTGTGCGCAGCTAAAACAAGTTAACCTCAGTTCGGAGTTAATTTACGTCAGAAACGTGTTTCTTGTGGCCACAAAGGAAACCATGTTCTCAAACGCCTGAAAAAGGCTTTTTGGAGGGCTAACAGTTTTGGCGATTACGTCGTAACCAGTGTCTGAGACGCATTCTCGTCGACATTAAAACCTTGAACTAAAGTAAAGCAAATTTGTCTGAATCTAACTGGCTAAGCGTTTGTGCAAGGTGCGAATGGCCATCTCGTAACCATCAAAGCCCAATCCGATAATGCTACCTATGCACACCGCCGAGATGTAACTGTGATGGCGGAAAGATTCACGGGCATGCACGTTGGAAATATGCACTTCGATAGTCGGCAGTGCCACACCTGCAATGGCATCACGCAACGCCACCGAGGTGTGTGTTAACCCACCCGGATTGATGACGACACCGCGCATGCTTTCGCTAGCGGCTGCATGCAACCAGTCAATCAGTTGCCCTTCGTGATTGCTCTGCTTACAGCTAACAGGTGTACCTAGCTCTTGTCCCCAAGCGCGACACGCCGCATGCAAATCATCCAAGGTAGCACTGCCGTACACCTCGGGTTCGCGTTTGCCCAACAGGTTGAGGTTGGGACCGTTCAAGACAAGGATCATACGTAGATGCCTTGGGCGTAGTTGAGAAGATAGCGCCAAGCGCTCTCGAGCTCAGTCTCTTGCACGTCGTCTACGAGAACAGGCGAACCGATGTGCTCGAGCAATACCCAACGGATTTTTTGGGCGCTGACCTTTTTGTCTTTTTGCAGGTAGCCTTGTAGCACATGAAAGTTATCCACCGTGAGGTTGTCGTGTAACGGTTTGGGTTTGAGCCAAGCCAGAAACTCGAGCACCCGGGTTGTTTCATCTTTATACCCACGTTGGGCAGCCAATTTTGCCATAAACAAAAGACCATAACCCACAGCTTCCCCGTGACTGAGGGGCACATTGCCCGCGCCCGCGTAAGCGTGGCTGTGGGCTTCAAGGGCGTGCCCTAGGGTGTGACCGAGGTTGAGATAAGCACGCACACCGCGTTCAGTTTCGTCTTGGCTGACGATATCGGCTTTAACCTGCATAGCGCGGGGCAGTTGCTCGAGCCAATACTCACTACCACCATCGGGCGCAAAACGAGGGTTGCGAAAGGCATCTGCTAGACCTTCGTCTGCTAGTAGGCCGTGCTTAAACAGTTCGACAGCACCCTCGCGGAAGGTTTTTTCCGGTAGCGTGCGCAGTACCTCGACGTCAACGAGCACCGCGTTGGGTTGCCAGAAAGCACCGAGCAAGTTTTTGCCTTCGGGAATGTTAATACCAGTTTTGCCGCCAATGCTCGAGTCCACCATTGCGAGCAGACTCGTGGGGCACTGATAAAACGCCACCCCGCGCAAGACACTAGCGGCAACAAACCCCGCCAAGTCACCAACTACCCCACCCCCCAACGCAATCACGGCACTACGCCTGTCGATGCCATCACGAATAAGGACGCGCAGCAGATTGCCGTAGGTCTCGAGCGACTTGCTGGCTTCGCCGGCAGCTACAACGTGGCGGTGCACGGTTTTGCCAGCTTGCTCGAGCGTGCGCGCTACCTCATCACCGTAAAACTGATCGACGTGGTTATCACTAATTAAGGCGACGGTGGTTTCGGGAATGTATTTGGCCAGTTTGTGACGTAAGTTTGGCTCGAGCACGATATCGTAACTACTGTCACGGGAAGCTGACAGCTCGAGCCTTAGCACCGCAGGCACGTTCACCCGTTACCCCGCTGCGAACGAGGCTCGTCAGGGGCATCTTCCAAGGGGTGACCTTCCAACCACAACCACAACTTGTGGACAATTTCTTCAACGACGTCGCTCGAGGGACGCCCGTCAGTCGATACGTGCATGGTCGCAGCATCTTCGTAGGCGTTTTTGCGGGCAGCCATCAGTTCACGAATGCGTCCCACCGGGTCATCGCACTCGAGCAGCGGCCGCTTGTGACGGCGGGTGCGTTGGTAAGTTGTCTCAGGACTAGCACTAAGCAGCACCACCGGCCCGCGGCTTTTGAGCATGGTGCGGTTGACATCGCGCACGACTGTACCGCCGCCCGTTGACACCACCACAAAATCTAACTTAAGGCAACGCCGCACCACTTCGGTCTCGTAGTCACGAAAGACTTTTTCGCCATAATGTTCAAAGATATCGGGAACAGATAAACAACTCACCCGCTCAATAACCTTGTCAGTATCGACAAAGTGCAACCCCATGCGGCGCGATAATTCCCAACCGATACGACTTTTGCCAGCTCCCATAAACCCTGCGAGCACCACCCACGTCACCGGGCGTTCAATGTCAATCACCCGACCCTGTGACTGACTAGCCTGTGACTGACTAGCCTGTGACTGACTGGCCTGTGACTGGTTAGCAGGCGTCTGCTCGCTGCGCGGGCGCTCAGACGATAGACGTGTATTAGGCGTGGGCGCGTCTACACAAAAACCAGCACGGTAGTCGCGGCGCATCTCGCGCACGTTGAGGCGCACCCGGCGGGCGCTAATACGGCGGGCATTAATACGCTTCGACATAATTCTGATGGGCTTTCAGGTTTTGCTGCACTTCACGCACCGTGTCAGCACCGAATTTTTCTAAGAGGGCATCTGCGAGCACCATCGCCGTCATAGATAAAAGCACAATGGACGCTGCCGGTACGGCGGTGGTGTCTGAGCGTTCTCGAGCCGCATCAGCCGCTTCTTTGGAAACTACATCAACTGTGGGCAAGGGCTTCATCAACGTGGCAATGGGTTTCATAGCAGCACGCACTACGACTTCTTCACCAGTAGTGATGCCTGCTTCTAAACCACCTGAGCGGTTGGTTTGACGGTGATAGCCCTGTTCATCGTTGTGATAGATGGCGTCATGCACTTCACTGCCCTTAACGACGGCATTGCGCCAACCATCACCGATTTCTACGCCTTTGATGGCTTGAATGCTCATAGCCGCTTGGGCTAAGCGCCCGTCAAGTTTGCGATCCCACTGGGTGTGACTGCCAAGGCCTACGGGCAAACCGCGAAAACGCGCTTCGATGATGCCACCCAAGGTGTCGCCGTTTTTCTTGGCGTCGTCAATGGCAGCAATAACTTTGGCTTCGGCGTCTTTATCGAAACTGCGGATGGGGCTGTCGTCTAAAGCGTCTAAGTTATCCCAATCAAAACCGCCATCACACGCCACCCCTGCTAAGCTAACCACGCGGGCGCAGCCCTGAACACCTGACGTTTCTAACAAGCGCAACGCAATAGACCCAGCGGCCACGCGGCTAGCGGTTTCTCTGGCTGAAGCACGCTCCAACACATCGCGCAAGTCTTTATGACCGTACTTGATGCCACCTGCCAAATCAACATGACCCGGGCGGGCAGCCGTGAGGGCTTTTTTGCGGGGTTCATTACCCGGTTCTGGCCCCATGATGTGCGTCCAGTTGCGCCAGTCGCGGTTTTCGATTTGCATGGCAACTGGTGCACCTGTAGTACGACCAGCGCGAACGCCACCCATTAACTGCACGCAATCTTGTTCAATAACTTGCCGTCTACCGCGTCCGTAGCCGCCTTGGCGTTTTCGCAACCAAGGGTCGATGTGTTCGCTTGCTACCAGCTCCAAACCTGCTGGTACGCCGTCTAGAATAATCGTGAGTGCTGGCCCATGTGATTCACCAGCGGAGAGATATCGTAACATTAAGTGTTAGTTTAGCACGCACGCGCAATAGCAAAAAGGAAAACCCCGCACAAGGCGGGGCACACGCTGCAAGGTATTTGGTTAATCGCTTAGCAAACGTTATTCGATGATGTCAGCTGTCACCACGAGCAAGAGTTCAGAAGTGTCCTCTTCATAAGTGCGTGACCTGAAAAGTTCGCCAAGTACGGGAATACTGCCTAAGATAGGGACGCTGACAACACTATCCGTCAAGCTGTTTTCAAATAAACCCCCGAGCAAAACAGTTTGGCCGGGCTCGAGCGTCACTGTCGAGGTGATGGTATTTTCCGTAAACACCCGTGGGTCACGCTGTGAGTTGGGTGTGGTCAATTCGCTCACTTCAGCAGTGACGTTCAAAATAAGCCTGCCGTCACTACCAATCCGGGGACTGACCTGGATGTTAGAACCGAATTGTGTCTCGACAATTTCGTCGGGCTGGCCGCCACCGCCATCGACGATGACCTCAATGCGCCCACCTGCGTTGAAGCTAGCAGTCTCGTTACTGAGTACTGTCAGTGTTGAATCGTCAATACTGCGCGACAAACCCTGTTGCTCTAATGCATCCAAGGTAGCGCCGAAGTTGGCACCAGAAATGGCACGTTGAGCATCGAAAACGAACGACAAACCAGTATTCTCGAGCAACTGCGCTGTCAAATTCCCCACACCACCATTGAGATTGAGCCCCAAATTTTGGGTAAAACTGCGCGAAACTTGTTGAATGCGTACTTGCACGCTCACTTGTAACTGAGGCACATCAAGTTCTTCAATTAAGGCTTCGATTTCTTCTTGTACCGATAGAGGTGCTGTGACGATGATACGGTTAGTGCGCCCATCAGCTGCAATAGCAATTTGCTCACTACCCACTAAAGCGGCAGCTTCTACAGCCGATTGCTGATTGTCATTCAGAACGATGACATTGCCTGCGTTTTCCTCATCATCGGCTGCTTGCACAACTTGGGTGGTTGGTTCTTCTTCAAGTGGCGCGACCCCTGTGAGTGCTTGGCGCAACACTTCAGCAAGATCGGTAACGTTGGCATTGGCAAGTTGGTAACTGCGCCGCACAATAGGATCAGGTTCAGACGGGCGCTGGGAGGGAGTGTCAAGGGCGGTGATAATGCGTTCTATTTGGTCAATGACGCCTTCAGGAGCACTCACGACCAACACGTCATTGTCTACTCGAATATCAATAAGTTGCTCTACCAAGCTCATTTCTGCTTCTTGCTGAGGCGCTTGGGCGAAAAATATGCCATTTGCGTCAGCCAAGAGCACCACAGGTTCGCTGTCGTCTTGCCAGTTGCCTTGTGGGTCAGCCGCCGGGTCTGCTGGGTCAGGTTGAGTTTGAGGCGCAGTGTTATTAGCAGGTTGACTTTGCAGTTGCGGGTTGGCATTGGCAGTAGCCCGCAAGAAGTCTTCTAGCACCTGCAAGTCGTCGGTGTCGACGTTCGCAAGAATAGTGTTGAGCCGCGTGGCAATCTGTTCGGGATTTACAAACGTCGTAAAGTAAAAACGCGTTACCACCGTGACGTTCTCACCATCGACAAAACTGCGTTGGCGCACGTTAGTGATGGCTTCTGGCGTGCCGACAACCACGATATCGTTATCGAGCAAACGGTAGTCAAGATTATTTAGCGATAACACCAAATTCCAAATCTGCCGAAAGGGTTTGGGGTCAGCAATATCGTAACTGACCAGTTCTTCAGGAACACCTTCCAAAACAGGCGTAAGACCCACCGAACTGGCGATAGCGGTGATAATAGCAGACAGCGATTCGCCACCTACACTCGTCGTTAAGCTAATGGACGTATCAAAACGGTCATCTTGCGGTAGAGGCGTCAGTCTTTGTGCACTCGCAAACTGCAAGCACAGCAGCGTGATTAAAAACACTCGTAGCGTTATCATCTTGCTTTCTAGCATAGGTCGCTAGGAGTCTTGCAACCATCAAAATTTTCACCTCCAAGACAGTATGCGGCCGTGTCAGAGGCAAAAAAAAGGCGAGTGAATCAGATCACATCGCCTCGAGCGTTCATTTTTGCATTCATTTTCAATGACAAATTCAGTGACAAATTTAGTGGCAAATTTGTTTACGGACTGAGCGGCAAAGCAAACGTTTCCCCATCTTGACTGAGAATAGCCTCAGTCGCAGTGATATCAGTGAGTACCACATTGCTGTTGGGCAAAGTGCGCCCGAGCACCACGCTGAATGACCCTTGGTTAGAACGGAATACACCCACACTGACCGGGCCACGTACAGCCCCTGTAAAAGCAATACCGTTACTTTGCACAAACGTCGCTAATCGACCGCCACTCACCTCACCGGGTAAACCGATGTCAACGCTGTCGCCTGCAGGTGGGCTGAAGGTGCGCGGTTCGGGAACGGGGGCTTGCACGATAGGGGCAGGCGCGGGTGCAGGGATACGCGAGGGCACCGAAGGAGCAGGCACAGGCACACTGCGGCGGGGTAGAGACGTAGTAGGTAAGGGAGTAGATAAGGGACTCTGCGGGGTAACGGAGCGAGCAGGTGCAGCTGAGGGTACCCGCACGGCAACGCGGCCAGGAATGGTACCGGGGCTTGCTTGGCGCACCGAACGGCGCAATACGTCTGGGGTGCTTGGCAGTGTTTCGCTCGGTAACGCTAAAGGCAACTGGCTGACCTGCGGATCCGGCGCAGGGGGTGTTACGGGTGTGGGTGTAGGGGGTGTCGGTAAGGAATCCGGTGGAATAGTACTGGGGTCAGTTACTTGCCCCAAGTTGGTAATCGGCGGAACCCCAACGACCGGGGCACCGTTGAGGGTGGGTTGATTGACGGCTTCTGCTTCGGCGAGGGCTAAGACTTCATCTTCACCCAGAAATTCACCCGCCACAAAGGTAGGCGGTTCAACGTCACCTGCTGCGGTGGTGTTGAACGAAAATTCTTGTGGACTGCCCAATGGGTTACCTTCAACATCGGTGGCAGAAGCGGCAATAGTGACGGTATACGTCGTATTTTCCGCCAGTTGACCCGTGGGATTACAGAGCAATGTTTGTCCTTCATCGACAAAGTCAAAATCACAGTTAATAGGCGGACTGGCTTGAAAAGCAGCCGTGGTGGTTGCTGAGGACATCGCTTCGGAAAAACGCACCGCAATACTGCTATCTGGTGATACGTCTACTGCCGCACGTTGCGATTCAACCAGTGAAAAAAAGCCTTCTTCATCGAGCACTTCACGACCAACCACACTCGGTGGTTCAACGTCGCTGGTGCTGCCTGTGGTGAACGAAAACTGTTGCGGGCTTCCTAGGGGATTGCCTTCGGCGTCAGTGGCCGTTTCGGCAATAGTCACGACATAGGTCTGATTTTCTGCCAATGGGCTAGTGGGGTCACAGGCGAGCGTGGTGCCGCCGTTGAGCAATTCAAAGTCGCAGTTAACAGGCGGGTCAGTTTGAAATGCTTCTACGGTCGTGGCCTCGAGCATCGGTTCGGAAAATGACACCACAATGCGACTGTTAGGCGAAACACCACTTCCTTCTTGGGAAACGCTCACTTCGGCAAACGCCGCAAACGGGTTGATGGTTTCCCCTTCAATGCCCTCGAGCAACCGTGCGATGGTATCCGCATCGGCATTGGGCGAAAACAGGTCAATGTCTTCGCCTGCTCGCTCAGCGAGTTCACCCGTGATTTCTACGGGCAAAATAGGCACCGTAATCACTTCAACATCGCGGGCTACTGTTACAGGCACCGTCGCGGGTGCATCAGCTACGGGGGCTACCGGCGAAACTGCGGGGGTATCTGCTTGCAAGGGAGTGTCTGCTGGTGGGGTGGCTATTGGCGTGGCCGTGGCTGGTGTGGTTGCCGGAGTTGCTGGGGTTGCTTGTGCTGGGGTTGCTTGTGCTGGGGTTGCTTGTGCAGGTGTGGCAGGTGTGGCAGGTGTGGCTATGTCGGGATCAGCGGGTGTGGCTGTAGCGGGCGTGGTCGTAGCGGGTGTAGCTTCTGGTGGCGGCGTCTGGGCAACAGGCGCAGATTGACTTTGGCTAGCAGGCGTTGCAAAGGGCGCTTGGAAACCAAACTGCGCAAAAAAATTCACCCACACGTAGCTCGCGAGCGCCACTGAGAAGACCGAAAACAAGATGCGTGCTTCTCGTGAAACGTTCATAGGTTCTCGCTTTCTCCGGGGTCTTCACCAGTGTAGACAAACACACGAAATTCGTAACTCGCGCTGAGGGTTGGGTCACCTGGGTTGGTGTCGTCGTTGAGGCTGAGGTCAATGCTTTCAATTTGGGTAAACCGCTGCAAGGTCTCGAGCGCCCGCAAAAAGGCCACTGTCTCTGGATACGTACCCTGCGTTGTCAAATCAAAGGTGAGTTCTGTTACATCGTCAATATTGCCGTCATCAACAGACGGCGAATTGTAAGCATCGAATGTCACCCCGGTGTCTACGGCTGTCTGACGCAAAGACGCAAACAACGCCGCCAACTCACGTTCGTTGGGAATTTGCGACAAGAACCTACGGCGGTCAACTTCTAAGCGGGCAACCGCTTCGCGCAAATCAGGTAAGTTGCGGCGGGCAGCTTCCCCCCTTGCCACTTCAACTTCAAGTTCATCGATTTCTACTTCAAGGGCAGCGATGCGGTCTTGGGTGGGTTGGTACATAAAATACCACCACGCCGCCCCGGCTGCGACGGTAAGAATAATGGCGATAATTGCCCAATCGCGCTGTCTAAGGTTACGAAGTCTTTCTACCATAACGCCTCGCGGTTTTTCATGACCAACCTCATTTCTTCATGACCAACCTCATTCGTTCGACCTCGTTTGACCTCATTCAACTTCGTTGTTAGCAAGTAGTTCATCACGGTTGCGCGTCAGCACTATCTTCATCGTCAGGATTTTCGACGACCGTGCCTATAGTGAGCGTGAAGTTAAAAGGAGCTGTCGGGTCAATTTCTGTCACTGTCTCTTGTTGGTTGGGTTCTTGGGTAGCGCCGCCAAATTCAAAGTCATAAATATCGGTCGCTTCCAAAATACGCAAGTAGGTAAGTAGCGCCGCTGAATCGCGTGCCCGACCTGAAACATCAGCAACCAAGTTGGCGGTAAAGTCAGTAAAATCTTGCTCATCTTTGGTCATGCTTAAACTGTCAAAGACGACACTCGGCTCCAAGGTGTTGCCTCGAGGGGGTAATGTCTCTAATAAACTAAACAACTCCCTTGACCACACTACCTGCCCTTCGCGCACGCTTTGATCAACCAAAATGAGTTCATTCAGCGCCTGCTGACGGGCTTGCAGTGCTTGTTGTTCATCGACAAAAGGCTGCAAGCGCACTAGGTCAATCTCGAGGCCATCGCGGGTGTCTACCAGCGAACGTTCGCGGTTATTGGCGGCAATTTGAATAGCAGCAATCACGACTAACGTGATCAGTGGAATGGCTACATACAACAACTTCCAAATACCTGATTCACGCTTGCGGCGTAAATTCTTTGGTAATAGGTTGACATTAATCAAGCTGGACACCTCGCAACGCTAGTCCGAGGGGCACACAAAACTCACCGCCGATGCTCTGCAAGTACGACATGTCAAATTTATCGTTGTCGATCCCTAAGGCTAGCCAAGGGTCAGCAACTTCAACACGAAACTCGAGCGTATCAGAAATGGCTTCAGCGAGCCCGGGTAACTTCGAGCCACCGCCCGTAAGGAGCATGCGACCAATTTCTACGTCACCTGCTTGCACCCGGAAAAATTCCAAACTGCGGCGAATTTCTGTCGTTAGATCTACTAGCACCGGACGCAAGGCTTCGTAAACCTTGCCGGGGCTGTACTGTTCGCGGCGGGCATCAAAATTGAGCAGTTCTTCTTCGTCGTCAACTTCTTCAGGAATAACTGCCGTGCCGTAGTCGAGTTTGACCTCTTCGGCGGTGTCAAAATCAAGCCCAAACGCCCGCTGAATGGCTGCGGTAAAATCATCACCAGACACACCAATATTGCGGTTCATGAGCAGACGGTCATTGCGAAGTAAGGTAATAGAAGTGTTAGCAGCAGCAATTTCTAAAATCACGTTGACGTCTTCGTCTTCTTGATAAGATTCACCCGTAAGCGAGGTTTTACTCAGCGAATCACCGAGCATACCTGCGCGCAGTGAACGCATCAGGGCAAACGATTTGATATCAATCACCACTGGTTCTAAGCCAGCTAGCTTTAAATATTCCATCTGTTGTGACACCATATCGAGCCGCGCAGCAGCAATAACGACCTCGAGCTGCCCACTTTCTTCTTCAACGTCATCGGGATTATCGAGCACGTAATAATCGAGTGTCACTTCGTCAATGGGAAAAGGAATATAGCGCTCAGCTTCCCACTTGATGGCTTCGTCAAGTTCTTTTTCACCCATTTTGGGAACTTGAATATTGCGCACAATAGCCAAACGGTTACTCACCGCTGTCACCACAAAACGCTTGTTGATTTCAGCGTCTTTGTAAAGGGCTTTGATCTCTTCAGCGAGCCCATCTGGATCAACAACTTGGTCTTCTTGTACCAACCCCGGCGGCATCGGACGATTGCCAAACGACACCAAGCCGGGCGGATTTCCCGGACGCAACTCGACTACCTTGAGTGCACTCGTGCCGATTTCCAGCCCAGCGGCTTCAATTTTAGGGTTGAGTAAGCGCGATAAAAAGCTTGCCATAGCGCCCCCTCTCAATAATTGGGTTAGGTTAGCACGGTGTTTAGCGGCTAGCAGGATAAATTTCGTACTCTCAACGTTAATGCAAACCGTCTAAATCACTATGCGTAAGCACAGTATAGGGTTTCTCATGGCGGGTTCAGGTTACCCAAACAAAATCAGGTTACCAAACAAAAAACGCCCCCTCAGTTACAGAAGGCGTTTACAGAAGGCGTTTACAGAAGGCGTTTACAGAAGGCGTTTACAGAAGGCGTTTTGG
>JGI12048J13642_10308411_pt1 | contig 10903 bp, 11 predicted proteins | sample ElkSlonscriptome_16_FD_13642 | JGI IMG/M metagenome (IMG submission 13642) | reverse complement strand
GAAGAATGCAACTTTTACGGATGAGTCTTCCAATATTTTCGTACTGGTAGACGAATCTCACCGCAGTCAATACGGAACGGCCAATGCCACCATGCGAAAGATTCTGCCAAATGCCTGCTATATTGGGTTTACGGGTACTCCGCTGATGAAAACGGAAAAGAGTACCGCGCGCAAATTTGGTGGCTTTATCCACAAATACACCATAGATCAGGCGGTAAAAGACGGTGCCGTACTTCCTTTGCTTTACGAAGGGCGTTCGGCTAAACTCAGTGTAAATAAGGAGCAAATTGACCGGGGCTTTGACAGACTCTCCAGACCCTTAAGCGAAGAAGCCCAAAAGGATTTAAAGAAAAAGTTCTCTTCCATTTCCAGGCTTTATGAATCTGAAAGGGTGATTGAAGAAGTAGCTTTTGATATATCCGAACATTACACCAAGAACTGGCAATCAACAAAATTGAAGGCTCAATTGGCAGTGCCGAAGATCGATACCGCTATTCGTTATCAGCGCTATTTTGAAGATCAGCCAGATCCTTCTCTAAAGATTAATACACGGGTGGTGTTTACGCCACCTGATAGCCGGAAGGATAATGAAGATGTTTGGAAAGACAGCAGCAATGAAGCCAGAAGATATTGGAAGCTAATCACAGAAAAACATGGAGATCAGGAAAAATACGAAAACTGGGTCATAGAAAAGTTCAACGAAGACTCATCAACCGTTGAGATGATCATTGTAGTGAGCAAACTTTTAACCGGTTTTGATGCTCCACGCAATACCATTCTCTACCTCGCCAAGCCCTTACATTCTCATAATCTACTTCAGGCCATCGCCCGGGTAAACAGGCTCTTTGAAGGAAAAGAATATGGCCATATCATTGACTATGTAGGTATTCTGGGAAAGCTGGATGAAGCCCTGACCAGTTACAGTGCCTTTGAAGATTTTGACGAAGACGATTTGGAGAATACGGTGGTAGACATGACCGAAGAAGTGCGCAAGGTTCCCCGTCGCCACGCCGATGTAGAAGATGTTTTTAAAACAGTTCAAAATAAGAACGACATAGAAGCCCTAGAAAGACATCTATCTCCAAAGAATATCCGAGACCAGTTCTACGAGATGGTTTCTGCTTTTGCAAGGTGCATGCAAACTGCTCTCTCATCAGATGCCTTTTACGATGAGTTTTCAGAGCGTCAGATTGCCTTTTATAAATCTGAATTAAAGCGGTTTCAGCAATTGAGAAGCTCCGTTCAGGCGCGATATGCCGATACCGTATCATATAAAGAATACGAGCCCCGCGTAAAAAAACTTCTCGATACGTATGTAGGGACTACCGGAGTGAAGGAGATTACAAAAGGAGTCAATATTTTCAATGAAACCCAGGTGGCCGAAGCACTTGCCAGCTATGGAAAAACCCCGGCATCTAAGGCTGATTACATAGCCAGTAATATGAAGAAGGTTTTGACCGAGAACATGGAGAAAGACGAAGCTTTCTATAAGAAGTTCTCAGAATTGATTGAAGATACCATCAAGGCTTTTCAGGAAGGTAGGCTGAACGAAAAGGAGTATTTGGAAAAAGTGCTCAACATCAGAAAAGATCTTGAAGAAGGTCATCAGGAAGGCATTCCTGAATCTATTCAGAATAAGCCAAAGGCACGAGCCTTTTATGGCGTGCTGAGCCAGGTATTGGAGAACACGCACGATGCGGAAACAATTTCAGAAAACAATACATTTTTGGCCAAAGCCGGAGAAGATATTTCTGAGCTGATTGAAGGGCTCACTATCCGAGATTGGAAGCGAAATCTGGATGTAATCAGAAAAATGGAGAATGCTATTGAAGATTACCTACTCGAGCATAAAAACTCCATGGGCATTGATTTAACTTTTACTGAAATTGATGAGATATTGCTAAAGAGTTTGAAAGTGGCCAAAAACAACTATTGATGCCAGAAATTCAATACGGCACGGAAAAACTCGCATTTCATCTGGAATATACAGATCGCAAATCCATGGCTATAGAAGTCCACCCAGATAAGTCAATTTGGGTGATTGCTCCTGCGGAAACGGATTATTCAGAAATTCAAAAACGCGTCATTAAACGAGCCCGTTGGATCATTAAGCAACAAAAGTATTTTGATCAATTTCTTCCCAGAATTCCCGAGCGAAAGTATGTAAGCGGGGAATCACATAAATATCTCGGCAGGAAGTATGTTTTGAAAACGTTTATGAATAAGCAGAAGGACATCAAACTTCAGGGGGGTATAATCAAGGTGAGTTCTCCGCACCAAGATCCGCAAGTTGTAAAGGCACTTCTTTCTTCGTGGTACTACAAGCACGCTATCGTGAAATTCAAGGAAGTTTTCAAAGAAAGCCTTCCGCTATTTGATCGCTTTGACATCGGCAATCCACAAATGGAAATTAGAAGAATGAAAAACCGCTGGGGTAGTTGCACACCAAAAGGGAAAATTCTCGTAAACCCAGAACTTATCAAGGTTCCAAAGCGGTGTATTCAGTATGTGGTTATTCACGAGCTTTGTCATCTGGTTATTCCTGGCCACACGAAAAAGTTCTACGAACTTTTGGCGGAGCTTATGCCGGATTGGCCACGTTGGAAGAATCGATTGGAAGTGGAGCGATCACTCTAAAAACTTCACTGGAATAGATATCCAGCAAATGAAGATCTGAAATTATTAGGCATTTTCTCCGTTTTATTGCTCCATCGCCCGTGCATTCCCTTAATTTTGTGCGCTTATGTTTAATAAAACGGCAGTATTAGAAATTAAGGCGCTTCTGGAAGGATGTCAAAAGGTAACGATTATCATGCATCGCGGTCCTGATGGAGATGCAGTGGGCTCGGCTCTTGGTTGGAAGAGAATTCTGGAGTTAAAAGGAATAGAAGCAAAGGTGATCGCACCAGATGCATTTCCCGATTTTCTGAAGTGGATGCCCGGAGCGGATGAGATTATCATTTTTGAGCGAAATCCTTCAAAGGCCAAGAAAATAGCCGATGAGAGCGATGCCATTTTCTGCCTGGACTTTAATGCGCCCAAAAGGGCGGGAGATGCTTCAGAACTGATAGCCCGTTCTAAAAAGCCGCTTGTAGTGGTTGATCATCATCAGGAACCGGCTGATTTTGCCCATTTTTACTACGTAGATTCCGATGCATCTTCTACTGCAGAAATGATTTACAGACTATGTAAAGGTCTGGGTTGGAAGAAAGATATAGAACGCAAAGCAGCCATCTGTCTCTACACCGGACTGGTTACTGATACGGGGTCGTTCAGATTCTCTTCGGTTACTCCCAGGGTTATGCGCATCGCTTCCCGACTCATGGAAACGGGAATGGACCATACCGAAGTGTACCGGCATGTTTACGATAGCAGTTCATTAACCCGGCTAAAGCTCCAGGGTTTTGCGCTTTCTGAAAAACTCGTTCACCTGGAAGATCAGGCCACGGCCTATATTTCGCTAACGGCAGAAGAACTTTCTCGATATAATTTTAAGAAGGGCGATACCGAAGGACTGGTAAATTATGCCCTGAGCATCAACGGAGTAAATCTGGCCGGATTTTTCGCCGAGAAAGACGGAGCCATCAAATTATCCCTGCGTAGCCGGGGCAGTTTTGACGTGAACAAATTGGCGCGTGAGCATTTCAATGGGGGAGGGCACCAAAATGCCGCCGGCGGTCGTTGTGAAGAGTCCATGGATGAAGTACTCAAAAAATTTGAAGGCGTTGCCAAAGAAAATACCGACGAAATAAAAGCATCCATATGATGAAAAAGTTGAATTTGCTCTGGGCCCTGGTAATTCTGATACTCGCTTCTTGCGAAGCGCAGGAAGGAAAAAACCGCAAAACTTATACCCGCGAAGAGTTGATTGAAGTCAACAAGCAAATGGTGAGCGATGAGTCTGATAAGATAGATCGATACATTGAGCTCAAGGGGCTGGAAACTCAAAAGACTGAAACGGGATTGATGTACGAAATTATTGAGTCAAATACTGATTCTGTTACCGGTCGCTCTGGAAATTTGGTCACTATTCAATACCGTTCGTATTTATTAGACAGCACGGAAGTGGCTTTTTCGCCTATCGATGATCCTTTGCGCTTTAAAATTGACCAGGATGATGTGGTCAGTGGCTTACATGAAGGAGTGAAGCTCCTTTCTGTGGGCGATAGCGCGCGATTTATCATGCCGTCACACCTGGCTTATGGCCTGACGGGATCCGAAAATGTTCCACCAAAATCAGCACTGGTGTATGAGGTTCGCCTTATTGCTCTCGATTAGTTTTTTGGTTTTTTCCTGTGGTCCAAACAGCGAATACAGAACAACGGAAAGCGGTGATCAGTGGAAGCTGGTTTCTTTCACAGATTCTAAAGAATCGCTAGATTCTGCAGCCATTGTTTATATGGATGGAAGAATCCTATCCAAAGACCGGTCAGACACTTTTAGCACTTTTATCAATCGGCCCTTTTTTCCCGAATCAAGTCCACTCTGGACGGTTTTATCCAATCGCTTCTCTGGAGATTCGCTGGAGTATATTTCCGCCACGAACGATTTCATAAAAAAGGAACTGCATCTTCAAGACACCCTGGTCTACCAATTACGCATAGACCGAATTAAAACGGATTCCGATCTGAATGATGCCCGGCAGGTAGAATTGGCTGTCCTGGATTCCATTGCCCGATCTGAGCTTGTTCAAAAAGAATTTCGCGAGTTGGATGGCATTTTTATGAATATCAAAGAAGCCGGCGATACCACAGCCATCATGGAAGGAAGAGAAGTGGTGATTCACTATCGTGGGACGGATCTGAATGGTCGTGTTTTTGACGATAGTCGGCGCATGGATGCACCTTTGCGATTTGTTATGGGTAATGAAAACCAGGTAATCGAAGGACTTGAAATTGCCCTTTATGAAATGACCAAAGGCGATCTTGCTACACTGATTATTCCTTCCTGGTATGCCTTCGGTTCAAAAGGAAGTGCCGGCGGCCATGTTCCGCCTTATTCTACGGTGATTTATACGGTGGAAGTGTTGGAAGTAGGAATCTAACTCGTCCTTCCCAGCAGAAAAATCGCAGGCCGTTTATGCAATTTTACATTCTTTTTCTTCCACACGCCGATAGGCAAGGTGGTAATTTGCTCGGAAGGAAGGGTAATATCCACGGCGAGGCACAACTCCGAATTAGGGCTACAGGATTTGATGATCTGATCTAGTAACTTTTCATTCCGAAATGGAGTTTCCATAAATATCTGCGTAGCACCCGTTTTTTGCACTTCAGATTCCAGCCTTCTCAAAGCCAGATGCCTTTCGCGTTTGTCTATGGGCAAATACCCGTGAAAGGCAAAAGACTGCCCGTTAAATCCCGAAGCAATCAAAGCGAGTAGGATGGATGACGGCCCAACGGTGGGCACTACCTGATAACCATTTTTATGGCACCAGGAAACGACCATCTGACCGGGATCTGCAATTCCTGGCATTCCGGCTTCGGAAATCAAGCCCACGTCATTTCCCGCTTTAAGCTGCCTGGCAATACTTTCAATTTCTTCCGGGCGACTTCGCTTATTTAGGATTTCAAACTCCAGATCGTCAAGGGGTATTTCTGTGCCGATTGACTTCAGGTAACGCCGGGCCGTTTTATCATTTTCAGCGATAAAATATTTAAGCTTTCGCGAAATCTCAAGTACATCCTTCGGGATAACGCTCTCAGCAGAGCTTTCGCCCAGCTTTGTGGGAATTAAGTAGAGCTTAGCTTTTTTCATTGCTCAGCTCTTCCATCAATTTGTCGGCAGACTCGTTCAAAAGCTCATAGACATGCTGAAATCCGCTTTCGCCGCCAAAGTATGGATCTGGAACTTCCGCATCAGATCCCGGTGATGCCAGGTTTAAAAACAGCTCTACCTTTTCTTTATCTGCATCTGTTCGGGCCAGACTCAATACGTTTTGATAATTGGATTGATCCATCACAAATATCCTATCAAATGCATCAAAGTCTTTCGCCTTGAACTGCCGGGCTTTTAAATCTGAAATATCGTGGCCATTCTGACGCATATTGGCCTGCGCCCTTTTATCAGGCCCTTCACCGATATGGTAATCTCCAGTGCCCGCTGAATCCAGTTCTACATCGAGCCCCAATTCTTCAATTCTATCTCTTACAATTCCTTCAGCCATGGGACTGCGACAGATATTGCCCAGGCAAACCATTAATATTTTCATCTTGCAAAAATACGTTCAGAGGATTAAGATCAAAGTGCTCACCCTCGGTATTCAGAAATTTCAAATAAATGCCCATCCGGATCTCTGAAAAAACACCGCGTTTCTGCTCCCCGAGTAAATGGCGGAGTGATAAAGTCTGCTCCCCGTTCTTTCAGAATCTCGTAAGATCGCTGACAATTCTTTACACGAATGGTAAATGCATGGCTCACCTTATCTGGATCAGAAGGAAATAAGAAATGTGTCTCGGGTTTATCTTCGGTAGGTTCACCGGATGTAACAAGTAAAATCCAAGATCCTAAAAACTTCAGCACCATAGAATCGCCCCCGTATTCCCTGAAAAGCTCAGCTTTCAGAATATCCAGATAAAATTTCCTGGATATTTGCATATCGTTGACAACAAGAATGGTAGTAAGCTCAGATGAAATAAATGGGTTTTGATCTGACATAAACCTAGCTCTTCAGTTCTATTCCGCCCATGATGGTCGTTCCCTTGATTCTGAGCGTTGGGCCATCTTCTAAAGGCTGCACAGATCTGCTGTCTTCAAAGCCCCCCATGATGGATGTAACTTGGTTAATAACATTCCAATGTTCTGGAGTGCGAATTTCAGCTCCACCCATCAAGGTGAAAACATCGATTACCGCTTCACCATCAATTTCCGTTTTAGATAGATCTATTTCTGCTCCACCCATTACACTGGTCACGTTTCCTCCTTTCAATGGCGAACTGGTTACACGGAGTTTTCCGCCTCCCAAAATATTGGAAGAGTCAAAATGAGCATCGCCAACTGTTTCAGTACCTGAATTGCCCAGGGAGTTCCGGAAAATGAATAGCAGGCCAAGACCAATCAATGCAACGGGCCAGACGTATGACCAATTTAAACTGTAAACGCCCAGATTATTTAGTAAAAATAAGCCGCCAACAGCACAAAGAATGATGCCCGTACTCTTTTTTCCTGTAAGTAGGACATAAATTCCAAGAGCGATAAGAATGGTATACCACCTGAACAGCCACCAAAGGCTATCGGGTACGATATCCATTTGTTTCAGGAGAAAAATTGCCCCGAATGCAACGAGAATTATTCCGAATAGAGATCTTTTCTGTTTGACCATGGTTTTAAGGTTAGTTGGTGAAAAGTACAAAAGAGATTTTATTCACGTGTAAACTTTTGGATAAGTGGTTTATGCGCTGGAAATAGCCTGGTTAATTCGCTTCGATCGGCCAGCTCAAAATCGGCAAAATCAAAACCGGGGGCTACTGTACACCCAACCAGCGAATAGTCACCGAGTGATTCAGAAGCGAACCAATAACCGCCCGGCACAAGGTATTGGGGTGCTTCACCGGATTCAAAATCAGTCCCCAAATCAAAATACTGGTAAACTCCTTCAGGCGATATGGAGTGTACTCGCACGGAAGCTCCTTCGTAAAAATGCCAGGCTTCATCTTGTTTTATCCGGTGCCAGGCAGAAAATTGATTTTTCAACAAGAGAAAATAAATAGCCGTGGAATAATTTCTATTGCCGTGTATTCCAAGCTCCCCATTCAGCTTAATTGCACTTTCACTTCTATAGGTCTCCTTGTAAAAACCACCTTCCGGGTGGGGCTGTAAGTCAAGTGTTTCAACTAAGTTTTCTACGCTATTCACAAGTTCAATTTTTTGTGAAAATATCAATTTTGCTAGCCAATGGAACTTTTGATTCAATCCTAATAAAAACCATACCTTCGCGCGCTTATTTTTAAGCGGGCTTGCATTAGCAGCAGCACTCAAAGTGAGAAAGAATTATGAAGAAGATCTTTAATCTATTTGATTTCAAGCAAAAGGTAGATTACAAAACCGAAGTGCTATCGGGTTTAACCGTTGCCCTGGCCCTTGTGCCAGAAGCAGTCGCTTTTGCCATGATTGCAGGATTATCTCCCTTAACGGGTCTTTATGCAGCCTTTGTTATGGGCCTGGTGACTTCTGTTCTCGGTGGACGCCCCGGTATGATCTCGGGTGCTACAGGAGCAGTAGCGGTGGTAATCGTCTCTCTGGCTCAATCTTATGGAGTTGAGTATGTTTTTGCGGCTGTAGTTTTAGCGGGACTCATTCAAATGGCTGCGGGATTTTTGAAGCTGGGTAAGTTGATGCGCCTGGTTCCGCACCCTGCCATCTTTGGATTTGTAAATGGACTGGCTATCATTATTTTCATGTCGCAATTAGACCAGTTTAAAGCTCCATCCGGAGATTGGCTGCAAGGGACAAGCCTATTCATTATGCTTGGGCTAGTATTGGTTACTATGGTGATTATTTGGGGTTTACCCAAATTAAGTAAAGTCATTCCTTCATCCCTTGTGGCTATCCTGGTAGTTTTTGGCGTCGTACTGGCTCTCGGTCTGGATACGAAGACGGTGGGCAATATGGCATCTATAAAAGGGGGATTTCCCCCATTTCATATCCCGGAAATACCCTTTAGCCTGGAGACCTTAAAGATCATCTTACCTTACTCAGCTATTGTCGCTGGGGTAGGCCTTATTGAGTCTTTGCTCACCCTGAATATTGTGGATGAGATCACAGAAACAAGGGGTAGAGGAAACAAGGAAGCCATTGCTCAGGGAGCGGGCAATTTCCTTTCGGGATTATTCTCCGGGATGGGTGGTTGTGCCATGATCGGGCAAAGCCTGATCAATGTTTCCAATGGCGCCCGAGCTCGCCTTTCTGGAATAGTGGCATCGGTAATGCTTCTTGTTTTTATCATGTTTGGCTCTGAACTTATTGAAAAAGTGCCCATGGCAGCGCTTACGGGACTGATGATCATGGTGGCGATAGGAACCTTTGAATGGGCTAGTTTACGAACTATCAGGAGGATGCCTAAATCAGATGTTTTTGTAATGTTTATGGTTACGCTCGTAACGGTATTCCTCCACAATTTGGCTTTGGCTGTAATCGTCGGTGTGGTTATTGCTGCTTTGGTCTTTGCCTGGGATAATGCCAAGCGAATTCGCGCCCGTAAGCACATAGATGAAAATGGAGTGAAGCACTACGAAATTTACGGACCGCTTTTTTTCGGTTCGGTCACCGTGTTCAATACCAAATTTGATGTGCTTGACGATCCGGACGAGGTAATAATTGATTTCAAGGAGAGCAGGGTGGTTGATATGTCTGCCATAGAAGCGCTAAATAAGTTAACCGAGCGTTACGCCAAAGTTGGTAAGAAGATTCATCTTAGGCACCTGAGCGGCGATTGCAGGCAGCTGTTAAAGGATGCGGATGAGATCATTGAAGTAAACGTGATGGAAGATCCAACCTATAAAGTCCTGACGGATAAAATTGAATAGTTTTAAGACAGGATTTTTTCCAGGAAATCACCCACGTAATAGGCTACCGCTGCAGCGGCTGCTCCGAGTAAAAGTGTTTCGATGATGCCTTTAAACTTGCTGCTTTGAGTCAGGTAGCTTTTGAGTAGTCCAACAACTGCGAAGCCAATTCCGGTAAGTACAGAACACCAGAAGAAAAGGTTGATACTTAGGTGATTGAAATAATCCAAAACATAAACGATCATTGGTATAAAACCGATGATTAGGAAGGAAATAAAGGTGAACAGACCCCGCATAAATGGCGAAGTGTCTTGCTTGATCATTTCCAACTCATCTTTCATCATCACATCTACCCAGCGATCTTTGTCGGAGGTAACAACCTTTACAATTTCTTCCAAAAGTTCTCCCTCAAATCCCTTTTCGCGGTAAATCTCTCTCACTTCCTGAACTTCAGACTCCGGCTTATTTTCAATTTCCCAATACTCAATCTGGCGATGCTTCTGGTAATTCTTCTGCTCTGAACGTGCAGATAAATAGGCTCCAATTGACATAGAAAAACCATCGGCAAAGAGATTAGCAAAGCCGAGAATGATAATTACTTTGCTTTCAAGTCCTGCACCAACAGAGCCTGCTACTACTGCAAAAGTTGTTACACAACCGTCTATTCCGCCGTAAACAAACTCACCCAGGTATTTATCAAACCTGCCTTTGAGAAAACCAGATTTATGTAAGTCAGAATCTGAAATCACGATAACCAAACTTAGTGTAAATAAATATCACTGCGTAAATTGCAGCATGATTTTCAGTAAGTCGTTTTTCAGAATGATTTCCCTGTGTGCTTTAGTCCTATTCAGCTTAACAGGTTTTTCGCAGCAAGAACTCTCATTTGGGTTAACTTACTCGCAGCCCGTTGGAAAATACGGTTCAGCCTCTTTAGCTGATGGTGGATTTGCAGCGCCGGGATGGGGTCTTTATTTCGACTCAAAAACTGCTCAGCCAAACTGGCCTTTTGGTCTGCAACTTGGCTTTCATTTCTCTTACCAGGAGCACGAATTCAGCCAGTCGGAACTGACCCGGGCCTTTGATAATTATTTTAAGGAACTGATTGGAAATGAATATTCAACTTTGATATCCATTGGCTATTACAAGCCCCTAATCATGTCTCTGGGACCCTATTACGATGTATACTTATCTGAAAAATGGACCGCAAACATCAAATCCGGATTGGGCGTGCTTTTCATCAATATGGATCCCATGCGTTTTAATATCCTCGATCAGAATAATGATATAATAGCGCAGGAAACATTGGAATTTGATGGAAATGCCGTGTTTACTTATTTCATTGGTGGAGCGATTAGTTACCAGTTGGCGGATTCCTGGCAATTGGGTTTGTCTATTGATCA
>JGI12048J13642_10384835_pt1 | contig 10910 bp, 12 predicted proteins | sample ElkSlonscriptome_16_FD_13642 | JGI IMG/M metagenome (IMG submission 13642) | reverse complement strand
CCTGTCCGGTGAGTACCTTGAGCCCAATCCCGCGGGCCGTGAGGTCATGCACCGTGTTGACCAGGTGGCGTAGATCCCGTCCCAGGCGGTCGAGCTTCCACAGTACCAGGGTGTCGCCCTCGCGCAGTGCCTTCAGGCAGGCGGTGAGCCCTGGCCGGTCGTCGCGTCGCCCGGACGCCTGATCTTCGTAGAGTTGGGCCGATGCCACGCCGGCGCTGATCAACGCGTCGCGCTGCAGGTCTGTCGTCTGGGAGCCGTCGGCCTTGGAGACGCGCATATAGCCAAGCAGCATGTTCTGACCTGTCACATAAACGTTCGATTACGTGACGGCCCGCTGCGCCGCCAGTTTGCCGCATGAACTTGTCACTTAACTGGTCCTTTATTTTACGTCATGCAATAGGTCCATCACATAGGTTATGTGACAGAAAGTCATCGGGTACGCCAAACTCGCCCAAGAGGGCCAGCGTCAAAGCCGCATCCGATCATGTCAGCAGTCGGGCTTCCGGCATCGGGGTCGATTCTGGGTTCATGGTCGGCGCATCCTGGTGAAGTGGTCTTCAAAGCAGAGTCGCGCGTGGAGAACTCAACTTCTGAGCGGTCGACTGTCACAAGTCCGATGCACACCAGGCCGCCAAGCCAGCAGATTGGTGAACTCGACTTCTGAAAATGATAATGGCAAAGCGGACTGTCGCCCCTCTATCCGTTCCGACCGTGCGGGATCGTTGCCGAGCTGGTGACGAAGCTCCCCGTGACAGCAATTCCTGTTTGCAGATAATCTGGGTCGGCCCGGATGTTTGCAGGCTGTTGGCAGATTAACGTGGGTTCGAGGCCCCGGATATTGTCAGTTAATCTGGGCCGAAAATCGCGATGTTTGCAGGCTGAGTGCCCGATGTTTGCAGGTCGCTACAGCTACCGAGGAATCCGCGATGACCGATCCGCGTGAAGCACATCCAGATGACCCCGACCGGAAACCGGAATCCGCGCAGCCTGCGGTGCCCGGTAGCGGCGACGACAACCCGGCGCAGCCGCAGCCGATCGAGCCGGAGCCCCCGGTGCCGGAGGCCCACGCCGAGCCTTCGGCGCCGGCTGCGCAGTCGCCAGCCGACTTCACCGTGTCGGCACCGGTGCCCGACCCCGAGCCGCCGACCGACCGATCGGCTTGGGGCGCTCGGCTGCGCTCGGGCTGGGCGCTGTTGGTCTACGTCATCGCATTGGTGGCCAGCGTGGTCACCATCGTCGCCTATGTCGAGATCAAACTCGACGACAGTGCCATCGACACGTCCCGGATGCGCGCCCAGTTGTTGGCATCGGTCGATGACACCTACGACGCCCAGAAGGCCGCCGCCGAGGCGATCACGGGCGACTGGCAAGTGCGCGAGCGCCGGCTCGAGGCCGCGAAGGCCCAGCGCGATGCCCAGCTTGCGCGCATCGACGACCTTGCCGAGGAGTTCCAGCGCATCGCCACCGGCCCCGATGCCGAGAGCATCGCCAAGTCCCTTGCCCGCATCCTGCAGGAGCAAGGCCCGAGCGCGGCTCTGGATTATATCGAGACCAAGCGCGGCGGCATCGTCGCGCGCATCCGTAAGCGGCGAGCGGCCAACCGCGACCGCGACCGCGAAGAGCTGGGGCCGCTGCTCGCCAGTGCCGGACTCTATGCCGCCGAGGCCGAGGCGCAGCCGGCCCGCGCGCTCTACACCGAAGTCCTCGCGCTCGCGCCCGACTGGCCCGAGGCCCTGGAGGCCCACTGGCGTTTTCTGATCGATCAGGGTGACCTCGCCGTGATCCGCGGCACGCTCGACCCTGCCGAGCGCGACTTCGCCTTGGCCGGGCAGCGCGTCGATGCGCTGATCGCGCTTGAGCCCGAAGAGCCACGCTGGCAGCGCGATCTCTCGGTGAGCCTGGAGAGGCTCGGCGACCTCAAGGTCACGCGCGGCGACCTCGACGGGGCGCAGCAGGACTTCGAGCGCTCGCTGGCCATCGCCGAGCGCCTGGCCGCCGACGAGCCCGGCAATGCCGGCTGGCAGCGCGATCTCTCGGTGAGCCTGAACAAGCTCGGCGACCTCAAGGTCACGCGCGGCGACCTCGACGGGGCGCAGCAGGACTTCGAGCGCTCGCTGGCCATCCGCGAGCGCCTGGCCGCCGACGAGCCCGGCAATGCCGGCTGGCAGCGCGATCTTGCCGTCTCCCATTTCCAGCTCGGACGGGTTGCCGATGCACGCGACGACGAGCCGGCGCTGGTCCAGCATTGGGGCGCCACGTTGGCGCTCTTCGATGCCCTCGATCGGGCCGGGCTGCACATTACTCCGTCAGACCGCGCAGGGTTGCTGGCCATCCGCGCGCGGGTGGAAGCGGCTGCAGCGGCGCCGTCCGGACCGGACGTCCCAGCGGCGGCCGCGGGGGGTGATTGACTGGGGAGCGGCGCTATGGGGCGATTGAGACAGGAACTCGTTAAGGGCGGCAGGGGAAAGGGTGGCTGTGCGCGCTTGGCCAGGTCCGGAGCGCCGCCGACGGAGAGGGTTTGTCCATTGGGTTCTGATATTCGACGGCAGCCGATGTTTGCAGGTCGCTACACCTCACGTTATTGCCTTTGCCGGCGCCGTCTCCAGCGGCGCCAGGCGCGGCGAATGGTCCGGACCAGCCAGCACCAGGGTTCCAGTAGCGGGGAGCGACACGGATCATAGGCTAGGCCACGCAGATGGACAGAACCGGACGACCGGCACGCTTGGCCGCGGCGATCGCGCTGGCGCCGGCTCTTCTCGATCGCGGAAAGCTGGACAAACACCCTACGCCGGCGCGACTCCAGACCTGGACAATGCCTGATCGGCCGTCAGCGGCGCCAGAGCCCTGCCAGGTACTCGCGGAGATCCAGCGCCGCCCACACCTGCCGACGCCGCCACCAGGGCGACCACCACCAGCCGGCATAGTCGCAGGACTCCCACGCATCACGGGCCGCCCAGGACACCAGGGCCTCCCATTCTTCCAGCACTAGGTTGGCGGCGGCCATGTCGCCGCCGGCCCTACCAGCCTCGGCCTCGTAGCGCCTCAGCATGTTTTCAGCCCGCGCATGCACAGCTGGCGACACTGCCAGGGCGATAACGCAAGGACGCGCACGCGTAACGCGGCACGTATGATAGTTAATAGCCATGCGGCCTCCGACTAGGTCATGTGGTTAGACCCGACCGAGTGTTCTCACCACTCGGTCGGGTTGCTAATCCCCTCCTTAGGCTTCGAGCCCCGGCGCTCCGGCCGGGTCAATATCCTGCACTGCTGAAAAAACCGCTCTCAGTGGCTAGTGTAGACAGCTAAAAGTGGTTTGTGAGCCCAGCGGCACGCGCAGATAACCGCTGCCGGTGGTTGGTCGGTATCCTTACAGGTTTTGCGCGCTGAGTGCCGACGATGCCGACTAACCCGACACTGAATATAGCCAGGCTCAAGGCCGCCAGATTGAACCTCGGGCTGATGCAGTCGGACATATCCGGAGCGCTGGGTGTGGCGAGGGGCTTGGCGGGAGATTGGGAGCGCGGTACGCGCGAGCCGTCGCTCGTGCACTTCGTCGAACTGGTGAAGTTTTTGGGCGTCAGCGCCGATTGGTTGCTGGGCATAGAGGCGCCGCCGGGACGGGCGACGCAGATCCAGGATGCGCGGCAGTCGCGCGAGGCGGTGCTAGCCGATTACGAGTCGTCGCCCGGCCTCCGGGATCTCGCGGAAGACGCGGCGCTAGTGCGGGCCTTACGGGTGCGGGGCGAGGAATGGCAGGCGCTCCACCGACTCGGTGTCATGGGCCTGTCCAAGGAGGCGTATCTTGCCGTGCTTGGCGTGCTACGCACGCATGACTAGCACTTGCGGCTCGCCGTCGATCGACTCCGGCGGCACATGGGCGAGCAGAACGCCGAGCTAACAGACATCCACCGAGAGCGTTAGCGCCTAGACATCAGCGAAGGGAGCGGCCCCGATGTGTGATGTGGTCGAAAGAGAACACATGCGCGTTTGGGGCATGGATGCAGCGTCCAACGATTCGTCGACCGAAGAATTCTAACCGGCCAGACTCGATGCGCACCGCGCTGCGACCATCATGCGGACTGCAAACCGGACAGTCCGCCACGTAGCGCACAAGATGGATTCGGGGTGATCCCTTTCCTGTTGGGTCGCGGCGGAGTTCCAGGACGTTATAGCCAATACCGCTAAGTGGTTGCCAAAAGAAGGGTGCCCTTGTGACGCCGTCTTCGAGGAGTCTGGTGAACCACCCTAAGCACAGGTATAAAAATGCGGCCAACCACCCAGCGCTCGCCACGAATCGAAGAAACGCCAGAGGCGTAACAGCGAACATCGTCAGCGATGCCGGAAACAGGGTAGCCACTGCAAGTGTCGCCCAGAGGATCGCAAACAGGACAACGAGGGATGCGCCGATCAGGCTGCGCGTTGGCAGCCCATCGGTCGGAATCAATTGCAGCCAGGTCGGAAGCGAGACAGTCTCGGTCGAGTATTTAATAACGCCGGTTCTCTCCGCTGACGACGCACTCTGAGCGTCATTTTCGCTCGATCCCTCGGCGTCGACGGTCTCGGACGGTAAGGGATGGATCTTCAGGCGATAGCGGTTCGGGTTGAAGGCTCCTCCGCCCTGCTTCTTCTCCGGGAACGCATAGATATCCATGCCTTTTTCCCTGGCCCGACGTACCAGGATGCTGTCCGGATCGCATTTCCCGTTCAAGCGTTTTTCTAGATCTGTCCAGAGGTTTCGGATCTCCTTATACGTGTTCTGCTTGACCTTCTTGGCCTCACGTTCATTGTTTTCCTCCTCGTACCGAGCCGCGTCCCTTTCCCACGCTCGCGCCCTCCCGTCCCCGAGACGGGACATCTCGCGGGCTACCTCGATTCCATCCCAACCCACCGACGATACCGCCGGTTCCGCTGCCTCAAGCAAACAGAGCGCCCTCAGCAAAAGCATTGGCCGTTCATCGCGTCTGGTCCAGTCATTCAAGACAACATCCTCCAGTACCTCAGCAGCTCGACGCCGGACGACCGGAGCGACATCTGGTTCAGTTGAAACGGTTCCGGACGCTTTTTGGTCCTGTTTTTCCGCACCGTCCTCGGCCACCTTTGCCGTTACTTGTTCTGTCGAGTTAACCGTGGTTAGGGGGTCTTCTGTGGAATCCATGAATCTGCTTCAGTCTTTTGGTGTCACTGGTGATGGTCGGGTAGTCTCGGTTGAAGAGGTCAACCGCGGCAAGGCTTGTGACTGCTGTTGTCCCGCGTGTGGAGAGATCCTGATTGCGCGCCAGGGAGATGTACGGGCCTGGCATTTCGCTCACGCGAGTGGCGGGGATTGTGCCGGTGCGGCCGAGAGCGTCTTGCACCTAGCTGCGAAGCAGTTGATCGTCGAGGAAGGGCAGATTCTTGTGCCCGCTCTAGAGGCCAATGCATCCCATCGACTGGAAGACGGCCGGATCGGTGAGGCGTCGCTAGAGCGACGGCCGGAGAACTGGACGCTCGCCGGGGCACGCTCCGAGGTGCCAGTCGGCGCCCTTCGGATCGATGTCGCGGCAACCCACAACGGGGAACCGATTTTCATCGAGGTTGCGGTGACGCACTTGGTGGATGAGGCGAAACAAGAAGCATTGGCCGCTCTGCGCACGGCGTGCTTCGAGATTGTGCTCGATCCATTCTTGCATGAGACATGGACGTGGGACGATCTGCGCCAGGATGTGTTGCTCTGCCCAGGTAACCGGCGCTGGATGTATCACCCAGGCTTGATCGCACTCAACGAGCAAGTCCGCGATGAGGCGATCGCGAAGGCACACGCGCAAACGCTCAAGGGGACCGCCAAAGCGGATACGCACCGGTTGCGCTGGTTAGGCGCGCCGATTTGGCTGGTCGACCGGGGCTGGGGGTTGACACTCTGGTGGTCCCGTAACGACAACGTAAATCCAGCACTAAAGGCCGTCGCCAAATCCTTCGGTGGCCGATACAACCCGAAGTATCACAATTGGGTGCTGCCGGTTGAGGTTAAGGCGGCGATTCTGGAGCAACTCTTCGGCCTCGGCGCCATCAGCCAGAATTGAAGCGACACCTCGGTAACTGGCTGGATGCCTTTCGCGTAGGACCTCGCGCCCGTTTGGTGGGCACGACCTTTCAACTGTTCGAGCCGATGCCGCCCAATACTTTCTAGCGCTCGCGTCCAGCAGTCGGTGGGGCAGGTCGAGGGCGCGCGGCGGGTGCGTCCGGTCGCGCGCTGGTGGCCTTTAGCAATTGGGTCTGCAAGGCCTGGTAAAGGTCGGCCTTAGTGCGCATGCCCACGGGCACTGTCAGCCCGGCCTCGGTGGCGGTGCGGGAGGCCGTCCGCAGGGGCAGCGGCTTCAGCGTGTCTAGCGCGCCTTTCAGGTCGCGATTTTCTAGCGCGGCCTTGAGCTTCGATGCCGGCGTATCCGGACTGGCCGCCGCCGCCGTCGGCTTCGGTGCCGCCGTGGGCGCTTCACGCTCTCGCTGCGCGAGCGTTTCGGCTTCAGCTCGGGCGCTTGGATAGTCCTCGGCTTTCAGCTTGTTCCAAGAGCGCTCTCCGCCGCTTCGGCCCACGTACCAAAAGGCTGCACCGCTACCGCTGCGACCGTCCTCGTCGCCCTGGGCAATCCCGGTCCAGTCGCCGGGTAACGGCGCCCCTGTGTTCCAATCGCGTAACTCGGTCAGGCCCGAGGTCGCGTTGCGCAGCATGAAGGCGGGCGGCTTCTCGTCGGTGCTCGGTTTAGCGGGCTTCGGGTCCGCGACCGTTTCCGCCACCTTCCCCGGACCGGCAAGGCGCGCCCAAGCCGGCGCCTCAATGTCGCGCGTGCGCTCGGGCCACCATTCGCGTTCCTGTCCTTCCAGGTAGCGGTCCGGGAGCTCCCGCGCGAGATACCGGCGCGCAGCTTCGCGGTTCAGCGGCTCGGGAATTCCCTCCAGGGTGGTACCCATACGCTCGTAACTGCTCGCGACTTGGTCTTGATGGTGCTGCCATGCCTCCGCGACATAGCGCGGGCCTAGTGTGCGGTTTTGAATGATGACGGCTTGCGCCTCTTTCGACGGTTGCAGGAGGGCTTCGAGTCGCTGCTGGACCCGCTCCGGGATCGCCGGCAATGCTGCGTCGGGCGTGTCGCGTGGTGCGGCGCCGCTGGGCGGGGTCGCGGCTGGCGGTTCGGGCGTCTCGCGCGAGGGCAGTGTATCGGCAACGGATAGACCGAGGTCGGTGATGCGCCACTGATCGGAAGCGTCGGCGTCACTGCGCGCGTTCTTGGCGAGGCCGAGGGCCTCCAGGCGCTTGCCTGTTCGCAGCTGCTCCGGGCGACCCTCCGGCCAATCTTCCGAACCCACGGTCTCACGGTGCACATCGGCCAATCGGCGCAGGTCGGTCGCCTGGGGAGTGGTCAGCCGATCGGCGATGGCCGCGGGGTCGAGCGGGCCTTGCGGCCCGGCTGTGGGCACGGCCGGGGACTCGACGACAGGCGCCGTTGGCTTGGCGGTCGTTGCGTCCGCCGGCTTTTCGGCGGGCTTCTCGCGCTCAAACGCCAACACGTAGTCGCTGATCTTGTCGGCATCGCGCGCTGCTCGAAGGATCTCCTTGGGGTCTTCTTTCAGCACTTTGACCCAACTGCCCACATAGGCCGCATGCTGACCGGGGTCATGGCCAATGCCGAGCTGGTCACCAACCATCAGGCTCGCGATCTCCGCGCGCAACTCCTCCTTTGCATAGCCCTCTGAGCCGAACGGGTGGGCCAGATCACGGTTGAGCCGCGACGGGTGTCCGGTCCAGTGGCCAAGTTCATGCAGTGATGTCGCGTAATAGCTGTCGGCGCTTTTGAAGCTGTCCCGGCCGGGGAGATGGATCTCGTCACGGGTCACCGTGTAGTAAGCCCCGTCCGCCCGGTCGTGTCGGATCTTGGCGCCGGATGCGGCGAGGATGTTCTCTGCGCGTTCGTGGCTGTCCCAAGAGACTTCTACCGGCTTCAGCTCGGGCAGGCCGTCGATCTGCTCGGCGCTGAACACCACTGCGCTGAACACCCGCGGCTTGTCCAACTCAACAGTCCGATACTTTTGCTTGCCCTCGGCGTCCTTCACCGGCTTGCCGTTGGCATCCTTGATCGCGATCTGATCCCGGAACTTCCAGTATTGGACGACGGTGCCTTTCTCGCCCTTGCGCACCTGGGCGCCGATGCCAGCGGCCTGCTTGTAGGTCATCCATCGCGGGTCACTCCGCCCTTGCATCTGGAGCCACATCGAATTGGCTCCTCGGTAGCGGGTGCCGCTGACCGGGTTGTGCGGCAGGCTCAGGCTGCCGGGCTCCCATGGCTTTTGCCAAGGGGCCGTGCCCGCCTGTAGCTGCTCGATCAGCTTGTTGGCTACCTGCTCGTGGTACGGCACGCGCTCCTTCTGTTCCGTCCTGGGTCTGCGGGCCATCAGTCGGCCCCCTGCTCTACGTCAGGCCGGTTGTCTTCGGGGAGGATGTTGCTCTGTGCGGCTTCCGACTCACTCAGAGCGGTTTCCTCGAACGCGCCGAAGTCCGCAGCTTCGCGAGGGGTCATTTCCGTGCTTTCACCGGGGGCGTTGGGCAGGAGCGGAGGGGGGGTTTTGGTTCGATCATTCATACTTGGTGTCCTCGGGTCGCGGTCTGATGATGGTGAGTTGATGCGTACATAGGGACTCCTATTCCTCGGCGGCCGGCGCCGACTCCCTGAGATCGAGAATCAGGGGCAACAGTGCGTCAGGCTCCAGGCCGGAATCTACGCGATCCAGCACCCGTGCGCGGATAGCGTCGACCGCTACTACAACGTCCGGCAGCTCCTGCAGGGGGTCGCCGATCCACTCGGCGACAGACCACCCGATAGGCACCTGAGCATGGTCCGGGTCTGCCGATGGTCGCCACTCCGCGCCACCGTATGCGGCACCTGGTAGCCGATCCGCCAGCCCTCGGGACGCTTGGCGATCACCAGCCGTCGGCCGACGGCCCGGTCTTGCGAGTGGCGGAGTCCGCTAACAATCTCGTCGTCGGGAAGCATGGGTCAGCCCTCCCCCAAATAGGCGCAATACGCTTCGGCGATCTCCGCATGCGTGTCGCCCGGACGTCCGTCGACAACCGCGTATTCTGGCGACCGACCGAGCGGGTAGCCGTCGCCGTCCAGTTCCCACGCGCCCGACTCATAGTCGATATCGTCGAGCGGAGCCCAAGAGCCATCTTCGAAGACGGCGATGGAGCGGATTGGCTCGGCGGCACGCCGACCGTTGTCGTAGTTTGCGATCAAAAGATCAGACATCGTATTACTCCTCCGCAAGTCGTGCTAACGAGTGTGGTCTGTGTCTCGGCTGGGGTGCCGACTGAAGTTTTCGGCTAGGTGCTCGCGGATTGCGCCCGCGGCCTCCTGGTCGCCGTGGGAATCATAGTGTCTGGCGATGCGTTCCCACGCATCCGCCCGGCGCTCGATGGCGCTGGCTTCGGCCTCAGCATCGTAAGTCGGCGAGACATCCGACCGCCGCCGCGTCTTGGTGCCGTCGCGCTGGTCGCGGCGGTCCATCTGCTCGATCGCCCGCGGTCGGTTCTTCGGCGCATGACCGCGGCTGTATGCCGGGGTCGCCTGGGCCTCAATGCCGTTGCGCTCCAGCGCGGCGGCGAAGTCTTCGCGCCATTCCTGTAGGTGGTGGCGGCGCGGGTTGAGCCATTGCCCGTCATGGCCCTGGAGCCCAACAACCACATGCGCATGGTAATGGTCTCTATCATCATGGAAGACGAAGAGGTGATCGTGATCCGCGAACGCCTCCTGCAGAAAGCTGCGAACTCCCAGCTCGAAGCGCGCTTTGTCGGTGCCGGGCGGCATGCTCAACATTAGATGCATGGCGGTTCGTTCGCGCGGTCGGCCTCGGGGTTTTTCTGCCTCAATCGGGTTGGCTAATTCTTCCCCGTATTGGTTGAGCGCGTCGCGAGGGTCCATTCCCAAACGCTGGGCGATCTCTGTAAAGCTGGTGCCGGTGTGATCGAATGCCTCGTCGCCGTTTCTGGTGAGGTAAGCAAGATGGGGCTTGAGGCCAGCGCCACTTGCTTTACTGAAGCCAGTAATTTTCACCATGACATTCGGCTTGCGTTGGGTCGCCGCAATGACCGAGCGCCGCATTCCTGCATCGGTCGGACGCCGCTTGCCAATCGATAGGCCGGGCTCTTTCGGCTTGCCGGTCTTCGCAAGCACAAACCTCCAATCTTCCTCGAATGTCGATGTTGGCATATGAAAGCTTTCGCATGCGAAAGGTTAGTTCGGGAGCTTTCGCGAAAGACCGATGATCAGTGTTCGGCTTTCGCGAATGTGCGCGTCGATCTCGGTCAATAGTTGAGCATTTACCGTGACGGGGCGGCCCTCGTTCGCGTTGTGGGCTAGCTGATTTAAGTTGATGCCTAGCCCTCGCAATTGTTTGTTGTGCTCCGCGAGTTGGGCGGCCAGGTCAACGGTAATGCCGTGCTGGTCCTCGATACGCTGCGTGATCGCGGCGCGCACCCACGCGGACAGGGTCTGACCGCCTCGGCAGTGCTCGATGAGTCGGCGGGTCCGGTCACCGATGCGGATGCAAATGGGTGGGCCTGCCATCAGTCGCGTCGCTCCAGTGCCGGCAGTTCGGCGCGCGTCGCCGCGGCCGGACCAACGAGCCGGCCAGGGCAACCGCCAGCAAGGACGCGCCGGCATTCGTCCAGCGCTGCGGCGGCTCGCTCCAGTTCCCAAGGCTGTCGGCTCGCGCGCCAGGTGAGCGGGCGAAGGGCTGCGCGGTAGTCGCCGGCTGGCATCCGCTGCCAAGGGTTGCGATCGAGAGTTGGGTCGGGGTCGTGCATCGGCGGGGCCTCGGGTGGTGGTAGTAGTGGGCGGGGTGAGGGGTGGCCCCGGCAAAGTGTATAACACTTTGCCTAT
>JGI12048J13642_10377635_pt1 | contig 10910 bp, 9 predicted proteins | sample ElkSlonscriptome_16_FD_13642 | JGI IMG/M metagenome (IMG submission 13642) | reverse complement strand
AAAGGACTTACAAATGGGCAATACAGAACTCGAATCTGTGACCTCCACGATGTCAACGTGGCGCTCTAACCAACTGAGCTAATTGCCCGATTTCGCTTTTTCCACCATTTTGCATGAGGTGACTTGCTGCGGTTTGTTTGATTTCGGATCGTTCCGGCACCTTTCTTGAGTGCATTCGTCCTGCAAACCGGTTGCGTAGTTTGGGCGGAATCAATCGCCTCGTCAAGTACGTTTCAAACTGCCTTTTTCGCCGAAATCCGCTTTTTGGGTGGGTCAAGGCTATTTTCCTCATTGAAAATGGCAATTTGTAGGGCTGTTCATCGCTAAAATCCCGATTTCGGGCGTTTTCCTGTTGACGGTTGCTTGGGGCAAGATGGATACTTTCGAAACAGTCTTTGGGGTTGACGGGTCCCTTCCCGTTTGATTTCGAACGGTTTCGTTCGAATTCGAGCGAAGGGCGACCATAAATCCCCCCGAGCAGACAATTTGTTGTAGACTATCACATTACTGAATTTGATCGATCTCGTTTGTGACGCAAATGAGTGGATCAACCCTTTACCCATTGTGCCAGATTCGCCCTCTGGCCGGAGACGATTTTATTAGTGGCATTGGCACGTAAAAGCAACCAGCAAGAAACTCGAGACAGCGTACGAATTAATGGCCAAATCCGGATCAGTCCGATTCGGGTGGTAAGTGAAGAGGGAGAGCAGTTGGGAATCATTCCCACCGAATCGGCTCTCGATCGTGCCCGTGATGCGGGCCTCGACCTCGTCGAGGTCGCTCCGAACGAACGACCTCCCGTTTGCCGAATCATGGATTACGGCAAATTCAAGTACGAGAAAAACAAGAAGCAACAAAGTAGCCACGCCAAAACGAAGACGAAAGAAATTCGTTTACGCCCCAAAACGGGTGACGAGGACGTTCGTACCAAAATCCGTCAAGCCGAAAAGTTCTTAGAGCACAAGGATAAGGTCCAAGTCAGCGTCCTGTTCCGGGGCCGAGAAATGGCTCATATCGAAGAAGGACGCAAGGTGATGGAAATGGTCGTCGAAATGCTCAGTGAGGTTGGCAAAGTCGAAACGCAACCGCAGCAACACGGACGCCGAATGATTTGCATGATTGCTCCTAAGTAGTCATTGGTCATTGGTCATTGGTGTATGACTGTGGCAGTGGGCTGGTTCTTGGGGGTAGGTCCTACCCGTAGTGAGGCTTTTTGATGTCGGTCATTTCGGTGGATCAGCTTTGTCACTGCTTAGCGGAGATCGCTCCGCTGCAATTGGCGGAAGCTTGGGACAACGTTGGTTTGTTGGTCGGGGACCGATTGGCAAAGGTCCATCGTGTGATGACGTGTCTGACGATCACTCCATCGGTCGTCGCAGAGGCCGTTGCGGAGAAGGTCGATCTGGTGATCGCTCATCATCCGCTGCCGTTTAAACCACTCGCTCGGATCACGACCGACACGACCGCCGGTTCGATGCTGATCGATCTGATCAAGGCGGGGACGGCTGTCTACAGCGCTCACACTGCGTTCGATACTGCCGCCAACGGTATTAACCAAATGTGGGCAGATCGCTTAGAGCTTCAAAAGGTCAAGCCGCTCGTTGCACCGGAGGCCTCCGAGGAAGCAGCGGGTGATCCTAGTGAAGTTCTTCGTCCGGGACGTGTTGGAGAATTGCCGCAGCTGGCAACCACGAGTGCCTTGTTGCTGCGAGTCGGCGAGTGGGTTGGAGCGAGCAACGTTCGCTATGTCGGAAATGCAGACCGATCGATTCGCCGCGTCGCGATCGCATGTGGCAGCGGCGGCAGTTTCTTGTCCGCAGCGAGACGTCGCGGTTGTGACGCGATGATCACTGGCGAAGCAACCTTTCACACGTGCCTCGAAGCCGAATCGCTCGGCATCGAATTGATCCTCGTCGGGCACTACCAAAGTGAACGGTTTGCGATGGAACGGTTGGCAGAGCAGCTTTCCGACGAATTGCCAGAATTGACGATTTGGGCCAGTCGTGGTGAAACCGATCCCCTTCGATGTGCGGAGCAAGACGCTCGGTTCTAGCTGGCTCGTTAAACCGCGTGCCCAGCGGGCCGCGCGCCACGTACTATGAAACTCGCGGGGCGTTGCCCACGCGGTTAAACGACGACGGTAGCGAGAATCTGTTCGATGTGACTCAGAGGAACAGCTAAGATGTTGCTTATCTGTTTGGCCGAAAGCCCTTGGTCGGCCAAGGCAATCGTTTGTTTTCGAAGGTCGGCTTGTTTGGATTGTGCAGCTGATGTCGACGCCATCGATCGGGTTGGCTCCATCGTAGGCGTGATACCGAGCGTATCGATTCGGTCATCCATTTGCCGCAACAGGGATTGAACGATCGCGATGCGAGTATCGAGTTCAGCGGTCAATTCGCGCTGGGTATCATACATGGCGACTTGCCATCGTTGAATTTCGGGCGGGGCGTTGCACAAGGGAACGGCAGGCTCTTTGTGTTCTCGGATCGTTTTGAGAGCCGATTTCGCAGCACGCGTGTCTTGGTTCACGCGTTTTCTCATCCGAATCGTCCGCCGTGCCAAAACCCAACCGAGCAGAACAAAACCGGCGAGCATTAGCAGTTGTGCCGATTGTGTTTCGGCAAAGGCAAGGGTGAGGACGGGCATCTTGGTAGACTCAAAGGTTGGCTGCGGATAATATGGAGGCGGACAGCAACGATTCACAGGGCCGCTGACGATCCTTCTTTATCATCGGTCGAATCGTGTTGCGTCCCCCCCTGCATCCGATTGGTGTGGGTTTAACCCGACGTTACGACTTTGTGCGATTCATCCGAATCTATCGCTGGAGCGGTTTTTGAGCCCTTTTCGGACAAAGCCTAGCATGACTCAGTTGCTCACGAATCATTCACGTTGCCAAACGAAGTCCGTGGTTCGGATTTGGCATGCGACCAGCTCATCGACCGAACCGGGGTCGGTTGAGTTTTTTTGCGATGCGCAGCTAAACGGTGACGAACGGGAACGGGCGCAGCAGTTCCGCGTGGCAACAAGCCGGAATCAACACATCGTTGGCCGGGGCATGATTCGTCACCTGCTTGGCCGTTTCGCTTGCTCGCCACCGATCGAACCTCACTCGATCGAGTTTTCGGTTCTGCAGCACGGTAAGCCGTTCGTCAAACACCCTTCGACGTTGTCGCATTCTTTTAACGTTTCACATACCGATGGGTTGGTATTGTGTGGAATCGGGTCGCATGAACATATTCAACTCGGCGTCGATGTGGAACGACTCGATCGGCGTACGGACACGGAGTTGGCGGACCGATATTTTTCGCCACCTGAGGTAGAGTATGTTCGTTCGTTCGCAGCGGGCGAACCGCGTCGCCATGCGTTCTTAAGAGTCTGGACATTGAAGGAAGCATTCATTAAGGCGATCGGCACGGGGCTACACACACCACTGGCCGATTTTGCGTTTGATGACATCGATTCGCCTTCACCTCGAATCCGCATGTTAAGTAAAAAGCTTTATTGTGATGAACATTGGCAATTCTTCTCTTTCCGTCCGCGAGAGTCCTATATTGCCGCCGTCGCTATCTCGATCGCGGATGTTGACCATCAAGTTACGATCGATCTACAAGATTTTGATTCGCTGGTCGACAATGGGTCTTGTTAGTGTTCTGATGCGTCAGGGATCTTTGGCAGTAGCAATGACGATGGTTACAATAGGGTTGGAATAGCTTGTTGCGGTTTTGAAATTGGACAATGGCTACGGTGCGACTCGATCCAGAACTCGCGATGCGTTTGAAACGTTAGGACTACAATTTGAATTACGCTTTGACGATGATCCAGAAAACCGGCCCTTGTTGCACGTCATCGAGCCGAAAGAGAATCGCGAGTGGGCGGTCTGAGGCCGTTTCCTGGAAGGATCATTGAATCGTGGCAGCTTCATGGTGGAATTGGGGAAAGTCCAAGGATAATGCAATCGATCCGAGCGCCGGTTCGTATGAGCCAACAGCATTTGAGCGGACATTCGAAAAGCTGCAAAGCGAACAGCTGGTCCCGTCGATTTGGCTGTTCGGCAAAACGGGCAGTGGCAAGAGTTCGATCGTTCGTTTTTTGACGGGTGCCGAAGAAGCAACGATCGGTGAAGGCTATCGACCGGAAACGAAAACGTCACGGCGTTTTGACTTTCCCGATTCGAAAGAACCGTTGCTGCGATTCTTAGACACTCGTGGTTTAGCCGAAGCTTCGTATGATCCCCGTGAAGATATCGAGCGTTTTTCGGACTCCACGCAGTTGGTGATCGTCACGGTCCGAATCGCCGACCATGCACTCGACCAAGTGATCGAGCCACTTAGGCAGGTTCGTGCTTCGGCACCCGACAGGCCCGTGCTATTGGTGCTAACTTGTTTGCATGAAGTGATGGGGACGGTAGACGTATCGGATGGACCGGATCCCTTCGAAACGACCGATTCGTCGGAAACGTCCATTCCTGAACCACTGCAAACTTTGATCGAAAAAAAGCAAAAGCAATTCGCACAACTTTTCGACTCGGCCTTGGCGATCGACCTGACACCACTCGAAGATGGCTTTGCTGATCCCGATTTCGGCGGCAGACGACTCAAGGCAGCGATTCTCGAAAAGATGCCGCACGCGTATCGGCAAGCATTGCTGGGCCTCGAGGATGCTGGCGCAAGCGGACGGGGCGATCCGATGTCCGAGCGTCAAAAACGATCGCGATTGCAAGTCCTAGGCTCCAGTGCCATGGCTGGTACTGCCGGTGCCGTTCCCGTGCCATGGGTCGATATCCCAGCGGTGGTTGCCATCCAAGCTCATTTGGCAATGAAGATCGCGAGGATCTATGAGCAGGAGATCACCCCAGCACGCTGGGCCGCGCTCAGCGGGGCAGCCGGTTCTCGCATCGCCGTGCGAATGGCACTGAGAGAAACGCTCAAGTTCATTCCGTTCGTCGGGATGGCCGTCAGTGCCGCGAGTTCGTTTGCGTTTACCTATGCGCTGGGCATGTCTTGGGATTGGTACTTTGCCGATCTTCGTAAGGGGAACGTGCCTGACCCCGAACAACTCAAGGTGATCTTTGCGGAACAACTCAAGCGAGGTCGCCAATTGTGGAACGCTTAAAGGATGTGCTGCGCGACGTTCGTCCTCGGATGGTTGTATTGTTTCTGCTATGGACGTTGCCGGTGCTCTGCTACATCGTGATTGGGTTGATTGCGATCTATCAAACCGGATGGATGAAATGGCTGTTAATCAGTTTGCCGCTTGCATGGATGAGCGCATGGATGATCAGCCGTTTATGTCCAGCGGCGAAGTTGAACCAAACCGGTGGTGCCGTTCCGCTAACCGCGCCCGACTTTTGGACGCCCACCGACGCGGCCGCTATTGAGTTGGTCGAACAGTTTCGCAGCGAAGTCGAGGACGTCAACTCTAGGACCATCACCGATGGTCGCCGCTTTGTCGAAGATGCTCAGGTTTTGGCCCACCGATTGGCGAACCACTATCACGCTGACTCGGGTGATAATCTCGCACATCAATTGACTCTGGTGGAAATGTTAGCGGTCATCCATCTGGCAACCGAAGATCTTGAAACGTGGGTACTTGGGAATGTACCGGGAGGGAACATCGCCACGATGGGCCAGTTGAAACAGGTTCCTGGCGTGGTCAATAAGATCGATCTTGCGCAAAAGATCATCTACTTTGGGTCTGCAATTATCAACCCAGCCAAGTTGGCGGCTTATCCTCTTTGGCGAAAATCGGGGCAAGTCGTGGTTGAATTGCAAGATGAGCTTGTCCGCCGCTTCTACCAGCGCTACTTGCGACAAGTCGGTTACTATTTGATCGAAATGTATAGCGGACGTTTGAGGGCAGGATCACAGCAGTATCGTGAACGTTTCGCAGCGATGGCAACGGCAGTGCATTCTGCGAAAGGAGATACACGGCCCTTAGAGCAACTGCAAGATTTGGAGACGACCATCGCCGTCATGGGACAAGTGAAGGCAGGGAAGTCGAGTTTGATCAATGCATTAACTGGCGACGCGGCTGCCAAAACGAGCGTGCTACCGGAAACACAAAACGTTGCTCGGCATCAATTCAACTTGCCAAATTCTGACAACAATTTGGTTTTGCTCGATACGCCCGGTTATAGCGAAGCGGATGTGACGAAGAAACAGCAGTTGGAGATCCGAACGGCGGTCGAGAAAGCTGACATCGTGTTGTTGGTGATGGCTGCCAATTCGCCAGCTCGTGATGCGGACTTGAAAATGGTCAAAACACTCAAAGAGTACTACCGAACGAAGCCACAACTCCGCCCGCCAACGATTATCGGGGTGATGACGCATATCGATTTGTTACGTCCGGTTCGCCAGTGGCAACCGCCCTACGATTGGCGAAACCCGCATGAACTGAAGGAGGAATCGATTGCCGCCGCAGTAGCCTATTGTCAAGAGTTGTTCGGCAGTGCGGTGGTCGATTATGCATGCGTCTACACCGGAGACGTTCACCCGCTTGAAAATCATGTGATCAATGAAGTCGTCGATCCGCTATTGGCTCATTTACAACGAGGAAAATCCGCAGCCGTTTTAAAAGCGTTTTACAAACAACTCGGTGAAAAGCGTGTTGCGCAGTTGACCAAGCAGCTGTTCGGTTTGTTGAAGTCGGCATTGTCTTAATGTCATTCCGCTCTCCGAGCGGAATGTGTCCACACGTCCTTCACGCCAAGTGGATTGACGGTTAAAACATTGGAACTTGCTAAGCATCGTCGCGGTGTCTCTCGGAGGCGCCAAATCGTTACGAGTCTCGGAGAGACTCGGCTACTTTATCCCAAAGAAAGACCAGTGGTACAAAGACGACGACCGATTCGCTATGCGTCGATTTTGTTGATCGCAATTTTTGGCTGCAGTGTTCTGTACGTTTTTGGTATGGCGTTTCTACAATCGTCGCAGTCGAACCTGTTGTCGTTTTCTGATCTGATCATTCCTCGCTTGATTGAGGTGGTCATTTTTTTGTGGCTGTTTTGGGTCGGTTCGTCGATCGGCAGTTTCCTCAATGTGGTCGCTTGGCGGATGCCGCGAGGCGAATCGATCAATGGTCGGTCGTACTGCCCTCGTTGTCAGCATCAACTTGCGCCCCGAGACAATTTTCCCGTCTTCGGTTGGCTTGCCCTTCGCGGCCGTTGTCGAACGTGTCGATTGCCGATTTCCGCTCGCTATCCGATCGTTGAATTAGCGGTAGGCTTGTCGATCGCGTTTTTTGGTTTTGCAGAGATCAATCAAATGGCTTTGCCCCACCGCCCGCGCTTTGGTCACGGTGGTCCTCTCGGGGCTCCGATGGTCGATGCCACCACTCTGTTTACTTTGGCCTACCATATCTTTGCCATGGCATTGGTTTGGGCGATGGGTTTGATTCGCTTTGATCGACAGCATTTGCCACGCAGATTGACGATGTTTGGCTTTGCGGTTTTGATCATCACGATGTTGTGTTTTCCGATCGTCGCAGTCGTGCCGTGGCAAATGCACGGAGGGTCGATGCAGAGTGGGCAAATGACGGGGGCAGCCCAATCGGTTTTTGGTGGTTCGTACTTGGATGCTTGGATGCGAGTTCTCACCGCATTGGTTGCCGCGGCGTTCTATGCCCGTTGTTTGGCTCGTGGGCTTTGTCGTGAAGCAGATCCAAAGTTTGACCCGCTTGGAAAATCGACGCTTCGCTTGATCGATTTGATTCTGGTTTGCGCAGCGGCCTCCATCGTGATCGGTTGGCAGATGTTGTCGACGGTGCTGATTCTCGCATCGCTGATCTCGCTGCCGCTACAGAACCGATTTCCAAAAAGCGATGCATTTGGATGTTTCTCGTTGGCGATGCCTGTTTCATTAACACTGCATTTGGTCGCTTGGCGATTGCTGAATCAAACGTGGTTTTGGCCCAGCGATGGCAGTCAACCGATGGTGCTGCTAATCGCTGGGGGCATCGTATTGCTGATCCCGAATTGGCTCTATGAAAAGCCGAAGCTTGAAAATTCACCGACGGATTTGTCGTCTGATGAGATTTGATCGATCTTTTTCCCGAGCGACGATTCTGTCGTTGATATCGACGTTGGCAATTTACTTCCTCTCGGTTTTCTTTGCAGCATCGAACGCGTCCTCGGTTCCCATCCATGTTTGGATTTTGTTGCAAGCGATGATGCTGGTCTTTCCAGGTTGGTTCTTTGCAGGTTTTATGGCAAAGCGTTATCCCCGATTTGGATGGACGGTCGGCTGCGTTTGGATGGTTGGCATTCCGCTGTTGGTGCTCTGCGATGCCATTGCTTATTCGTGGATGTCCGACCATTTTTTGTCAGCCAGAATGGTTCGCGTGGCGACAGATCTGCGGAGCAGTTTGATTCCCCACGCGCCGCTTCGTTCCGTGGTCGCCACGCTGCAAACCTTCCTGTTGTTTTTTGCGTTCGCTGCGATTTCGTATTGGGGGTCTGGTCTGATCGTGAGATTCAATTGCGGTTGTTGCATGAGCATAGCGTGGCTGAAGCGAAAACTTGGACCTTTGATCGCTTTGGTCATTTTGGCTGGGGTGTTCTTATCCACCGTTTTGCATTGGCAATCAATCTCCCACCACATGCGTTCTTCACCTGGCGTGCATCCGCTTTGTGCTGCTGGGCTGTTTCGGCATTCTCGTTTTGCGGAGTTGGAAGAGATATCGCACGATTTATCGATCAAGGTTGGACCGCGTTTTAGCCAAGGCCAGCAACAGCGTCAGAAGTGGGCTGGATTGGATTTCGATCAGGTATTACAGCGTCGCGAGTCGCCAGCCGATGTTGTGATCGTGGTGATTGAATCACTGAGGCGTGAATGTCTTGACGAATCGGTGATGCCCAATTTGTATGAATTGGCTTTGGATGGAGTCGTCTGCCAGAATCATTTTTCGGGAGGCAACGCATCGAGTCACGGCATGTTCAGTCTAGTGAGTGGGTTGGAGGCGATTTGGTTTGAGCGTCCGCTTCGATTTCAGCCGTTGTTGAATCGGCTGTTTCGTCAAGCCGGTTATCGATTGGGTTTGTTTTCCAACCAAGATGATTGGCGGTTATTTTACATGGACGCGTTTTTGAATTCGGATCAGTATGACGTGTTTGAATGCGAGCCAAAGGATTGGGTCGATGGCGATCGTCGCACCGTTGCTCGCGCGATCGAGTTTCTCGAGGAGGGCGATTCAGCCGATCCCATGACGCCACGATTAGCTGTGGTGTATCTCTATTCGACGCATGCCGATTACCGAAGCGATCCGATCGACCGAATCTTTGAACCCGCCGCGGACGATCGTTTTCCGATTCCCTATACGATTGATGACCGGGAAGCGGTGTGGAATCGCTACCGAAATAGTGCTCGTACCGTTGACCGTCTGATCAGGCCACTGCTTCGCCGCGATCGAATCGTTATCGTCACCGGCGATCATGGAGAATCGTTCTTAGAAGATGGAACGTGTGGCCATGGAACACGGCTGAGTGAGTTTCAAACGATGACACCAGCGGTTCTTTGTGCACCGGGTATTGGTCAGCGGTCGATCACTCATCCTACGATGCACGCTGATCTGTTACCGACATTGATTGGTTTGGCGGATTTACCGATCATTGGCGATTGTCCATTCGATGGCATCAATCTTTTTGATGTCGATGAAGCTGAGTTACACGAGCGTGTCTTTCTGACGCGGGATTATATGACCGATGAAGCCTGTTTGATCGGTCCCTGGACCACCAAATCGAACGAACCGTTTGGCTACCGCTGTGAACTGGAAATGGGTTCAGGCAGCGTCGAATGGATCGAGCCGATCATGGCAAACGGAGATCGCGCGTTTGGCGTAGGCTGGATCAAGTCGCGGTAGCGGCACAGACCCGGGATTCCCTGCTTTCCGCTTGTTCCCCGGCTCCTGCTTGGGAACACGGAGGGTAGGAAGCTCCCGCCTCCCGAAATACAGCGTGAGGAGGCGGGAGCCTCCATGCATCGCGTTACAAGGCAGGAGCCTTGTAACGAGTTTCAAGGCTGGTTCCCCGGCTCCTGCTTGGGAACACGGAGGGTAGGAAGCTCCCGCCTCCCGAAGTACAGCGTGAGGAGGCGGGAGCCTCCATGCATCGCGTTACAAGGCGGGAGCCTTGTAACGAGTTTCAAGGCTGGTTTATTCGGGATGCCGTGGTCTTAGTTGGCAAAAGAAGGCCTTCTTTTGGTCAGGCAGCGAATAGTCGAAACCGCATGTTTGAAAGAAGAGTTCCGACGAACTAATCGCCATCACTTCCATGACACCTAAGTCGCGAGCTCGCTGGACGCAATGCTCCACTAAGGCTTTCCCGACACCTACATTTCGGAAATCGTGATGAACGGCAAGGCTGAGCAGTTCGGCGAGTTTTGCACTGTAGATTTCGATTGCAGCGAACCCGATGCACTGCTCTCGGTCTTCAACCGTTCGCACGGCCATAAAGCCATGGCGAGTCAATTCGATCACTTCGGCCTCCGTTCGCGAAAGCAATTGTCGTTGGGCAACATAAGGCCTCAATAATGCATGGATGGCCGCTGCATCATTCGGCAACGCTTGGCGAATGGTCACGCCAATTGGAAATTCCATGGTCAGCAAGATTTCATCAAGGGGGTGCTAGTTCAGTCGCACGGGACTGGTGGCGTCTTTGATCGTTTGACGCAACGTCGCCATCGGAGCGTCTTGGCCAGTAAACAACTTGTGTTGGTAAGCTGCTTGGCGAACAAACATATCGACCCCGGTGATAATCCGACAACCATGCTTGCGTGCATATTTAATCAAAAGGGTGCTTTCGGGATTAAAAACGCAGTCGAAAACCACTAAGAACTGAGTCATAGCACTGGCGTCATACGGCGACCGGTCGAGGTCGGGGTGCATTCCGATGGGAGTCGCGTTGATCAACAAATTGA
>JGI12048J13642_10225748_pt1 | contig 10913 bp, 7 predicted proteins | sample ElkSlonscriptome_16_FD_13642 | JGI IMG/M metagenome (IMG submission 13642) | reverse complement strand
TATTAACCCTAATCAAAACGGTGAAAGCTGAAGGGTATTCATCACTTCAAGTTCCATCTCTTTGGACCAGGTTTCCTTCCATTCGTTCTCGTATTTGACCTCGAAGATATCCGCCTTCAGAGACCGATACTTCTCATTGACTTCGCCTGTGACCCTCACCTTTTCTCGAATATGCCTGGCGAGAACAGCGCGGTCCAGATTGGGGGATGGAGAAGATCAGAGCATTTATCCGATTGTCAAGAGGCATCGACTGCTTTTACCGGTTGACGATAATGTTTCCATTAACTATGTTGAGAGCCTGTGTCGGCTAAGCTTTTATAGTGGGCATTGCTCAATATAGCGGCAATGACTATTTCCAATGATGATTTTATAGGAGTCCCATGTCCCCGTTTGAACTGATGAATACGATTGATAAGGAATTGTCTTCTTACACCCCGAAGCTCTCCGCGGCCATCAACAAGGCGCTCCTCTATTATGGAGAGGGCTCTTCGCTGGTGGGATTGGAGTACGGAAAAAACCAAAACGATGCGATTTCGTTCGATGAAAGCGAACGCATTCGAATCAAACCGGAAGAATCACCGCTGGTGATGATGAAGGTGACCACGGTGGCAGGACTTCTGGATGAAAACTCATCCTGGCGCTTGATCGTCGATACGCGTCCGGCAGATCAGAACGGAAACATGGACCTTCGCTACACCTTGATTCGGAACCGGAACATGTAATCTGGCTAAAATCTAAATTCGTGGACGAACACCGGTTTTAAATAATGCCGGGGAAGGGTTTATTTTGACTTTTCCCCGGCTTTTGAATTAAAGTGGTCTATAGCCGATGCCGAATGGCACTCGGCTTCAACTTGCCTGAGAAGAAATTCACTTTCAAAACAAAGGAGGGCGAATATGGCCGAAGCAATGGAAAAACTGGATAGAGAAGACGTGATTCGCATCGCGGAAGGACTGAAACTCATCGAAGAGGGGGTGGAAACCATTCAGGGGGTGATGAGAAAGAAGAAAATCAAATCCCTTAAAGACATCGCCTCGGAACTGCTTCCGGTTTTTAAGTCGGATGACGATACCCTTTCGGACTCGGTGATCACCCGCCTGGGCTGATATGAACGGGAGCATCCGATTGAGAACCGCAAACCGATTCATTAAACTGTATCCCCCGTTTTAGGCCGTGGGGTGTCGAACCATTTCGCCCCATGGCAACTCACCTGATTCCGGTATTTCCGACCTTTCCCTGTGACACAAGAGGAATATGAGGTTTTGATGATGGCGCGAAGAGATCGAAGGCCGTCCGCCCCACCGTTTTTTATACGATTGCTCATGGTGGTGCTGGTGATCTGTTCTCTGATGTTCGTCCAAATCGTTTCGGCCGAAACGGAAGAACCCCTGCCGGCCCAACCCTCCGAGTATTCGGGCCTGGCCAAAGCCGGGGACCTGATTGAATCGAGTCTGGAGAATGAAAAAAAGAACCTGGTGGAATACCGAAAGCGCTTGAGAGATCTGAAGCGGATGGACGAAATCGCCTCCGAGAGAATCAAAGCCTATGAAATCCAGCTGTCTGCCCAGTCGAATCTCTTGATGCGGCCGGACGCTCGGGTGGATGAGATCGAAAACGCATTGGGAAAACACAGTGCGGCCATGGAGCAGGCCTCCTTTTACCTCGAAGACTGGAAGGCCAAGGTTCAGGAAATCAAACACTCTCTATCGGCGGCCCGGGAGCAGCTCGCCGCAAATCAAGAGCAGATGAAGAGCCTCAACGAAGTTTTAAATCAAAATCCAGTGACCGAGGCTTTAAAAAAGAAGCAGAAAGAGCTGCTTCAAACCATCTCTGAGAAAATCGGAATTCTCCAGGAGATGGTGACGATTTATACCCAAAATATTGAGCTGCTGGATACTGTTTGGCAGGACCTTGCAGAATTTTCAAAACAGTTCGACCGAGAGCTGAAGGAAAAGCGAAAAACGGTCCTTTTTCAGCGGAAAAAAGCGCAGGTCAACCTGTTCGACCTGGCGGCGCTGGAAAATGAAATCACCGCCATCGCATCCCAGAGTCGGGCGCGTGTGGCCGATGATCTCCTCAATTTGCAGATTCGGTACCGCGAAGGCGGTTATTTTCCTTTCATCGGTTTCTTCGTACTATTCGGGATCATTGAATTTCTGCTGTTCCGGCTTCAGCGGTTCTGCTATTCGGTGAATCAGCGGCACCGGATGAAGGAGCGGCATTTCTGGCGTTTTCTCCTGCTGCGGTTGTTTCGACGGTCTCTGCTGATTCTCGGGGCGACCCTGTTCCTCCTGGTATATGGATACATCCGAAACCTTTATCACACCCTCTCCCTGTTTCGCATGGTGTTTTACCTGAGTTGCATCTGGTTGTTTACCCGGTGGGGGCTCAGTTTTCTAAAAACCTGGAATCAAGAGGCCGCTCGACCCATTCCAGGGCCGCTTACCAAACGCTTTCGGTTGCTCCTGTATCTGGTTCGGGTATTCGCCGCAGGATATGCGGTCCTTTTTTGGTCGCTCGGAGTAGAGGCGCTCCTTCTCACCTGGGTTCGGCTGGTGTTTGAAATCACGATGGTTTCATGGTGCATACTGTTCTGGCGAATGTATTTCAACACCGATATGGCCGGCGGCGCTTTCAGCAGATCTTTGCCGATTACCCCAAAATTCTGGATGGGGGTTTCCTATTTGATTTCCTTGGGCGCCCTTTTGTTGGAAATGGCCGGATACGGCATTCTGGCCCTGTATTGGCTCACCTCCTGGGGGTTCACTTTCGGTTTTCTGCTCTGGGTGTGGCTCCTTTATGAGGTGCTTCGAGAGGCCAGGGCGCATTATAAAACCTATCGTGACCAGACCCCTGCGGAATCCCAGCCCGCTTTTCCGGTTCGATGGGTAATGATCCAGCTCGGCTGGCTCCTCTGGGCCGGTATCCTGGCCTTGACCCTTCTGTTTTCCTGGAAAATCGACAAAACCGATTTTTTTACCAGTTATGTCCGGTTGCTGAATATCCCCGTCACCATCGGCAATTTCCGGTTGAGCATCATGATCCTGGTCTATGTGATTCTATCTCTGATTCTCACCCATGCCGTGGTTCGGGTATGGCAGAACCTGTTTGTAGACAAGATCCTGGCGGAAAGCGGCATTGAGCGGGGCCTGAAAAATTCGATCACCGTGATCGTTTCTTATGTGTTGTGGGGGGTGGGGATTCTGATGGCCCTGCACGTCATTGGTTTCAGTACCCAATCCCTGGCGGTGATGCTCGGCGCTTTAGGAATCGGTCTCGGGTTCGGACTTCAGAATATCTTCAATAATTTTTTCAGCGGCATCATTCTGCTCTTCGAGCGCCCCATTCAGGTGGGAGACGCGGTGGAAATCAACGGCATCTGGGGAGAGGTGAAAAAGATCAACATTCGGGCCACTCAGGTACAGACTTACGACAATGCCGCTTTGATCATTCCCAATTCGGAATTCGTCAGCAGCCAGGTCACCAACTGGAGCTTCAAAGATATGCGGATTCGTCGCAGCATCACCGTGGGCGTCGCCTACGGCAGTGACATCGAAGCGGTGAGAGACACCTTGCTGGAAATCGCCGACCAAAATTCCTATGTATTCAAATATCCCAAACCAAACGTTCTCTTTACCGATTTCGGAGATAATTCGCTCAGTTTTAAACTTCGGGTCTGGACCGACGTCGACAACTGTCTCGCCGTTGAAACCGAAATTCGATTCGGGATTGATCGCCTTTTTCGGGAAAGATCCATTGAAATCGCCTTTCCCCAGCGGGACCTTCATCTTCGCTCCATCGCCAAAGAGGTACTGGAGGTGCTCAAACCCGCATCAGACCCGCAAAATTCGCTTGAAATTACGGAAAAAAAGACCTAAAGAGCCGGTAAAGACGGGAATGACCGGCTTCGCTCGTGCGTTCGTTACCGGATAGACCAATTTTTAATTGAATAAACAGAACGTATTTGGTATCGTAATCAGGATTTTTCTATAAATAAACCGGGTGAGTACCCCGTATAAAAGCCCTTTATCGTCTTCACGAAGACGGACGATCCCCTTCGGGGAGGAAAGATTTTGAGTGAATTGATTTATCCCTTCACTGTCTTATTATAAATCCAGGTGTATTCAAAAATTTATAGGAACCGTTTTGTCACTCATTTCAGGACCGCACCGGCACCTTTTTGAATGAGAGGAGATTCGTTTATCCTAAAGGAGACCCAATGACAATATTGATCGTGGTCGTGGTGTTGACCATTCTGATATCATCTCAGTGTTCCCTCTACGAGGCCGTGTTGTACTCCACCCGAATGGGAACCCTCGAAGCTGAAAAGACTACCGGCAAGCGCCAATCCACCGCGCTGAAGATGATCCAGATGAAGTCCCGCATATCCACCCCCCTGTCCGCCATTCTGATTCTGAACACCATTGCCAACACCGCCGGGGCGACCATCGCCGGCATGTATGCCAGCAAGGCTTTGGGCGATTCCATGGTGCCGCTGTTCTCGGTGGCTTTCACCCTCGGGATTCTGTTTTTCGCCGAAATCATCCCCAAGACCATGGGCGCGGTTCACTGGCGTGCCCTCTGGCCCGTCATCGTCTGGCCGCTCACGATCATGAAGTACGCCCTCTATCCTTTCATTTTAATTACCCAAAAGCTCTCCGACCTGATGACCCAGACCACGGAAGCCACTCTTCCGCCGGTGACCGAAGAAGATATCCTGGGCACCATTCGGTTGGGCGCCCGTGATGGCGAAATCTCTCAGTGGGAGAGCCTGATGCTTCACAACATCATCAACCTGGAGAACATGGAGGTTCGCCAGATCATGACCCCCCGAACGGTGGTCTTCGCCATGGACCAGGACATGAACGTGGAGGATGCCTATGTGCTCGCCAGCCAGAAAGGGTTTACCCGTATTCCGGTCTACCGGCAGGACCGGGAGAATATCGTGGGTTATGTAATGATGCATGATCTCAGCTCTTCCCGAATTTTGAGCCAGCCCAAGACCAAGCTGTCTTCGATCACCAATCCCATCATGTTTGTTCGCGAAAATGAAAAATGCCTGGCGATCATGACCCATTTTTTGAAAAATCGACGCCATATCGCCATGGTCGGGGATGAATACGGCGGCATCGCCGGTCTGGTCACCCTGGAGGACCTTCTGGAGACGGTGCTGGGCACGGAAATCGTGGATGAAAACGATTCGGTGGTGGATATGCAGAAAATGGCCCGACGGCGCATGCAGCGCCGGTTTTATGAAGAAATGGAACGGGAACTGGAAAAGGCCGGCGGCGAAGGGCAACACGAGGGCGAAAGGGAGGACCCCGAAGAAAATTCGGAAGAAACCGAATTGATGGCGCTTACGGAGATGGAGCGGGAGGAAAAAGCACAGGAGCAGGAAGAACCGGTTTCCGCAACGGATGAATCGGCCGAACCGGATCAACCGCCATCCGAGCTCGAAGACGGAATTTCGACCTTACCGGACAGGGCGGTTGAGGTCGAAGCATCCGGTACACCACCCGATTCGGTACTTCACTCTGAAAACCCTTCCGAGAAGACAGAATCCGATGAACCCGAGGACCTCGAAGAAGAAGAAGGGCCCAATGAAAAATCTAGGTCTCGGTAGGGGTCTTCTGACGGCTTTCCCGGGCTGCGACTTCAGGATCGACGCGCCAGGTAAACAGCGGCGAAAACAGATATACGACCATATATAACAAGCCGACATGGCCTAAAAAAGGGGTAAACGCCGCAGACAAAATCACGAGCAGGTTTAACCGAAACACCCACGGTTTACGGCTCATCAGCCGCCCCATATGGATATAGTGAATCGAATAGAGATTCATCAGAATCGGGGTGATGAGCATGAGGCTGAAGCAGAACAACCCCCAGAACACCACCCACCCGCCGGACTCCGCCAGGGCCTGATTGAAAATAATCAGCGGCGCCGTCACCAGCAGGGCCGCGGCCGGCGTCGGCAACCCCTTGAAAAATCCCGGAATCGGATGTTTATCCAACGTGAAATAGATGAGTCGAGAAATTCCCATCAGTCCGTATAGAAGTGCGATCGGTCCCGTTGCGAGTTTCTGAATGAATCCGTGGGGCGCCTCCGCAAATGCAATATAAAAGATCCAGGCCGGTACAATGCAGAAACTGACCCCGTCCGCCAGGTCATCCATCAAATTCCCGAGATTGATTCGCCGGGAGGAGGCTGAAGCGGAATCCGGCATCGGTTCGGTCAACCCCAGCTTTCGGGCCACGGCGCCATCCAGTTTGTCGAACATGGCCGCCCCGATCAACAGAAGAAAGGCTTCCCGAAGCCGGTGCTGATAGGCGAAAAACACCGCCAGAAGCCCCATCATGGCATTCATAACGGTCAAGGCGTTGGGGAAAAAGGATAGTATTTTTCGGCGCAGCTCGGTGTCGTCCAGGCAGAGTTCGTCCAGGCAATAGGTGCCGTATTTTCGGCTGTAGGCGGCGATGGAACCGAAGGTGATCACAAAAAAAATGATTTCGATAAAAAACAGGTGTGGAACCGGGATTTCCCCCAGCCAGGAGATCCAGGGGTAGATTTTAGAGGGCGGGCCTATGGGGGCCTCCGGAATGAAAAAGGCATGGGCGAAGAGCAATGCGCCCACCGGGGCCGCCACCACCGTCCGCAATCGGGTGTATTCGGCCGGTTCAGGGTCCTGCCCCTGGCGAATGGCAAAACTTCTCATAAAGCTGGCGAAATTATCCCGCACCAGTACCGTGACGCACATCAGGAGCACGAATATGGCATGCAGCAGGTCCAGCCGGCTGTGCTCCGGTGAAATGAAGATCAGCCGCCACATCACCCCCACCGCCACCAAGGGGAAAATAATCGAATAGACCAGCTTGTCCATGAGGCGGTCCGCCAAATGGGCCAATGTGGGGTGGGGTTCGAACCGGGCCGCAAACCATCCGTCCACCAGGTCGAAGGTCATGGAAATGAATAGAAATGTGACGCCCAGGGTGTAGAGCACCGGACTGCGGTTCCACATGACGGCGACGGCGCAGAGCATGCCGGCGAATACCAGCAGTGGGCGGCTGTAGACCAAGACAGCGGTGGTTTTTTGAGGCAGGCGAAGTATGGGAGCCATATTTCCCTTTCTTTTGAGCGGTCGCATGATTCACAGCATGGGGTGGGCCCGGTATCGGACCATTTTCAAGATGCCCGATCATGTCAAAAAGCGGACCGGGTGTCAAGAAAACAGAACGCCTCGCCGAATGCGAACGTCTTTAGATCGGTGCAGGGTCAAACCGCCGAAATGTTAATAAATCAGGGCTGGTACCCAGGTCTGGCCGCCTTCGGGTTTGACCGCCACATCGGTGAACCAGAGTTTGAAGGTCTCATCCGCACCCCGATGCATCAGAGAGATCGTGATCGGCCCGACACTGGCGTGCTGGTCCCAGGTGGCGGCCCGGGTCGGTTCTTTGGCGCCGCCTTTGTGGTAGGTCCACTGTTTGATGTGATAATCGGGGCCGTAATAGAGCTTGTACGCATCCCCCGGGGTATACCCTTCGTCGGGCGGATAGGCGACGGTGATCCGGTTGGCGCTTCCGGAGCCGATCGGCAGCGGCTGAATCCCGTCTTCGGAAAGGGTGATGTCCGGGTCCCACTTCAGGTGGAACGGAAACAGCAGCCAATACTGATCGTTGATAAACCAGTGGTCGATCTTCTTGTCGTATGGGTCCGACTCCTTCCGGTTATAGGTGGTTTCCATCGGCTTTCCATCGGGGCCGGTTCCCTTGTAAGTGACTTGGCCGGTTTCCGGTTGCCAGACCCAGGATCGTTGAATATTTTTGCCGTTAATGAACACATTGAAAGTATAGCGGACCGCCTCCAGACGATCGAAAGCCTGAATGCCGTAAACCCGGGCGATCTTGCTGCCGGGGTCGTCGCCCGCGTACTTGGCGGTGTTCGACGTGGTGCCGCAGGAGACGGCTAAAAAGCCGATCCACAGAATCCACAGGATTGAAAAAACTTTGCTTTGCATTTGATTCTCCTGTTCTAAAGATGTTGGAAGCTAATTGCCATATGAGGTTATGGGAGATACATTGAACTATAATCATACGTTCTGGAAATGGCAAGAAACAAGGGGGATGGGGAGGGTGGAAGATGTATGAAATCAGACTGTCGTACATTTTCTTATTGAAATGTGATGAAATACCATCTAAATTACCACATATACCTTTTCCTCCCCAACATTCAAGGCGCTCGGGTTTTTCATCCTTACGGTAGCCGCCATGGTTCGCCGGCGATTTCTTTAATCTTTTCAGTCTCGTCACTTCCAGGTATGAGTGTTTCAGATTCTATACAACAAGACAACCATTTAAATAAACCGAACATTCTCGTGGTCGAGGATGACCCCTTGACCGCCCTCTGCATTACGAAATGCCTGGAACAACTCGGGTATGCCGTTTCCTCCGTGGTGCCCTCTGGTGAAGAAGCCGTTTCCCGAGTATTTGTCGATACCCCGGATCTGGTGTTGATGGATATTTTCCTGAGTGGCCGAATGGACGGTATCGAAGCGGCCCGACATATACGGGAATATCTGCCGGTTATTTATCTCACTTCTCTTACGGATGAAGAAATTCTCGACAGAGCCAAAATGACTGAACCCTTCGGTTATCTTCTAAAACCGGTGGATCGGGACAAATTACACATCAGTATCGAAATGGCTCTGTACAAAGCCAAAATGGAAGAAAAACTTCGCACCAGCGAAGAACGGTACCGAACCCTGGTGGAAAAGATGAACGAAGGGGTGGTCATCATCGACGAACACCGGGTCATTACCTATGTGAACGAAAAATTATGCAAAATCCTCGGGTACACATCCGATCAAATACTCGGCACTTCCTTTGAGAACTATTTTGACCCCATCAACTTGCAGGAAGTAAAAAAACAGTGGGCCGGTCGCCAAAGGGGCGAACCCGGGACCTACGAAATTTCCGGCTGCAGGGCAGACGGCATCCGATTCCATGTGCTGGTTTCTTCCACCCCGATTTTCGATAAAAAGGGAGTGTTCAGGGGAAGTTCCGCCGTGGTGACCGACATTACCGTAAAACAACGGGCTGAAAAAGAGATGAAAAAGGCCCATGATGACCTTGAACAAAAGGTATTGGAACGGACCGCCGATCTGAACGCGGCCAACATTCGGCTGACTCGGGAAATCGAAGAGCGCATTCGCATGGAGGCCGCTCTGCGGGATAGTGAATTGAACCTACAGCACATCTACGACAATTCGCCGGTCATGATGCATTCCATCGATGAGCAGGGGGTGGTGTGCAGAATAAACCAGCACTGGCTGGACACCACCGGCCATCGGCGGGAGGAGGTGCTCGGCCGGAGCATCTGTTTTCTGATGACGCCCGAGTCTGCCCGACGGGCTTTTACCGAAGTGCTTCCGCAGTTGCTGGCGGAAGGCCATGTTCGGAACGTTCCTTATCAGTTTATCAAAAAAGACGGCACCCTGATGGAGGTTATGCTGGACTGCGAAATGACCGAAGATCCCGGCGGAGATCGGATCAGCCTGTCGGTGGTTCGGGACATCACCGAACAAAACCGGGTGCAGCGGGAGATCTGGGAGGCAAAACGGCTGCTTCGGGCCGTGGTGGACGGGATTTCGGATCCCCTGGTGATGGTGGACCGGGATATGAAGATCCTCATGTTGAATTCCGCCGCCCTCAAATACTATCGCCTGCCCGAGTATCAGGTAGCGGTCGGTCACCCCTGTTTTGAGGTTTTGACGGAAGAGAAAGTCCTCTGTCGAAGGTGTGCCGTTCCAAGCGCCATTGAAGAGGGGCGGTATGTTTCATTTGAACGAAAAGGCTTGTACGATGCCTTCCGGATCGAACAGGTGGTGGTGTATCCGGTAGAGGATGCGGCGGTTGAACTCTCCGGCGGCATTCTCCGTATTACCGACCTGACGGATAAGAAGAAGGTCGATGAACAACTGATTCGGGCTGATCGTCTCTCTTCTCTCGGCCAGCTCTCCGCCGGCATCGCCCACGAAATCCGAAATCCCTTGTCCGGCATCAGCCTTTTTGCCGATATCCTCTCCGACCTTTCCAAGTTTGACCGAACCGAGCAGGAACTGGATATCATTCAAGAGATCAAAAGCAATGTCGGGAAGATCAATCAGATCATCAAACGGGTGCTCGATTTTGCGCGGCATGGGGATTCCACCCTCACCGAAATCGATATCAATCAGCTGCTGCGGGAGGTACTCATGCTCTGGTATTCCCGCATGCGCAACAAAAGAGTCAAGGTCGATATCCGATTGGAGGATTCGCTTCCGCCGATCATGGGGGATGCGATCGGCATTCAGCAGGTGATGAACAACCTGATTCAAAACGCAGTGGATGCCATGGCGGACGGGGGTGACCTCCTTCTGTCGACTGTTCAGAGATCTTCCGCCTTCCAACCGGACAAACCGATGGTGATCGTCACGGTGGCGGACACCGGCCCCGGCATTGAGGCGGATGCGAGCGATCGCATATTTGATCCTTTCTTCACCACTAAAGCGGGTGGGACAGGGCTGGGGTTGTCCATCTCCTTTCAGATTCTGGAACGTCAGGGCGGATTTATCTATTTCAACAGCGAACCGGGGCAGGGGACCGCCTTTACGGTGGAACTCCCTATCCGCCGGTGAGGTGATACGGTGAAGAAAACGATTTTGGTGGTGGATGATGAAAAATCCATTCTGAAAGCCCTCAGAATGACCCTGGAGGGCGACTACACCGTAGTAACCGCGGAAAATGCGGCCGAAGCCGCTGATTTTTTCCACAAGCATCGGCCGGATCTGGTGCTGCTGGACATCGGTCTGCCGGATGCGGACGGACTGGATCTGCTGAAGCGGTTCAAAGAAACGGATTCAACGGTGGCGGTGATCATG
>JGI12048J13642_10713293_pt1 | contig 10915 bp, 7 predicted proteins | sample ElkSlonscriptome_16_FD_13642 | JGI IMG/M metagenome (IMG submission 13642) | reverse complement strand
TTCTTGACGGTGCCCGCGCTGGTCGCCATGAAGACGTAGTAACCTTCTTCATAACCTCGCACGGGCAGCACCGCATTGATCCGCTCGCCCTCCTCGAGCGGCAGCAGGTTGACGATCGGGCGGCCGCGCGCGCTGCGGCTCGACTGGGGCAGCTCGTAGACCTTGAGCCAGTAGACCCGACCGCGGCTCGAGAAGCAGAGCACGGTGTCGAGCGAATTGGCGACGAAGATGCGGTCGATGAAGTCCTCGTCTTTGACCGCCGTCGCGCTGCGGCCCTTGCCACCGCGCCGCTGCGCTTGGTACTCGCTGATCGGCTGCGCCTTGACGTAACCCAGGTGCGACATGGTCACGACGACCTCCTCGGGGACGATCAGGTCCTCGAGCGTGAGGTCGAGGTGATCGATGAGGATCTCGGTGCGCCGCGCATCCCCGAATTGGTCGCGCAGCGCCGTGAGCTCGTCGCGGATGACCTGCATCAACCGCTCGGTGCTGGAGAGGATGAGCAGCAGATCGATGATCCTCTCGAGGATCTCCTCGAATTCCTTGATGATCTTGTCTTGCTCGAGGCCGGTCAGGCGGTGCAGGCGCAGATCCAGAATGGCCTGGGCCTGGGTGTCGCTCAGGCGATAGCCATCCGGCGTCAGCCCGAGCCCATCCGGTAGGCCTTCGGGCCGCGTCTGGGTCGTGCCGGTGCGCTCGAGCATCCCCATCACTGCACCTGGACGCCAGGCACGCGCCGTCAGCCCCGCCTTGGCCTCGGCGGGCGTGGCCGCGGCGCGGATCAGCGCGATGACCTCGTCGAGGTTGGCCAGCGCTACCGCAAGGCCTTCGAGGACGTGGGCCCGGTCGCGCGCCTTGCGCAGCTCGTAGAGGGTCCGCCGCGTAACCACCTCACGGCGATGGCGCAGAAAGTACTCGAGCAGCTGCTTGAGGTTGAGCTGGCGTGGCTGGCCGTCGACCAAAGCGACCATGTTGATGCCGAAGACGACCTGCATCTGGGTGTGCTGGAAGAGATTATTCAGGAGCACATCCGGGTAGTAGTCGCGCTTCAGCTCGATGACGACGCGCAACCCGTCCTTATCGGACTCGTCGCGCAGCTCGGCGATACCCTCGAGCTTCTTGTCCTTGACCAGATCGGCCATCTGCTTGATCAGGCGCGCCTTGTTCACCTGATAGGGCAGCTCGGTGACGATGATCGCCTCGCGCCCGCTGCGCTTCTCGGTCTCCGTATGGGTCCGTGCGCGCAGGAAGACGCGACCACGTCCGGTGCGATAGGCCTCACGGATACCGCGCACACCGTTGATCAGGGCAGCGGTCGGGAAGTCGGGACCGGTGACCTGCTCCATCAGTTCGTCGAGCGAAATGAGCGGGTTGTCGATCAGCGCGAGGCAGGCGTTGACGATCTCCCCGAGATTGTGCGGCGGAATGTTCGTCGCCATCCCGACGGCGATGCCGGCGGATCCGTTGACGAGCAGATTGGGGAAGCGCGCCGGCAAGACGGCCGGCTCGTTCTCGGTATTGTCGTAGTTCGGGACGAAATCGACCGTCTCTTTGTCCAGATCGTCGAGGAGGGCATGGGCGATGCGCGCCATGCGCACCTCGGTGTAGCGCATCGCCGCAGGGGCATCGCCGTCCACCGAGCCGAAGTTACCCTGTCCGTCGACGAGCGGATAGCGCATCGAGAAGCGCTGCGCCATGCGGACGATCGAGTCGTAGACGGCGCTATCGCCGTGCGGGTGATACTTACCGATCACGTCGCCGACCACGCGGGCCGACTTCTTGTAGGGCTTGTTCCAATCGTTGCCGAGCTCACTCATTGCGTAGAGCACGCGGCGGTGGACCGGCTTGAGGCCGTCACGCACATCCGGCAAGGCCCGTCCCACGATGACGCTCATCGCATAATCGAGGTAGGATTGCCGCATCTCGTCTTCCAGATTGACGGGCAGGATCTCTTTCGCGAACTCCGGCATGGGCGTGATGAACCGAGGTGAGCGGGCGAGCGCAACGGCGACCGGCGAGTGCCCCGATCGGGGCACCGAGGCCGTCGCGCCGCCTCAAGGTGTGTGAAAAGGGCCGCTACAAGGGGCGCGCCGGCATGGCCCCAGAGTCAGGCTCCGAAGGCCCACACCAACGCGATCGCCTGAGGCGATCGAGGAAGACGGCGTGGCCCTGCGCGGGCCTCCCCTCCTGCGCCCGGGACCGCTTTAGACGAATCGAGGGTCCGAACACAATCGTATAAGGATAACACGACGTGCTAGGAATCGGGGACCGCACCCCGCTACGAGGCGAGAACCGGGAGAACCGACGATGCGCACTTTCGATGCCGAGCCCAGCCTGATCCAGGACCTGAAGGACGAGGGTCAACTCGTCGGATCGCGTGAGGCCCCGCAGTTCACCGTGACGGCCATACGCCACCCGACCCTCGGACGCATCGTCTTGGTCGAGGGAGCGGATGGCTCGGGCGTGATCATCGAGACCGAGGACTAGCCCGCCGCGGCGTCGACCGCAGCGCCGGCGTTGCGCGGCGGCGTCAGCGAGCGGTGCATCAGGAGGTTGAGCAGCCGCATGGTGGCGCCGATGGCGGCAAAGACCTGGTTGGCGTGGACACCGCGCGTCTTCAACTCGCCGCCATCGACCTGCCAGGTGATGGTGCACTCGGTGAGGGCATCGGTGCGCCCGCCCTTCGGGATGCGCACCTCGAAGTCGAGCAATGGCGGCAACGCGAGCCCCTGCCGCTTGAGAATCTTCGTCAGCGCCTGGTGAAAGGCGTCGAAGCCGCCATTACCGCTCCCGGCACCGATGAAGCTGTCCTCGCCGAGGCGAATCCGCAGGCTCGCGGTCGACTCGAGATTGAGGCTGCTCGAGACGGTACAGGCAAGCAGTTCCGCGTGATTGTAGTCGTTGCTCTCGAGCACCTCGGCAATGATGAAGGGCAGATCCTCGGTGGTGATCACCTTCTTCGAGTCGCCTAGTTCGACGATACGCCGCAGGACCTTGCGCTGATTCTCTTCGGAGAGGCTGATATCGAGCCACTCGAGGTTCTTCAGCAACGACGCCTTACCCGCCAGTTTTCCCAGCGCATACTTGCGCCGCCGCGCAAACCGCTCCGGGCTGAGCCGGGTGTGATAAAGGCTCCCCTTCTTGTCGCCATCGGCGTGGATGCCCGCGGTCTGCGTGAAGACGTCGGCCCCGACCACCGGGGCGTTGTCGGCGAGCCGCTTGCCGGAGAAGCTCTCGACCAGCTCGCTGGCGCGGGCGAGATGCGTCTCATCGACACCCAGCAGCACGCCGAGTTGATCGCGCAGGTTGACGACCACCTCGGCCAGGGAGGCGTTGCCGGCGCGTTCGCCCAGGCAATTGACCGTGCAGTGGACGCCGGCGACCCCGGCCTGGGCAGCGGCGAGGACGTTGGCCGTGGCAAGGCCGTAATCGTTGTGCGGGTGAAAATCGAACAACAAGGCAGGGAAACGCCCGATCATATCGCCGAGCGCGAGCCGCACTTGATCGGGCGTCATGATGCCGAGGGTATCGGGGAGCATAAAGTGGTCGATGCCCACCTCGGCAAGCCCCTCGACGAGCCCGAAGACATAGGAGGGGTTGTCCCGGTATCCGTTGGACCAGTCCTCGAGATAGAGGTTGACCCGCAGACCCGCCTCCTGGGCCAGGTCGACCGTCTCGCGGACGTCGCGCAGATGCGCCTCGAGGGTCTTGCCGAGCTGTGCCTGGCAGTGTTTTTCGCTGCCCTTGGCGAGCAGGTTGATGACCCGGCCGCCGGCCTCGCGGATCCATTCGACGCTCTGACCGCGATCGACGAAGCCGAGCACCTCGACGCGCTCAGCAAGCCCGATCCCGGCGGCCCAATCGACGATCTGGCCGACGGCTGCGATCTCTCCACTGGAGACCCGCGCCGAGGCGACCTCGATCCGGTCCACACCCACCGACTCGAGCAGCACCTGAGCGATACTGGCCTTCTCCTCGGCCGAGAAGGAGACGCCTTGCGTCTGCTCCCCGTCGCGCAGCGTGGTGTCGAGAAGCTGGATGTAACGGGCCTTGTCAGTCATGGGCATGATCTCTTGCCGTCCCGCGCGCGCACCGCCGCGCAGTCCTCAGAACCTGTCGTGCAACGCCTCGGCGATGTAGTCCCGCAGCGCCTGCGCCTCGGCATCGAGCAGCGCGCAGCGGGTGGGCTTGTCCATCAGCCCCTGAAGCCCGGGCGGTGGTGGCGCCTCGCGACCGATCGCCTTGCGCACCGCCTCTTGGAATTTCGCTGGATGCGCGGTGGCCAGGCAGATGACGGCCGACCCCTCGCCGGCGGCCCGTACACCCACGGCGGTGTGCGGGTCGAGAATATAGCCACTCGTCTCGAAGGTCTGGCGCATCTGCTCCAGCGTGGCCTCGTCGTCGACGGCGACCGCGTCGAAGTCGGCCTGCACCTGCGCGTGCTCGGCAGCCGTAACACTCAGACGACCATCGGCCGTCAGCGCATCGAGCAGGCGACGCACCCGGCCCGGATCCTCGCCGACGAGGTAATACAGATAACGCTCGAAGTTCGACGCGAGCTGGATATCCATCGCGGGCGTGCACGTCGCATGGACCTCACCGGCCGCGTAGGCACCGCTGTGGACGAAGCGCGTCAGGATATCGTTGCGATTGGTCGCCAAGATCAGCCGGTCAATCGGCAGGCCCATGCGCTTGGCCAGATAGCCGGCAAAGATATCACCGAAATTGCCCGTCGGCACTGCGAAGCTGACACGCCCATCCGGCAGTGCCTCGGCCGATCGGCTCCACGCATAGAAGTAGTAGACCATCTGAGCGAGGATCCGCGCCCAGTTGATCGAATTGACCGCGCCGAGACGGTAGCGCTGCTTGAAGTGAAGATCGCAGAACAAGGCCTTCACCAGCCGCTGTGCGTCATCGAAGTTGCCGCGTAGCGCAATGTTGTGCACATTGGCGTCCAAGACCGTGGTCATCTGCCGCTCTTGGATCGGCGAGATACGGCCCTGGGGATGGAGGATGAAGACCTCGATGCGCTCCTTGCCACGCACGCCGGCGATCGCCGCCGACCCGGTGTCGCCCGAGGTCGCACCAAGGATCGTCAGCCGGCCGCCGTCACGCGCCAGCAGATGCTCGAACAGGTTGCCGAGGAGCTGCAGGGCCACGTCCTTGAAGGCCGCGGTCGGGCCGTGGAAGAGCTCGAGGATGGATCGGCCACCGGCCTCCACGAGGGGCGTCACCTCGGGTGCCGAGAAGGACGCATAAGAGCGGTCGATCAGATCAGCGAGCTCTGCACTTGACAGGGTATCGCCCACGAACGGCGCCATCACCTCGAGCGCCAAATCCTGGTAGCGCAAGCCCCGCCACGCCGCTAGGGTCTGCGCATCGACGGACGGCACCGATTCCGGGACCAGCAGCCCCCCGTCGGTCGCCAGGCCCATGCGAACGGCCTCGGCAAACCCCAGGGGCGCGACACCGCCACGGGTGCTAAGGTACTTCATGAGAAGGAGATTCCAGCGGCAAAACCTGACCTTTGATGCAGCGAGGACTAGAGCGGCAACCTAAATGAAACCGCGCAGGCGATCAAGCAATCCGACGGACCCTGCGACACCGCGCCACGCCGCCTGAGACGCCCTAGCACCGCGTGGGGGCGGCGGAGGGGCAGCCGCGCCTCCAAGCAGAAAAGATTCATCCTCACAACATGTTATTAAGACACCGGGCGGCAGGTACCGGCGCTCTCGCGCGAGCCCTGCCGCGCCGGAGAACGCCGCTAAATCAATACTCAGCATAGGCTATTAGGCGCATAGTGAGTATTGACAGGGTTTTGCAAAGGGCAACACAATGCCCGACCCCCGGCGCCCGGTATCCGGCCAGGGGGCCAAAAGACTACTACGAGGGGGTCTCTGTCGCCACAGCAAGCCGCGACCCGAGATGTCGGGCCGCGACGGCCATCACCCCGTCACCCCGATCTCAATTGCCACCACTGGTCACAACAAGTACGGAGTGACAACTGCAATGACACCGAACAATTCTCGCGCTGGCTATTGGAAGGCCAACCTCACGCTGCTCGCCGTCTTACTGGTGATCTGGTTCGTCGTCTCCTTCGGGCTCGGTATTCTCCTGGTCGAGCCGATGAACACGATCTCACTCGGCGGCTACAAGCTCGGCTTCTGGTTCGCCCAGCAAGGCTCGATCTACACCTTCATCGCGCTGATCTTTGTCTACGCCTTTCTGATGAACCGGCTCGACAAGCGCTACGACGTCCACGAAGACTGAGCTCGAGGACTATTGAATGGACCTGCAAACCATAACCTATATCATCGTCGGGGCGACCTTCGCGCTCTACATCGGCATCGCCATCTGGGCGCGGGCCGCCACGACCGGCGAGTTCTACGTCGCCGGCAAGGGCGTACACCCCGTCGCCAACGGCATGGCGACGGCGGCAGACTGGATGTCCGCCGCCTCCTTCATTTCTATGGCCGGTCTGATCGCCTTTAAGGGCTATGACGCCTCGGTGTACCTGATGGGCTGGACGGGCGGCTACGTCCTGCTGGCGCTGCTGCTTGCCCCTTACCTGCGTAAGTTCGGCAAGTTCACGGTCCCGGAGTTCATCGGCGACCGCTACTATTCGCAGATCGCCCGCCTCGTGGCGGTCGTCTGCCTGATCGTCGCCTCGATCACCTACGTCATCGGTCAGATGAAGGGTGTCGGCGTCGCCTTCGGCCGCTTCCTCGAGGTCCCCTTCGAGACCGGCGTCTTCGTCGGCATGGCCATCGTCTTCATCTATGCGGTGCTCGGCGGCATGAAGGGCATCACCTACACCCAGATCGCCCAATACGTCGTCCTGATCTTCGCCTACACCATCCCGGCGATCTTCATCTCACTGCAGCTGACCGGCAATCCCTTGCCACAACTCGGCCTCGGCAGCGAGATGACCGGCAGCGGCACCATGTTGCTCGACAAGCTCGACATGATCGTGCAGGACCTCGGCTTCGCGGCCTACACGCTCCAGAACGGCACCACGCTGAACCTGTTCCTGCTGACCCTCTCGCTGATGATCGGCACCGCTGGCCTGCCGCACGTCATTATCCGCTTCTTCACGGTGCCCAAAGTCCGCAACGCGCGCACCTCGGCCGGCTGGGCGCTGGTCTTCATCGCCATCCTCTACACGACGGCACCGGCCGTCGGCGCGATGGCACGCCTGAACCTGATCGACACCGTCCTCCTCGACGCGGAGAGCGATCCGCCTACGTACATTGAGATCGCCGAGGTCCCGGATTGGATGACCCGTTGGGAGACGACCGGCCTGCTGCAATGGGAAGACAAGAACGGCGACGGACAGTTGCAGTACTACAACGACGCCAACCCCGAGTTTGCCGAGAAGGCCGCCGCCTATGGCTGGGAAGGCAATGAGCTGACCAACATCGACCGCGACATCATGGTGCTCGCGAACCCGGAGATCGCGAAGCTACCGAATTGGGTCATCGCCTTGGTCGCGGCCGGCGGCCTCGCCGCGGCCTTGTCGACGGCTGCGGGCCTGCTGCTGGCGATCTCATCGGCCATCTCCCACGACCTGCTCAAAGGCGTGTTCATGCCGCGCATCTCGGAGAAGGCCGAGCTGATGGCCGGGCGTATCGCGATGGCCGGCGCCATCGTCGTGGCCGGATTGCTCGGCATCAACCCGCCGGGCTTCGCCGCCCAGGTCGTGGCCCTGGCGTTCGGACTGGCGGCCTCGTCGATCTTCCCGGCGCTGATGATGGGCATCTTCTACAAGCGGGCCAACAGCCTGGGGGCCATCTTTGGGATGCTCTCCGGCCTCACAGCGACGCTGGTCTACATCTTCTGGTTCAAGGGCTGGCTCTTCATCCCCGGGACCGAGATGATGGCGAACACGCCCGAGAACTGGTTCCTCGGCATCTCGCCGGAAGCCTTCGGTGCCGTTGGTGCCTTGATCAACTTCGTCGTCGCCTTCGTGGTGGCGAAGCTGACGGCGCCGCCGCCGCAGCACATCCAGCACCTCGTCGAGGATATCCGCGTCCCCGGCGGAGCGGGTCAACCGACCGGCCACTGATCGACAACAAGCACCCTGGTCCTCAGCGCTTGCCGCTCAGGACCAGCGATGGGCCCTTTGCAGGCCCTTGCGAGGCCCCGCCCCGGCGGGGCCTTTTTTGTTCTCGGATTGATCTCCGACCGGCAATGCGCTCACAAAGCCGGCGATGTCTGCCGGTGCGCGGACAGTCGGGGCCGGACCCGGTTAAGCTATGCGCAACGCCCAGACCAGAGACGCCGTGAGAGGAATCGACGATGGATGTGGAGCTGATCGAGATCCGCGACTTTCTCGCAAGCCGGCACCCCTTCGCCATGCTGCCTGCGCCCGTGCTCGAGAGCCTACCCAAACGCCTCTCGATCAGGTACTTTCGCCGCGGCTCCTGCTGCCCCCCAGAAGACGACCCAGAGCCCCAGCTCTATATCATTCGCCGCGGCGCCATCGAGTTGCGCGACCCAGAGGGAGAGTTGGTCGGGAAGTTGGCCGAAGGCGACCTCTGTGCGACGCCCTGCTTAAGCCCCGAGACGAGCGCCCAGATCACCAGCACGGCTGCTGAAGACACGCTCGCCTATCGGCTGAGCTGCAAAGCCCTCGAGGCATTGCGTGAGCAGTACCCGGACTTCGCCGCGCATTTTCAGCAATCGATGCGCGACCGATTGCGTCATGCGCTGGCCGAGATCAAGGATACGTCGACGAGCGGCACGAGCCTGATGACCATCCGAGTCGGCGACCTGGCCGGACCGACCCTGATCCACACCAAGCCAGACACCAGCATCGAAGAAGCGGCCCGGGTCATGACCGAGAATCAGGTCTCGTCCTTGGTGATCATGGACGGCGACGAACTGACCGGCATCATCACCGACCGCGACCTGCGCAGCCGCTGCTTGGCCGCGGGACTCTCAAGGCAGCGCCCGGTCGCCGAGATCATGACGACGACCTTGAAGACCGCCGACTATAACGCGCTGGCCTTCGAGGCGCTGATTACGATGACGCGGCTCAACGTTCACCACCTCCCCGTTCTCGAGGGCGCGCGAGTCCGCGGCATCATCTCGACCACCGACCTGTTCCGTTTCCAGAGCGCCAACGCCGTCTACCTCGTCGGCGACATCCACAAGGCCAAGAAGTCGGAGACCCTGGTCGAGATTAGCAAGAAGATCCCCGATCTGCAGGTCAACCTCGCCGCGGGCGGCGCCACCGCCGATCAGGTCGGACAGGCGGTCAGTGCCGTCACCGATGCGATCACGGCGCGGCTGCTGCGCCTCGCCGAGGCGGAGCTCGGCGCCCCGCCGGTACCCTACGCGTGGCTCGCCGGCGGCTCTCAGGGACGCCGCGAGCAAACCTCCCACTCCGACCAGGACAATGCGCTCTTGGTCGCCGACCACGCCAAGCCCGCAGACGATGAGTACTTCGCCGCACTCGCCGAGCGCGTCACCGATGGACTGGACGCCTGCGGCTTCTACTATTGCCCGGGCGACGTCATGGCGCGGAACCCGGAATGGCGCCAGCCGCTGAGGATTTGGCGCAAATACTTCACCAATTGGATCGAGCGACCGGACCCCAAGGCCCTGATGCTCGCGAGCGTCTTCTTCGACCTTCGCGCAATCCATGACCCCGAAGGCCTCTTCGAGGAGTTGCACGAGCATGTACTCGACCATAGCCGGGCCAATCGGATCTTCATCGCCTATATGACCGCCAATGCCTTGAAGCATCGGCCACCATTGGGCTTTTTTCGCAATTTCGTACTCATTCGGGGCGGCGAGCACGACCACACATTCGACCTCAAGCACCGCGGCACGGTGCCGGTGATCGACCTGGCGCGCGTCTATGCCCTGACGAGCGGGATCCCCGCGGTCAACACCCTCGAGCGGCTGCGCGCGGCCGGCGGCACGACGGCACTGAGCCGCGACGGTGCCGCGAATCTCATCGATGCACTCGAATTCATCGGCACGCTGCGCGTGCAGCACCAGATGCGACAGCTGCGGCGCGGCGAGAAGGCCGACAACTACCTGTCGCCAGACGAGCTCTCGCCGCTCGAGCGCAGCCATCTGAAGGATACCTTCTCGTTCATCAACACGATGCAGGAATCCCTCGGGCAACGCTACCAGGCGGGGCGCTTCGCCTGAAATGCACCTGACGTCGCTGGTCCTCGACTGGCGCCGACGACTCAGGCTGCGGCGCACGACACCCGGCCCGCTGCACGACTACCTTGCGGCGCCCTTCCCGGGCCCCGCGCTCGACTACCGCGACGTCGAGTACCTCGCCGTCGATCTCGAGACCACCGGTCTCGATCCACGCGACGACCTGATACTGAGCATCGGCCATGTCGTCGTACGCGGCGCGCTGATCGACCTGGCCAGTGCCAGCCACCGGACCGTTCGCATCGGCCACAGCATCCCCGAGGCCAGCGCCGTCATCCATCAGATCACAGACGACCAGGCCGCCCGCGGCGAGGACCTCGACGCGGTCCTGGCCGGGTTGCTGGCCGCCCTGCGCGGACGCGTGATGATCGCCCACCACGCACGCATCGAGCGCAGCTTCCTCAGCGCCGCCTGCCGACGCCTCTACGGCCGTAACCTGCTCGTCCCCGTCGCCGACACCCAAGCCCTCGCCCGCCGCAACCTCGAGCGTCGCAACATCCCGTTCAAGGGCTCCGATCTGCGCCTTCACGCCCTCGGCGACCGCTACAACCTGCCCCGTTATGAGGCCCACAACGCGCTGAGCGACGCGCTGGCAGCCGCCGAGCTGTTCCTCGCCCAGGCGGCCTACCGCGACAACGGCCGCGGGCTCCCGCTGAGCGCCTTCCTCTGCTAACGATCATGGGGCGAGCCGAGCCACCCCGGACGATGAAATGTCGTCTCGCCCCTGATCCTTCCC
>JGI12048J13642_10460017_pt1 | contig 10918 bp, 10 predicted proteins | sample ElkSlonscriptome_16_FD_13642 | JGI IMG/M metagenome (IMG submission 13642) | reverse complement strand
GGCTGCTTTCCCTCTACCGGCGGGCGCTGAGCAATCTGGAGCAGGCCGAGTCGGACAGGGCCGCTGCGCGGGCCTTTCGGGAGGCCCTGCAAGCGGCACCGACCGAGACCAAAGCCATTCGCGAGTCCCTAGACGCGTCGACCGCCGCGGCCGTGGAGGAGCCCTTGATCGTGGAGCGCTCCACCCCTCTGCGTGACCTGGAAGCGCGTCTGCAAAAGGAAAGCGCCGTGCTTGGCTACATCTACACGGCGGGAACCCTGCTCGAGCGGTTCGTCAACTGGGGAGGCCCGCTTGGAGAGCGCCGGCTCGACCTAGGTGGCAGGGATCCGTGCGGACCGATCTTCCTGTCTGGAGCGCACACCGCAGCCGATAACGGCGTGCCGGTTGAGGGCGTGAAGGGCTCATCCAGTATCACCGCGATCATCGACTGGCCACATGTTCTGCCTATACTGAAGCCTTGCCAGCATGCAGTCACCGCGAATCAAGCCGAGCCGTCCCGCAAGTCAGCGCTTGTGTCGCTCACGTGTCATGCCGCTGCGCGCGCCAGTGTGTCGCCAACGAGCACTCTGTCTTGACCGGTTTCAGGCCCGGAGCACCGCAACCACAAAGGAGCCGCCATGCCGCAAACGCTGACCCGCTACACGGACATCCTGGAGATCGTCGGCGACATCCTGAAGGTGCGTGTGGCACGCGCCGGAGACGAGGGGCCGACGATCGCCTTCGATGACCTGGCCCTGGTCGAGGGGCTCCATGGGTTCCGCTCGTTGGCCCGTGTCATCAGGATCGACCGCGACATCGTCGCCTTGCAGGTCTTCTCTGGGACCAAGGGCGTCTCCACGGCCTCCACCGTCCAGTTCCTCGGCCACCCGATGCAGGTCACCTATTCGGCCAACATCCTCGGTCGGGTCTTCCGCGGCGATGGCGCGTTGCTGGATGCGGGACCGGACCTTGCGGACGACCCGAAGCTCGATACCGGCGGCCCGTCCGTGAACCCGGCGCGGCGCGTGCTCGCCTCGAAGATGATCCGCACCGACGTACCGATGATCGATGTCTTCAACACGCTGGCCGAGAGTCAGAAGATCCCGATCTTCTCGGTCGCCGGCGAGCCGTACAACCAGCTGCTGGCGCGCATCGGTATTCAGGCCGATGCCGATATCGTCGTCTTCGGCGGCCTTGGCTTGATCTTTGACGACTACTATTTCTTCCGTCGCCAGTTCGAGGATGCCGGCGTCTTCGCGCGCACCGTCATGTTCGTCAACCTGGCCGCCGACCCGGTCGTCGAGCGCCTGCTGGTCCCCGATATGGCGCTGGCCGTGGCCGAGAAGTTCGCCCTCGAAGAAGGCAAGCGCGTGCTGGTCCTGTTGACGGACATGACGGCCTATGCCGATGCGATGAAGGAGGTCGGCATCGCGATGGAATCGGTGCCATCGAATCGCGGCTACATGGGCGATCTCTACTCGCAGATGGCGCGGCGCTACGAGAAGGCCGCCGACTACCGTGAGGGTGGCTCGCTGACGATCCTCACGGTCACGACCATGCCCGGCGGCGATGTGACCCATCCGGTGCCGGACAACACGGGCTACATCACCGAGGGGCAGTTCTATCTGCACGACGGCGTGATCGACCCATTCGGCAGCCTGTCACGATTGAAGCAGCACGTCATCGGCAAGGTGACCCGCGAGGACCATAGCCAGGTCATGAACACCATGATCCGCTTTTACTCGGGCGCCAAGGACGCGCAGCAGAAGCAGGCGATGGCCTTCGAGCTGACCGAGCTCGACCACAAGCTGCTGCGCTTCGGTGAGCTGTTCCGGCAGCGCTTCATGGACATCCAGGTGAGCCTGCCGCTCGAGGAGGCCCTCGACCTGTGCTGGCAGACGATGGCCGAGTGCTTCGCCCCGGAGGAGCTCCTGATGAAGCAGCCGCTGATCGACAAGTACTTCCCGCGCGCGGACAGGGAGGCGACTGCAACGACGGTTGCCGTCTGAGTGACAGTGAAACAACAACATCAATAGGTCGTTGCAGCGCTTTCCCCTCACCCCAACCCATCTCCCCGCTGGGGAGAGGGGCTTTCGAGGAAGCTGCATCGGTTATTCTTGAACCGTTCTGAAGGGGTCGCCGATCATGGCCAAGGTCTCGCTCAGCAAGTCGTCGCTGTCGGCCCAATCGCAGCAATTGAAGAGCTACCTACAGTTCCTGCCGTCGCTCGATCTCAAGCGCAAGCAGCTGCTGGGCGTGCGCGCCCGCATCCAGAGCGAGCGGCGCGCGATCGAGGCCGAGCTCGAGACGCTCCGTGCCCGGGTCGCCGCGGAGCTGCCGATGCTCGCGAACCGCGAGGTGGATCTCACCGATCTGGTCCGCGTCGACCGGATCGAGCTCGGGCGCGAGAACGTCATGGGCACCTGGCTGCCGACGCTCGCGGAGCTGCACGTCAGGGTCCATCCCTACAGCCACTTCGCCAAGCCGCATTGGGTCGAGCCCGTCGCCAAGGCCCTGGGCGATATGGTCCGGCTGCGGATCCGGCTCGTGCTCGCCGAGCGACGCCTGGCCCTGCTCGATCAGGCCGTGCGCACCGTGACGCAACGCGTCAATCTGTTCGATAAGGTTCTGATTCCCCGCGCACGGACCAACATCAAGCGCATCCGCATCGCCCTGTCCGATGCCGAGCGCGCCGCCGTGGTGCGCTCGAAGATCGCGAAGAAGAAACGCGCCGCGGGGGGGCTCGTCTGAGATGGCGATCGAGGCATTGAAGCGACTCTCGCTGGTCGGGCTTGCCCGGCAGAAGGCCGAGGTCCTGGACCGGCTGCAGGCCCTGGGCTGCCTGCACCTGGTGCCGCTCGCGCCGACCCCGAAGGAGCCCGAGACGGTCCCGCCGGCGCATGCGGTCGACGCCGCCAAGGCCCTGCGATACCTTCAAGAGGAGCCGCAGAAGCGCCGCCAGTTGCGGGCGGATACCGACTTCGATATGGCCGAGACCGTGCGCCGCGTCCTCGCCAACAAGGACCGTCTGCGCGAGATGGAGGATCGCCGCGACGCGCTGGTGCAGCGCGTGCAGGATCTCACGCCCTGGGGCGACTTTCGGCTACCGCCAGACGGCGCCATGGCCGGCCGCAAGCTCTGGTTCTATATCCTGCCGCGGGCCAAGCTCGAGGCGCTCGCCGATCTGGCCCTTCCCTGGCAGGTCGTGCATCAAGACAACCGCCAGGCCTATGTGGTCGTCATCGACGCCGAGGAGCCGCCGAGCGATGCCCTCCCCGTCCCCCGCACCCATACCGGCAGCCTATCGCTCACCGAGGTCCGCAGCCAACTGGAGACCGCCGAGCTGGCACTCGAGGATATCCGCGCCGAGCGCCAGGCGCTGACCCGCTGGATCTACCTGATGACGGCCCACTTTGCGCGCGCCGAGGACGATGCCGCGCTGCGGCACGCCGAGGCCCACACCCTCGACGCGGACGGGATCTTTGCCGCGCAGGGCTGGGTCGGCGTCTCCGCGATCGGCGAGGTCGAGACGCTGGCGCGCGAGCAGGGTCTCGCATTGCTGATCGAGGACCCGGCACCGACCGATCAGCCACCGACCCTGTTGCACAACCCGGAGCCACTCGGCGCAGCCGAGTCATTGGTCAACTTCTACCAGATGCCGGCGTACCGCAGCTGGGACCCGAGCCGGGTGCTCTTCTTCTCGTTCGCGATCTTCTTCGCGATGATCCTCTCGGATGCCGGCTACGCTGGGGTGCTGGGCCTTGGTCTGCTCGCGTTCTGGCGTCGTCTCGGCGACTCGGCGGGCGGTCGGCGCTTTCGCGTGCTCGCCGCGACCATCACGACGGCCTCGTTGGCCTGGGGAGTACTGGTCGGCAGCTATTTTGGGGTCGCACCGCCGCCGGAAAGCCTGCTCGGCCGCCTCGATCGACTCGACATCGACGACTTCGAGACCATGATGCGCCTGTCGATCGGCATCGGCGTCCTGCATCTGATCCTGGCCAACGCGGTGCGCGCGATCGGCCTCTGGCCGCGCTTCTCGGCCCTGGTCCCGCTCGGCTGGATCCTCGTCGCCGCCGGCGGCTACGCGGGCTGGCTCCTGCTCGATGCCGCCGATCCGCTCGTCGCGAATGCCCCGTTCTGGGTCCTCGGCCTCGGCTTTGTCCTGGTCTTCTTCGCCGGCAGCGAGCGGCCGCTCACTGGTCTGGGATCGGTTCTCCTGCGCGGCGTCGACGGGCTGATGGCCCTGACGCAGCTCACCAAGATCTTCGGCGATGCCCTCTCGTATCTGAGGCTCTTCGCCCTGGGCCTCGCCTCGGCCTCGCTGGCGCTGACCTTCAACGACCTGGCCGCCCAAGTCGGCGACCAGGTCGAGGGGCTCGGGCTCCTGTTGAAGCTCCTGCTGCTCCTCGTTGGTCACACGCTGAACCTGGTACTCGGGCTGGTCAGCGGCGTCGTGCACGGCCTGCGCCTCAACTACATCGAGTTCTACAACTGGGCCCTGTCCGGCGAGGGCTATCCCTTCCGACCCTTCAAGAAGACGGAGATCATCGAATGAACGAGCTCGTGGTGGCACTCGGCTGGGCCGGACTCTTCGGCGCCATGGCGCTGGGTGCGGTGGGCAGCATCATCGGCTGCGCGATTGCCGGCCAGGCCGCGATCGGGGCCATGGTCGATACCGAATCGGGACTCGGCCGCTATATCGGCGTCTCCGTCATGCCCTCCTCCCAGGTGATCTACGGCATCGTCGTGATGTTCACGCTGCAGCGCGAGGTCACCGCCGAGACCGGTGCCGCGCTGTTCGGCATCGGGCTGCTGGCAGGCGTGGCCCTGATGTACTCCGGCATCATGCAGGGCCGTGCCTGCGCCTCTGCCATCCACGCCTTCAAGACCAAGCCCGAGATCTTCGGACTCTCGCTGGCGCCGGCGGCGATCGTCGAGGGCTTCGCGGTCTTCGTCTTCGTCTTCGCCTTGGTGCTCGCCGGCAACATCCCGGCCTAACGATCGTGAGACGAGGCAAGCTGATCCAGATGATGAATCGCCACCTCGTCCCTTATCGTTCCCTCACCCCAACCCTCTCCCAAAGGGCGAGGGAGCGAACGTGCTCCGCGAATTTCATCGTAAGGGCGAGTGACCCATGAAGCCAGCATCGAACGAGACACCGAGCCCGTTGCCATCCTCCGGGGTCGAGGGGCTGATCGAGCGGTTGCGCGACGAGGGCGTCGCGGCGGGCCGCGCCGAGGCCGAGCGCATCGAGCGCGAGGCGCGACAGCGCGCCACCGAGATCCTGCGCCGGGCCGAGGTCGAGGCCAAGGAGGTCGTCGCGGCGGCGCAGCGTGAAGCCGTTTCGCTCAGGACGGCTGGCGAGGATGCGCTCAAGCTCGCCATGCGCGACACCGTCCTGCAGCTCCGCGCCGTGCTGACGCGAGAGGTCAACGAGAGCGTCCGCCGCCTGATCACGACCGAGCTCGAGCGCGAGGCGTTTCTCCAGCGCCTGATCCTCGAAGTGGCCCGCCGTGGTCGGCACGAGGCCGGCGTCGAGCCGGGCGACGCGATGGAAGTGGTGCTGCCGCAGGAGCTCGTCGGCATCGAGGAGCTGCGACGCAATCCGCTGGAGCTGAAAGAGGGCTCCTTGTCGCACTTCGTGCTCGCGGTGGCCTCCGAGGCACTGGAGCAGGGCGTCACCTTTGCGGTCGCCGATGACGATGCGAACGGCATCCGTATCCGTCTCAAAGACAAGAGCCTCGAGATCGACCTCACCGACGAGAAGGTCGCCGAGCTGATCCTTGCGCATCTGCAGCCCCGCTTCCGGGCCATCTTGGAGGGGACCGTGCGATGAGACAGCATGCCCTGATCGCGGGGGCGGCGCGTTCGCGTCGCCGGGGCGTCTGCGGCGCACTCGCGGCCGGGCCGCGGCAAGCCCAGCGCTCGCGCTGCGGTTTACTACCTCGGGGGCGAACGGGGTAACGACATGGCTGCCGTCGACCGCTACCTGACGCTTATCACGTCGCTGCCCGCGCACGGCACGCTGTTCGGCGCCAAGCAGACACCGCTCTCACGCATCCGGCTTCGGCAGCGTCTGCAGCTGCTCGAACCCGAGGACACCGAGGACCTTACGAAGCTCGGTGTGCTCACCGATTGGTATCGCCTAGGAATGGACGATGATGATGAGGCGATTCTACGGCGCGCCCGGCAGCTGGTGCCGGCCATGGCGAGCCCCTTCGTTCGGGATCTCGCCACCTGGCGCCTCGAGCTGCGCACTGTGACCGCCGCGCTGCGCCGGCGTCATGCCGGCTTGGGTCCGCCAACGCATAGTCGCAACTGGGGATTTGGACGCTGGGTTCCACACATCATCCGCTACTGGGGCGAGCCGCAGCTGCGACTCGAGCGCGCCTTCCCCTGGCTGCCCGAGGCCAGCCGGTGCCTCGAGGCCGAGGATGCCCTTGGCCTGGAGCGACTCCTGCTGAGTGCCGTTTGGGACCATCTGAAGCGCATCTCCGAGGGGCACCATTTCGACTTCGAGGCCGTCGTCGTGTATTGCGTGCGCTGGGATCTCGTTGCCCGCTGGACCGGTTATGACGGGGATGCCGCGTTGGCACGGTTCGACGAGCTGACCGAGGCCGCCTTGGCGCCCCTGGAGGCGTTGCGTGCGGACTTGGCGGCCTGACGGATCCGTTCCTGCGCCTCGTCGTCGAGAGCCCATGATCCTGGTCGGAGCAGTTGCGGTTCCAATTCCCAAGCTTGAGATCACGAATTTCGGATCACCGAGAGGACGCTGATTGTGGTTGAGCCAACACGGGTCGCCCCCACCCCCGCCGGGACCGCGGAGTCACCGCCAAAATCCGCCGGCACCGTCCCGCCGCGCGTCGTCGCGGTTCAGGAATCGCTCGTGACCATCGTCGGCGGGCAGACCGACGGGGCCCCTCTGCCGTTGATCAAGAACGAGGTCGTCTACATCGAGCCGCGGCGGCCGTCGGAGACCGGATTTCAGGAGCGCCTCAAGGCCGAGGTGCTGCGCGTGCGCGGGCGCTACGCCGACATCCAGGTCTTCGAAGACACAGCGGGCGTCTCGATCGGCGACCCGGTTGCTCAGAGCGGAGACCTGCTGTCGGTGACCCTCGGCCCCGGCTTGCTCGGAGAGGTCTACGACGGCCTGCAGAACCCCCTGGAGAGCCTCGCCGTGCGCCACGGCACCTTCCTGCCGCGGGGCGTCGAGATGCCGGCGCTCGATCTGGGCAAGAAGTGGTCTTTCGTGCCGGCCGTGCAGGTCGGTCGCGTGCTGCGGGCCGGAGAGACCCTGGGCACCGTACAGGAGGGCGCGTTCACTCACAGGATCATGGTGCCATTCGATCAGGTCGGCGAGGTCGAGGTGACCTGGATCCGCGAGGGGAGCGTCACGGTCGACACCCCCGTGGTGCGCACGCGTGATCGCCACGGCCACGAGCGTTCGCTCGACCTGACACGGCGCTGGCCTGTGCGCCGAGCACTGACCGACGCCATGATGCGCAACCGCATCATCGAGCGTATCTATCCGCACGAGCCGCTGATCACGACAATCCGCCTCGTCGATACCTTCTTCCCCGTCGCACGCGGCGGCACCGGCTGTATCCCCGGCCCCTTCGGTGCCGGCAAGACGGTGCTGCAGCACCTCCTCGCCAAGCACTCGGCCGTCGACATCGTCGTGGTCGTGGCCTGCGGTGAGCGCGCCGGCGAGGTCGTCGAGACCATCACCGAGTTCCCACACCTGAAGGACCCGGCAACCGGTGGCTCGCTGATGGACCGCACCATCATCATCTGCAATACCTCGTCGATGCCGGTTGCCGCCCGCGAGGCATCGATCTACACCGGAATCACGCTCTGCGAGTACTACCGGCAGATGGGCTATCACGTTCTGCTGCTTGCCGACTCGACCTCGCGCTGGGCGCAGGCGATGCGTGAGACCTCGGGGCGCCTCGAGGAGATTCCCGGCGAGGAGGCCTTTCCGGCCTATCTGGACTCGGCGATTCGCAGCGTCTACGAGCGCGCCGGGGTCTTCCGCACCGCCGATGGTGGCGAGGGCAGCCTGACGCTGATCGGCACCGTCTCGCCGGCCGGCGGCAACTTCGAGGAGCCGGTAACCCAGTCCACGCTCGCCACCGTCAAGGCCTTTCTCGGCCTCTCCTACGACCGCGCCTACAAACGCTTCTACCCCGCCATCGACCCGCTCATTTCCTGGTCCCGATACCTGGACCAGCTTGCCGACTGGTACGCCGAGCACATCGACCCAAGCTGGGTGACGCGGGTCAAACAGATTCAGGAGTTGCTCCGCCGCGGCGACGCCGTGCAGCAGATGATGCAGGTGACCGGCGAGGAAGGCGTCACCATCGCCGACTACCTGACCTACCAGAAGGCCCTCCTCGTCGACATGGTGTTCCTACAACAGGACGCCTTCGACATGGTGGACGCCTCCGCCCCCATCGAGCGCCAGCAGCTCGTTTTCGAGCGGGTCTACGAACTCGTCCACCGCGACTACGATTTCCTCAGCAAAGAAAAGGCCCGCGAGTTCTTCGTCAAACTCACCGGCCTCTTCCGAAACTTCAACTATGCCGCCCCCGAGAGTCCGGACTACGACCGACTGCTGACCGAAATCGGGCAATCTGAGTCCTTTGCTCTGAACACGGTTTGATGGTTCAAGAGGTCTTAGCAACCGCGCAGAAACAACCTCAACAGGCTCCCGCGGCGCTCTCCCCTCACCCCAACCCCTCTCCCCGCTGGGGCGAGGGGCTCTCGGCCAGGCTGTGCCAGTTGTTCTTGAACCGTCCCTTATCGGAGATTGACGGCGCGGACGCAAGGATACGCATGCCGTTCGAAATGGCACACCATTCGTTGGCAGATTTCGCGGCGATGCACAAGTAATTGCGCGGCCCGCTCGAGCCGCCAAACGCTGTCTGGCGGCCAGCCGGATGAAGCAAATCCCGGGCCGTGTCATTCTTGCAGAAAGAATTGCTTCTCATTAGTCTTAACTCCTCTTGTCGCTTTACCCTCCGGAAGTCGCCGGCCCCTTTGGTTCGAACCGTTGATCTGCCGCGCGGCCTGGCAAGACAGGATCCCGCCGGACGGGTCGACGCCGTCACCGGTGCGACCGTCAACAGCCAGGACGAAATCCCGGTCGGGGAACGCTGGACGCTGATCCCAGGGCTACGCTGGGAGGACTACGAGACACACGCCGATGACGCGGATCCGCCCTCGAGCGAGGACACCGTCAGCGATGCGCGGCTCGACGAGATCCCTGACTACCGCCCCGAGCGTGGAGGCTACCTGTATTCGGGCCTATCCGCCTAATTCTGACGCGTAGGAAGGCGGAACGACTAAGGCGAACGCAAATAGAATTGGTTGCTGTTTAGATTTTCCTCGTTTTCTGCTAGTCTGCGCATGGAAACGGGCCGGTACCCCTCCTTGTTGGGCCCGCCCCGGATGGCTTTTGCTCGGCTCAGAAGGGCTGAGAGGGTTACCTGCAGAATGAAATGACCAGAGGAGATCGCATGATGCCGACGCGCCTATACCTCTCGCTGGGGCTCGCCCTTGGGTTCGCTCTTGCCTCGACGACGAGCTTCGCCCACACCCCGCTGTGTTCCTGCTACGACATGGGTGGCGGGACCGTGCTCTGCGAGGGTGGATTCTCAGACGGTTCGTCCGCCGCCGGTGTCGACATTCGCGTCGTCGACGGCAACGACAACGTCGTCCTCGAAGGCGTGATGAGCGAATTCAGTGAATTCGAGTTCGACAAGCCGCAAGGCGACTACATGGTCGTCTTCGACGCCGGACCCGGCCATGCAGTCGAGATCGACAGCGACGACATCGTCGAGTAACAGCCCAGCCAATCGACTTCCACGACCTCAGACCAACCGCGTAAGGACCCCAAACGATGAAGAAAACGATCCTTGTCAGCGCCCTCGCGGCACTCAGCGCCGCCGGCGCGGCACATGCGCACTTCCAGCTCGTCTATACCCCTGATGTGATGCTCGAGAAACCGGCGGACCTCGACCTCAAGCTCGTCTTCGGCCACCCGATGGAGAACGGCCACACGATGGACATGGGGCAGCCGAAAGAGTTTTTCGTCACGTTCAAGGGCCGCAAGACCGACATCACCAACGAGCTCAAGCCGATCACCTGGCAGGGGGCTCACAGCGAGGCCATGGCCTATGAGGCATCGTACAAGGTGCGCCGCAACGGCGACTACATCTTCACGCTGATTCCCGAGCCCTACATGGAGGGCAGCGAAGACATCTACATCCAGCAGATCACCAAGTCCTACATCAACAAGGGCGCCATGCCGACCGGCTGGAACGAACCGCTCGGCCTGCCGACCGAGATCCTGCCACTGAACAAACCCTATCAGGTCTTCGCCGGCAGCACCTTCACCGGTCAGCTACTCTCCGAGGGCAAGCCTGCCGCCGGGGTTGAGTGCGAGATCGAATACATCAACACCGACATCGACATGGACGGGAACGCCTTCGACGAGAACAACAAGGGGCCCGTACCCGACACGGCGATCGTCGCAATGACCGACGACAACGGGATGTTTACCTTCGGGATCCCGCGGCCCGGCGTCTGGGGTTTCGCCTGCCTGGGCTCCGGGCCGGAGAAGGAGTATCAGGGCAAGGAGCTCTCGCAGGACGCCGTCATCTGGATCAACGCAACGGCGCTGCAATAGGCACTTACGAAGAAACCCGCGCAGCACGTTCACTCCTTCGCCCTCTGGTCGAGGGATGGGGCGAGTGAAGGGGTCTAGGGCGAGGCGAGATGTCATCGTCTGGGGTGGCTCGCCTCGCCCCATCATCGTAAGAATGCTGCGGTGTCGGGGGCCGCGCCAGCCGACCCCAAGGAAGGCGGCAGAGAGGGCGAGAGCCCACGTACTCCCGAGACGATCTCAGTGATCGCGGCATCGGCCGCGGCCTGCCGC
>JGI12048J13642_10790573_pt1 | contig 10919 bp, 8 predicted proteins | sample ElkSlonscriptome_16_FD_13642 | JGI IMG/M metagenome (IMG submission 13642) | reverse complement strand
AAAGATCTTCGTCCAGCCCATCGAGCGGGTCATCCGGATCCGCACCGGCGAGGAGGACAACGAAGCGCTGACCCCCCTCAACGCCGACGAGGTGCAGGCCCAGGCCATCGAGCGGAACGGGGCGACCTGAGGCGAAGGCGCCGCTGGCAACGCCCGCGTCACGAAGTCCCCCGACGACCTCCTACGACCCACCTCGTCGGGTGAAAACCACCAGCACCCCGCCCTCGCTCCCGCTGCCGAAGCGGGCGCCGGCCTCGGCCGGCCGAAGGTAGAGCAGGGCCAGCACCGACGGTCCGGGGAGGGACTGGAGTCGGGGGGCGTCGCTGGGCAGGCCGTCCACCACCACGTGGGCGCAAACCGGGTCCTGGGGACTGCCTCGGAGGCTCATTCCCTGGGACCGGCGGGAGAAGACGCAGAGGCCCTCGGGGAGTTGGACGACCCGGATCCCGGGCATGCCGAGGAGCCGGATCATGTCCAGCGCGTCGGCGGCGCGGTCCACCAGCTCGTCCAGCCGCTCCGGTCCTGCGAAGCGCCGTCCCAGGACCTCGCGGCGTACGCCCAGCTCCTCCAGCGCTTCGGAGAGGTAGGCCTCCACGCCGTCTGCCCCGTCGGCGGACCCCGACGCGGCACCGTCTCCCACGCCCTCCCAGGCCTCCGAGGCCCCGTCGGCCACCACCGCCTCCGCCGGCGCGGCGAGGCGGACCGGGAGCACCCGGTCGCGGCGCGCCTCCACCGACTCGACCCGACCGGCCCCACCTCCCTCGACGGGACGCGCCCGCACCTCCACCTCCACCCCCGTGGGGACGCCGCATGCCCACCAACTTCCGTTGTCCTCCACCGGGATCAGAGCCTCGGTCCGGTCCTCCCGGATGACGGCGACCCGGCCTGAGGACGCGACGTCCCAGCCGGAGGGCCAGGAGAGCTCCACCAGCGTCTCGGTCGGACCCGAGGCCGAACCGCCCTCCGGCCCCGCCACCACGCCCCGGAGCAGGCCCTCGGCATCCGGTGCGAGCGGCTCCGTGCAGGCGCCCGCCAGAAGGAGGGGAAGGTCCGGGACCGTGGTGCGGACCTCCACCACCTCTCCGGCCTGGACCCTGACCGGCTGGGACCCACCCTCGAATCCCAGGGAATCCAGCGTCGGGGATGTCTGGATCAGACGGTACCGCCCCGGCGGCACGTCGGGAATGCGAAACCGTCCGTCCACCCCGGTCCGGGTCCGGAAGACCGTTCCCTCCAGCGCCACCCACGCTCCAGACGCCACCTCGCCGCCTCGGCGGGCCACCCCCGCGACGGTGCCCGTCTCCCCCAGCAGGACCTCCTCCCCACCCACGGGTCGGGCCGCCACCACCCGCCCACCGGTCTCGTGGAGCCGGGTGACGAGGTAGCGGTACCTGGGCTCGCCCGAATTGAAGACGAAGTATTGCTCGGCCTGGACCTCCGGCATCCGGATGCGCCACTCCTGCACGATCCACGGCCCGTCCGGCAGTCTCTGGAAGTGCACCCGACCCCCGACCTCGCGATGGCTCACGGGGAGAGGAAGCTCGGTGTAGGCGTAGTCCAGGCGCCTGGGCTCCAGGCTGCCACCGTCGATCCAGAGGACCCCGCGCACATCCGGAACCCGCCGCTCCCGGGGCTCGAACCGGAGACCCACCCAGTCGTCGTCCCCGTCGGCCGGGGGATCGATGGTCACCCCGAAGCAGTGGTCGTTCTGGAAGGCCCGGGAGAGGAGGACGCGGGCGTCCGGCGCGAAGTAGTCGAAGCCCCCGTCGGCGAGGGGTCGGATGTAGCCGTCCTCCGACAGCTCCTCCGCCGACAGGCTCCGGAAGGGACTGCCCCGCTGAAGTCCCCTCATGGGCCGACGGTCGTCCCGGAGGACCTCGAGGGCCTCCGGTTCCAGCGTCCGTTCCCACCGCTCCATGCGCAGCCCGTAGCTCTGCTGCTCCTCCACCAGCGCCGCCACCTGGAAGGCCTCGGTGACCTCTTCCCAGAGCCCCGCCACCTGAACCGCCACCGCCTCCGGCACCTCGCACTGGCGCTCCGCCTCGGCAACCAGCCCCTCCAGCTCCAGGGCCTGGGGCTGGGCCCGGAGTTCGACCTCCACCGCCGTCCCCGGCGGCGGCAGCTCCACCGTCCGCTCCACCCGACCGTACCCGAGCTGATCCGCCCGCAGGAGGTAGGCGCCCGCGGTGGGTCCCACCAGGCGGAAGAACCCATCCGGGCGGGTCACGGTACTCGCCACCGCCTGCCCCCCGGACAGGAGGACCACGTAGGCACCCCCGAGCGGCTGGGCGTCGGAGGCATCGAGGACCCGACCGGTGACCTGCTGGGCGTCGAGGGCGGGCGAAGACACCAGCGTCGCCACCAGGACGAACGACGCCCACATCCACACGCCGGGAGCACGGGGGCCCCCAGGTACCTCGGAGCGGCGGGCCGTACCGGCTCCAGGCGTCCTGGGTCCTCCCGGCATGCAGCGACTCCCCGTGGTAGTGGTGGCGACCCCTCCCGACCCGTCGCCTTCTGCTACGCCTTTCGCCCCCCGGAGTTACGCCCTCCCTGGACACCCGCGTAGACCCGTCCGCGCATTGCGGGTAGCCCACCCCGTTCCTATCGTCCGGCTCATCGCCCGGCCCCGCCTTCCGGCGTGGCTCGACCTGGTCTCCACACCGACGGATCGATGCGCCCTCTCCTCCTCGCCGGCCTCGCCGCGGCCGTCCTCGGCACCGCCTGTTCCAGCGGCGGAGGCGCTCCCCGCTCTTTCGACAATCCGCTGGGTCTCCCCCAGAACATCTCCATCGAGCAGCGGCGGGAAGCGCCCGTCCACCGGGTCGAGGTCACCCATGCGGCGCAGGAGCTGGCGTCCGAGGTTCCCGGCGTCTACCGCTTCCTGGGCCTGGAGGTGGAGGAATCCCCCCAGGATCCCTACCTCTTCTACACGCCCAACATGCGCATCACCGGGCAGCTCTACGAAGGGGAGCGGAATTCCGCCTACCTCAACTGCGGAGCGGCCCTCCAGGGTGAGCGCGCCGACGTCTACGAGGTGGAGTTCGCCCTGGTGACGCGGTTGCGGCCCCTGGACGGCGGCGGGTCCATCGTGGAGACGCGCCTGGAGGGTCGGGCGCGGGACCGCTTCGTGAACGAGGCGCCCGTCTACTGCACCGGGACGGGGAAGCTGGAGGGGGAGATCGCAGAGCTGTTGCGCCGAGGTGGGGTGGGCGATCAGGGGTTCTGAGGAAGGACCACAACCCGGGGCTACCCGGTCCCCATCGAGCGGGCCGCCCCCGTCCCCGCCGACCGCCCGGTGGCCCACGCCCAGAGGAAGTTGTGCCCCCCGATGGGCCCGAAGGCGTCCAACAGCTCCCCGCAGAGGTAGAGATCCGGGACGACCCGGCTCTCCAGCGTGGTCGGGTCCACCTCCTCCAACGCCACCCCGCCTCCCGTGACCTCCGCCTTCTTGTAGCCCTCGTCGCCGGTCCAGGGCAGGCGGTAGGCGGTGAGGTGCTCCACCACCCGGGCCCGCTCCTCCCGTCGGAGCTGGGCCAGCGACGTGTCCCGCGCCACCTCCGCCTCCTCCAGCAGCCGGTCCACCAGGCTTCGGGGGAGGCGCTCTGCCAACGCCGTACGGACGCTTCCCGCCCCCTCCTGAAGCTCCCGGTCCCAACGCCGGTCCTCGATGGTGGGCGTCCAGGAGACGGTGAGCTCCTGGCGGCCGCCCTCCGGCCGGCCCCGCACCGCCAGATGGGAGGCGTCCAGCACCGCCGGCCCGCTCCATCCCCGGTGGGTGACCAGGAAGCCGTCCGTGGTCCGGAAGTCGGTTCCAGGCGCCTCGATCCTCGCCTCCAGCGACACCCCGGCGAGCTGGGCGTGGGGATGGGGGTGGGCCGTCAGCGGCGTGAGGGCCGGGTAGGTGGGATGGACGGTGTGGCCCAGCGCCGACGCCACCTCCAGGCCCCATCCGCGGCTGCCTGTGGCGGGGACCGAGCGACCTCCGGTGGCCAGCACCACCCTCCGAGCCGCGAGGCCGCCGCCGGTGGCCGTCTCCAGGCGCCAGCCCCTGGTCGGGCCGGCGTCCAACGCCGTCACCCGGGCATCGAACCAGATGCGTGCCCCGGCCTCGCGGACCCGCCGCACCAGGCCGTCCCGGACGTCCCGGGCCCGATGGCTGGAGGGGAAGAGCTTGCCGGTCTCCGGCTCCAGCTCCAGCGGCATCTCCAGCTCCCGCTCGAAGAAGGCGCGCTGCTCGTCCAGCGGCCAGGAGCGGAGGAGTCGCCGGAGGGAATGGGGGGAGGAGTCCGTGCCGTAGTCGTCGAAGCGGGGGACCGAGGGCAGGATGTTGCAGCGTCCGCCCCCGCTGATGAGGATCTTCCGACCCCCGTCCTTCGTGCTCTCCAGGAGGACGACGTCGGCCCCGGCTCGCGCCGCGAAGAGGGCCGCCAGCAGCCCGGCGGCCCCGGCGCCCACCACGGCGACGTCCGCCGTGGGGGAGGCTACTGCTCCGCCTCCCCGTCCTCCGCGGCCGGCCGGTACCAGTCCTGCCGGAGCCAGTCCACCACCAGGCCGATCTGACGCTCCGTCAGGACGCCGTCGTCCAGGAAGGCCGGCATGCGATCATTGTCCTCGCCGTAGTAGCTCGGGTGCTCCGGATTGGCGACGATCCCCATCATCCACTCCCGGGAGGCCCACCCGGTGAGGATGGGGCCGTCGGGGTCCTCGTTGACGAACTCGCGGAAGGTGTGGCACTCGGTGCACTCGATGGGCGCCTCCGTGATGGCGGCGCGTCCGGCCTCGATGTCGGCCATCTCGGCGGAATCCAGCTCCATCTGATACGGAAGCGCAGCCTCGGCCGACACCGCCTTCAGGACGAGCTGGAGCTGGTCGAGCTGCTCCGGGGTGAAGCGCGGCACCCGACGCGTGACGTACCGCACCATCTGGCCGTTGTCGTGGTCCGAGCCGCCGAAGTAGTGGGGCATGTCCACGCTGTCCGGATTCAGGAGCCCCGAGATCCAGGTCCGGCTGCCGAAGCCTTCCAGGTCCGAGGCCGACTGCTCCTCGGTGCGCTCGCCACCGAGACCGTCGTGGCCGGCAAAGGCATGGCAGCTCGCGCAGTTGGCGGCGAAGAGCTTGGGACCCTGGGTCTTGGGGTCGTTGCGGAGGAGGGTGAGGGCTCCGGTGGCCGGGATGCCATCCGGCGCCCCCGCCAGCTCCTTCACCCGCTCGGCCTCCAGCTCCGCCATCTCCTTGGCCTGCAGGAACTCCTCGTTGGAGCGGTCCTCCACCCAGGCGATCCCGGTGAGAAAGACGATGCCCAGCCCCAGGCCGCCCAGGAAGACCAGGTTGAACCGGTGCCCCTTCTCCCACTTCCCGAGGATGGGCATGAGGGCGACGCCGGTGACGATGATCCCCGGAATGACCATCGCCCCCAGCACTTCGGTGCCGGCGGGGAAGTACTTGAGCCACTGGAAGAGGAAGAGGAAGTACCACTCGGGGCGCGCGGCGGAGTAGGGTTCGGTGGGATCGGCCGGCGCACCCAGCCCGGCGCCGCCGGTGTAGAGGACGATGAAGACCACCACCAGCATGACGGCCAGCCCCACCACGCCGTCCTTGAAGACCTGGCCCGGCCAGAAGGTCTCGTCCGGGGCGTGGTCTGGATCCGGCGCCGTCACCCCGTGCCTCCGGAAGAGGGCGATGTGGCCGACGATGAGGGCGATGAGCACCCCGGGCAGAACCCCGGCGTGGAGGGCCAGGAAGCGGGTCAGGGTGAAGTGCCCGTACTCGGCTCCACCCACCAGGAGGCGCTGCAGCTCGGGACCCACCACCGGAGTGATGGATGCGATGCTCGTCGCCACCTTGGTGGCCCAGAAGCCCTTCTGGTCCCATGGAAGCAGGTAACCGGTGAGCGAGAGCCCGAGCACCACGTGCAGGAGGGCCAGCCCGAACCAGAAGTTCACCTCGCGCGGCGCCCGGTAGGCCCCGTCGACGACCACCTGCAGGAGGTGGAGGGCCAGGAGGACGATGGTCGCCTGGGCCATGTAGTGGTGGATGCCTCGGAGAAACCACCCGCCGAGCATCTGGTTCTGGATGTAGTAGACGCTCTCCCACGCCCCGGCGGCGTTGGCGCTGTAGTAGGCCCACAGCACGATCCCGGTGATGAACTGGGTGGCGATGGCCAGGGTGAGGGCGCTCCCCCAGACGTAGCGCCAGCGGGCCCCGCCGGGGATGCGTTCGTAGAGGGCCTCGTGGAGGACCCCCTGGATGCCGGTGCGGTCGTCGATCCAGCCCCAAGCCTGTCGGATGCGGTCCTTCATGCGACGGGGACCTTCTCCTCCCGCCCCGGCAGGAAGTTCTGGAAGCGAACCCAGATCTCCTCTTCGTTCCGGATCTCGACCTCCAGGGTGTCCATCGCTCGGGGGCTCGGGCTGTCCGGATCGCTCACCTCGCCGTCCAGCGAGAAGGCGCTGTCGTGGCAGGGGCAGGCGAAGCTCTCCCCACCCTCGGCGACGTTCACGAAGCAACCCGCGTGGGGACAGACGACGTTCAGCGCCTCCACCCCCTCCTCGGTCCTCCGCAGGTAGACCGCGCCCACCGGGGTGTCGCGGTAGGTGGTCCAGGCATCCGTCTGGTCCTTCGTCACGGTGAACTTCTGCGGTGCTCCGTTGGACGGGAGAATGGACAGCGTGGTCACCCGGACCATCCCGGCCTCCCCACCCCGCTTGATGAGGGGGTCGAAGACGGAGGCCAGCCCGGAGACGGCGGGGATCAGGCCCGCCAGGCCACCGGTGACGACGGCGCCGACGGCCGCCAGGAATCCGCGGCGGCCGGACCCCTCACCAGAGGCGTTGGGGCCGCCGGTGGAATCGTGGGACTCACTCATATGTGACGATCGGTGCGAGTGGGAGTGCGCATGGGGGATGCGGAAAGTGCAGGAGCGGGGCAGACGGGGCAAACCCTCTGTCGAACCGTAGGGGAGACGGAGCCGTCCTACGCCTGAAAGAGACCCGTAGGGACCCGGGAGTGCTGGTCGAGGGCAGGGGTCCCGGGCCCCCCGCGGATCGGGGGCACCCTGGCGAAGCCCGTCCGCTCCCCCGCACACTGGGGCCGTTCGCGTCGACCCTCGCACCCCGAGCCTCGGAGACCTCGTGCCGACCCTCCGTCCCCGCCGTCCGCACCGACTCGCCGTCGCCCTTCTGGCGGCCGCGGCCTGTGCCACCCCGTCCTCCCCGGGCTCCGGCGCTGGGAGCGCACCTTCCGCGACCGTGCCGACGGCCCCCGAGGGCGGCTCGCCGGAGGAGCTGGCGGCGCTCCACGACCGCGTCCGGGTGGCTGGGCTGGACGATCGCGCCTTCGGTCCGGAGACCTACGGCGCCATCCTGGAGCCGCTCCTCGAGGGGTGGCACTGGGAGGTGGCCGGGGAGAGCGCCGAGGGTCGGCCCATCCGTCACGTCACGCTGGGCCAGGGGCCCATCCGGGTCCTCCTCTGGTCCCAGATGCACGGGAACGAGAGCACGGCCTCGATGGCGCTGGTGGACCTCTTCCGCTTCTTCCAGGAGCATCCGGAGCACCCGGTGGCCCGGCGCATCCTCGAGGGATCCACCCTCCACGTGGTCCCGCTGCTCAACCCCGACGGCGCCGCCCGCTTCCGCCGGCGCAACGCCCAGGGCATCGACATCAACCGGGACGCCCGGCGGCTGGAGACTCCCGAGGGTCGGACCCTGAAGGCCGTGCGGGACGCCGTGGAGCCCCATTTCGGCTTCAACCTCCACGACCAGGATCCTCGCTCCCGGGTGGGGGACGCCGACCGATCCGCCGCGATCGCGCTCCTGGCCCCGGCCTTCAACCCCGCCCGGGACATCGACCAGAAGCGGCACCGGGCCATGCAGGTCTCGTCGTTGCTGGTCCACACCCTTCGCCCTCTGGTGGGCGACCATATCGCCAAGTACGACGACACCTTCAATCCCCGGGCCTTCGGGGACCTCATGGGGGCTTGGGGCGCCAGCACCATCCTCATCGAGTCGGGCGGGTGGTGGGACGACGACCCCCAGAAGCAGCACCTTCGGAAGGCGAACTTCGTCGGGCTGCTGAGCGCCCTGGATGGCATCGCCACCGGTGCGTACGAGGCGTACGGTGCCGAGACCTACCAGGAGCTGGCCTACAACGGGCCGAGGCTCAACGACCTGCTGGTCCTCGGTGGCACGCTGGCCATTCCCGGCCTCCCCACCATGGAGGCCGACCTGCTGGTGGAGTACGGACGGCCCCTCCTGCGCCGCGGCGGGATCATCGACGACATCGGCGATCTGGGAGAGGAGGTGGCCCGGGACACCCTCCGGGCGGACGGCCTCTACGTGGTCCCCCTGCCGGAGGCGCTGGGCCCCGGCGGAGCGTTGGATGCCGGCGCCCCGGCCTGGTTCGTCCTGGCGGAGGATCCCGGGGGAGCGCAGGTCCGGACGCGCTTCGAGGGGGGTCGCTAGGCGTGGTGTCGCCGAAGTCTGGTAGCTACCGAGGGGCTGGAGGCGCCGGCCTGACGAGGCGGAACGACGCGGCGTAGCATGAGCTACGGCAAGGAGTTCCAACGACGAGCGCCCCCTTCCGGGGCGCGTTCAGGGCGGATGCATCCGGCGCCGAATGGCATCAGGACTTTCGCGGCACCACGCTACGCGTCCAGCGCCTGGCCTTCGGGGAACACCTGACCGAGACGGCGACGCCAGGTCTCGGCCACCTCCGGCACCTGCTCCGCCGCCTGGCCCCATGCCGCCACGAAGACGGCCACATCGCGGGCCTCGGGGTCGTCGTGGGACGGATCGACGGTGATGCGGATCATCCCTTGCGGGGGCTCGGCACTCACCAGGGCGAGCTGCCAGGGTGGGGTGCGGTCGAAGACCGACCCGGCGAGGGTCTCCACCCCCGTCCCCGGCCGGAAGAGCCGGTCCCAGGCATCGGATCGGGGGATGCGGACCCGCCGGCGGAGGTAGGCGGCGGCCCGGTCTTCACCGTCGTGGTGCTCCAGGTAGTGCTTGAGCTGGCGGAGCTCGAAGACCCAGCCGAGCCGGGTTCCCTCCACCATGTCGTCCCACTCCGCCCCGTCGGGAAAGCCCGAGGTCACGACCCGGAGGACGGTGCGTCCGTCGCCGCCCTCCAGGCGGTAGTCGGTGATCTGGGCCGAGGCCTCCTCCCCGTCCTGCAGGGTCCACGAGATGCGGAGGTGATGGGGCGGGTCCCAGACCTCCACCGGACTCCAGGCCCCGAACTCGTTCCCCCACCCCATCCAGATGCGTCCGTCGGGGCCGGGCTCCACCTTCGCCTCCAGGGGAAACCAACGCTCCAGTTCCGCGGCTTCGGTGAGGGCCCGCCAGACCCGCTCCGGCGGGGCGTCGATCTCGATCTCGCCGGACGCGCTCCGGATCTCCTCGCCGGACGACGTCCGTGCCTGCGTCTCTTCGCTCATCTGCTACCTCCTCCTGCTCCTGGGTTCTCGACTCCGGCCTCCTCCCCGTCTCCCCCGGGGTAGCTCCCGACGAAGACGCGGAAGCTCCGGCTCTCCGCTCCTCCCGCGTCCCATCGCGCCACCACTTCCGCCACGGCCTGACCCAACTCCTCCACGAAGGGGGCGAAGTCGGCGGGTCGGGCCAGCCGGACCCGGGCAGCCATCCCCGCGGTGGGGAGTCGCTTGCCGCCGCTCACCGCCCGGTGCACGAGCTCCGCCACCTCCCGGATGGCCCGGGAGGCGAGGGCCAGCAGCCAGGTGGCGGAGAATCGGTCCGACCCCGTCAGGCGGTCGCCGGCCCCCAGGGTGCCCAAGGCGCCGGGGTCCACCACGAAGCGCCGGGCCACCGGCCGCAGGACCCGCTCCTTCGCGCCCCGCCGGGGCCGTTCCGCAGCGAGCTCGATCACCCCGGCCTTCTCGAGCTGTCGCAGATGGTAGTTGAGTCGCTGCCGCGTGTCCCCGAGCCGCCGGGCGAGTCCCACCGCCGAATCGGGACGCTCGGCGAGCGCGTCCACGAGGCGCCGACGTTCCGGATCGGCGAGGAGGGCGATGGCGGCTGGGTCCCGGAGAACCTCAAGCTCGGTCATGGGCGCGGGATTCATGCATCGATGGATAGATTGGACAAATAATTTTGTCAATAGATTCACGCAGCCACTGCCAGGGACCGGCAAGGGGGTTCAGAGCGTGGCCGGAGCGCGGGTCGAGGCGCCGGCGGGACCCGCGGCTAGCCCTCCTGCTCCGCCTTCCAGGCGTCGTAGCGCATCCGGAGGGTCCGCACGGGATTGGCGTCCTCGTGGTCCCGGGTGTTGTCCGGCCACACCGCCAGGTAGAGGTGGTAGTCACCGTTGTTGTAGGGGGCGCGGAGGTCCTCCGGGTGGTTCGCGTGGAACCGTCCCATGGGGTCCTGGGGGTCGGCGGCCAGGATGTAGGCCACATGCGAAGTCTTCCCGTTGCAGGCGGCACCGGGGAGGGGCTCCGTCTGGCAGGTGCAGCGCGCGTCCCCCCCCAGGGCATCGGTGGCCTCCATAGCCGCCATCACCCGGTCGGTGAGGGACATGGTGCCGTCCTCCATCACCCCGACGGCCGCCTCCATGGCCGCCTCGCTGGCGATGATGTTGCCCTGCACCATGAAGATGACGCCGTCCTCCGCCTCTCCGGCGTAGTGGGCCGCCGCGTCGCGGTTCCCCGAGCCGGTGCGCCCCGCGGTGCGCCCCATGGCGTCCACGATGCCGAACTGGCGGCGTTCCACCTCCGGGTCGTCCTCCAGCATCCGGATGATCTGCTCCGGGTGGGTGCGCTTCTGGAGCTCCTCGAAGACGAGGCGGTGGTTGGCCTGCGTCCGGTCCACTCCGGCCTGGGCCGCGGAGACGCCGATCCCCGGCACCACGATGGCCTGGAGGAGCTTGAGCTGATCCGGCCCCTCGGCGGCGCAGGTGGCGGAGGC